>MWVV01000153.1_pt1 | contig 24489 bp, 23 predicted proteins | sample 1047281 | NCBI WGS metagenome assembly MWVV01 (sample SAMN06349986, study PRJNA376086) | soil metagenome | isolation source: PT-2 sample Antarctic (ecotone) soil | place: Antarctica | collected 2015-01-13 | reverse complement strand
GACCGCACGCTCGAACGGGTAAAAAATCTTTTGCCGTTCACGCTGACCGGCGCGCAGGAACGAGTTATCCGGCGAATTTTCGACGATATGCAGTCGGACGCGCCTATGAACCGCCTTGTGCAGGGCGATGTCGGCAGCGGAAAAACGATTATCGCTTTTATGGCGATGTTCGCGGCGATGGAAAACGGTTATCAAACCGCTTTGATGGCGCCGACCGAAATTTTAGCCGAACAGCACGCGCGTAACGCGAAAAAGATTTTTGCGGATACAACATATCGCGTCGAATTACTCACGGGAAGTTTGCGCGCCGCCGAAAAACGCCGTGTGCAGAAAGACGTTGCGAGCGGCGACGTTCACGCCGTCGTCGGCACGCACGCCGTAATTCAGGAAGCGGTTGAATTTGAAAAACTCGGTTTGGCAATCATCGACGAGCAGCATCGTTTCGGCGTGATGCAGCGCGCCGAACTGACCGCGCGCGGGCTTCGTCCGGACATTCTCGTAATGACGGCGACGCCGATTCCGCGCTCGCTGGCGATGACAGTGTACGGCGATTTGGAAGTCTCCGTTATCGACGAATTGCCGCCCGGACGCACGCCGATAAAAACGGTCGTCGTCGGCGAAGATAAACGCGACGGCGTTTATAAAGGAATTGAGCGCGAAATAAATCTCGGTCGGCAGGTTTATATCGTTTATCCGCTGATTGAAGAATCGGAAAAAATGGATTTGAAGGCGGCGACGAAAATGTTTGAAGAACTGCGCGACGATGTGTTTCCGCAGCACAAAATCGGGCTGCTGCACGGCAAAATGAAAGGCGCGGAAAAGGAAGAAATAATGCGGCAATTCGGCGCGGGAGAGCTTAATATATTGGTTTCGACAACCGTCATCGAAGTCGGCGTCGACGTGCCGAACGCTTCCTTGATGATAATCGAACACGCCGAACGCTTCGGCTTATCGCAGCTTCACCAGCTTCGGGGGCGCGTCGGGCGCGGCGCGGAGCAATCGTTTTGCGTGCTGCTTACGGGCGATAAGCGAACCGCCGTCGCGCGCGAACGCCTTGGCATTATGGAAGAAACGACCGACGGTTTCCGCATCGCCGAAAAGGATTTGGAGATTCGCGGGCAGGGCGAAATTCTCGGCACGCGGCAATCCGGCGTGCAGACTTTCAAAATCGGAAACATCATCCGCGATTTGGAGATTTTAGATTGCGCGCGTCAGGAAGCCGAATTTTATTTAATCTCAAAACGCTTAACTCAAGAAACTTCAAGACTTATCGAAACGGCGAGAGCCGACGCGCGCTTTCGACTCGCCGGCATCGGTTAAATAAATTTTACCCGCGGACAAAAAACACTTCCCGCAATTGAAATGTTTCACAATATCTGATTATATTTTCTCTATGATTTTTCATTTTCCTGTCGCTTTGGCGAATTTTCTATATAACGGCAAATCTTCCATTTTTGTTTGCGTAATTTAAGAGTCGTTCAAAATTTCTATTGATTTTATTGAACCGACCTAACTGGAAAAGTCATAAATCTCACGTTGAACGAAAAATTAAATTATTTTAAGGAAAAATGGACAACCGAAAACCCGCCGGCGACCGAACGCCGTCCAAAGATTTTAATCAAAACAAAACTTACCGCACAGACGCCGATAAACAAACGTTCGACCCGCAAAAATTCCAACCGCGCGCGAACCGTTTTTTGCCCGAACGCGGCGCGACTGTAAAACGCGACGAAAAATTTCAAACGCGCGACGGCACGACCAATAATGCCCCGAATCGTTTCGGGCAATCGCCGATTCATAATGAAAATCTCTCAAAACGAAATGCTGACCTTAAAGAGCGAGACATAAAATCTTCGGCAGGCGAACGGCGCGGGAATTTTCATTCGGAAAGCGCGAATTATCAACCGAGCGCGGGTAAATTTCCGACTAAAAATCGTTTCGCCTCCAAAGATAAAAATTTCAAATCGCGCGAGCAGCAACGCGAAATGCCCGCGCCGCCGCTTCCGCGCATCGTGTCTGACGCGCAGATTACGGATGGAAAGCATCGCGGAACATATTTGCAGGGCGGCGCCTCGCCCAAATTTCGCCGGACAGAGCGCCGCTTGCGCGAAGTGATGTTCCGAATTTTGTATCGACGAGTTCGCGGCGGAAGATTTCTCGACTTGTGCGCCGGAACGGGGATGGTCGGCATCGAAGCGATCTCGCGCGGCGCGTTGCTCGGCACGTTTGTCGAGCGGTCGGCGCGCTTGTGCAGCACGATTAAAAAAAATCTCGACCAGTGCGGCATTAAAAACGGACACGGCGAAGTCGTGGAAATGGAAGTCGCGCCATATCTGAAACGAGTGGAAAAACGCCGTCGTCAGTGGGATGCGGTATATTTCGACCCGCCGCTCGATTCAGATTACGACGAAATTTTAAATTTTTTCGGGCGCGGCGCGGCACTAAAAACGGGCGGCGTTCTAGTCGTCGAACATCACGCCGAAATGTTTTTCCCCGAAACTTTCGGCGTGATGCGCCGCTGGCGCGTTCTCATGCAGGGCGAATCGGCATTGAGTTTTTACGAAAGAAAATAAATTTTCAATTAAGAATTAAGAATTAAAAGTAAAGACAATTTCTAATTCTTAATTCTTAATTCTTAATTGATAAAAAATGCGAATAATTTCCGGCGAATTTCGCGGTCGAATCTTGAAAACTCCCGCCGACAACCGCACGCGACCGACTTCGGACCGTCTGCGCGAAACGCTTTTTAATATTTTAGCCGCGAAAATCGGCGACGAAACCAGATTTCTCGACTTGTGCGCCGGAACGGGGATGGTCGGCATCGAGGCTATCTCGCGCGGCGCGCTTTTTTCCGCGTTTGTCGATAAATCAAAGCGCGCCTGCGCCCTGATTGAAGAAAATCTCGACCTTTTGAAAATCCCCGAAACAAAGACCGAAATTTTCTGCGACGCGGCGGAAAAATTCGTCGCCCGCGAGCGTGCAGCCGACGGTTGGGACATCGTTTTTTACGACCCGCCATACAAAACCGACTACGCGATTTTTTTATACGAATTTGCAGCCTGCGCCGAAAATCTGTTGAGCGAAGACGGAATTTTAATCGTCGAGCATCACGCGAAAAACCCTTTAACTGATATGATTGGTAGTCTTCGCCGCTGGCGAATTGTCCGGCAAGGCGAAACGCATTTGAGTTTTTACGAAAGAAGATAGAAGTCAAAAGATGGGATATGGAATTAGTAATCAGTTTCGTTACGGAAAATCGATTTTAATTTTTTGATTGAAGATAATAAAACGGCTGTTTTAACTCGAAGCGTCGGCAAGTAACTTCTGACTTCTGACTTCTATATTCCGTCTTCCGTTTTCCAGCTTCCGAACATTGAATGAAAATAATTTTCTGGCTTATCTTGTGTCTGATTTGGGGAACGACGTGGTTTTTTATCAAAATCGGACTCGACGATTTGCCGCCGATAACGTTCGCCGCCGCGCGTTTCGCGCTCGCCATTTTGATTCTTGCTTTCATAATTCGCATTCAAAAAATCGCTTTGCCGCGAGCCAAACGCGATTGGAAACTTCTCGCCTTGACCGGAGTTTTGCAGTTTTCGATAAATTACAGTCTCGTCTTTTGGAGCGAGCAGTATATTTCCTCCGGCTTGGCGGCGGTTCTGCAAGCGATGATTTCGGTTTTCGGGCTGTTTCTCGCGTGGTTTTATTTGCCGAATGAACGCATTACGTGGCTGAAAGTCTTTGCCGTTCTGCTCGGCATTTGTGGCGTGGCGACGATTTTTATCGAACAGTTACAGGTAAATTCCGCACTCGCATTTGCAGGCTGTGCGGCAATCGTCGTCGGCGCGTTTGCGGCGGCGCAGGCTTCAATTTTGATAAAAGCGCGCGGCGCGAATCTCCATCCGGCGAGCCTTTTGTTCGGGCAAATGATTATCGGAATTGTTCCCCTCATCGTTTACGCGCTTTTGAAAGAAGGAAATCCGATAAATTTTAACTGGAGCGGGCGCGCGATTTTCTGTGTTTTATATTTAACCGTTTTCGGCACAATCGCCGCATTTTGGCTTTATTACTGGCTTTTAAGTAAAATCGAATCGACCAAAGCAATGATGATTTCGCTCGTAACGCCGCTTATCGCCGTCGTCGTCGGCGCGATTTTCTTAGGCGAAAAACTTCCGCCGCAAACCGTCTTCGGCGGCGCGCTGATTCTTGCAAGCATCGGTTTGATTGCGTTTAAGAAAAACGTAGTTAATGGAAAACGGAAAATGGAGAATGGAAAATATAAGACCGTTTCTTAATTTACCATTTACAATTTTCTTAATTTTCCACTTTCCATTTTCCGTTTTCCATTATAAAAGGCTTATGTTTTTTAAATTTACGACCGCCGGAGAATCGCACGGGCGCGCGCTCGTCGCCATCGTCGAAGGCTTGCCCGCCGGACTGAAAATCGACGTCGAGCGGATAAATTTCGAGCTTTGGCGGCGGCAGCAAGGCTACGGGCGCGGTGCGCGGCAGAAAATCGAGCGCGATACGATTGAAATCTTCTCCGGCATCAGGCATTGCAAAACGCTCGGCTCGCCTGTCGCTTTTACCGTCGAAAATAAAGATTTTGTACATTGGCGCGAAATAATGGGAAGCGAGAAATTAGAAAGCGAACCGAAAAATCTCAAACAAATAACGCGCCCGCGACCCGGACACGCCGACCTGGCTGGCGGGCAGAAATTTCAAACCAGAGATTTGCGCGACGTTCTCGAACGCGCTTCGGCGCGCGAAACCGCCGCGCGCGTTGCCTGCGGCGCGTTTGCAAGGCAATTGCTCGCGCAATTCGGCGTCGAGATAAAAAGCCACGTTGTCAAAATCGGCAGCATTCCCGAAAAGCCTTTGGAGAAAACTTTTGACGAAATCAGTGTGATAAAAGAAGATTCGCTGTTGCGCTGTGCTGACGCCGAAATTGAAAAACGGATGATTCAGTTGATTGACGAAGCCGCGAAAAACGGCGACACGCTTGGCGGCGTTTTTGAAGTCGTCGCGCGCAACGTGGTCGTCGGTTTGGGTTCGCACACGAGCTGGAACGAAAAATTAGACGGCAAAATCGCGCAGGCGTTTGTTTCAATTCCCGCAGTCAAAGCCGTCGAAATCGGCAGCGGCGTTGAAAATTCCACGCTTTTCGGCTCGCAGGTTCACGACGAAATTGTTTTTGAAAACGAGGATTTCAAACGAGCGACAAACCGCGCGGGCGGTCTCGAAGCCGGAATTACAAACGGTGAAGAAATCCGCGCGCGCGGATTTATGAAACCGATTTCGACCTTGAAAAAACCGCTTCGCTCAATCGACATCAACACCAAACAAGAAAGTCTCGCCGCGTTTGAACGTTCGGACACGACGGCTGTCCCGGCGGCGGGCGTCGTCGCTGAAGCGATGCTCTCGATTGTTTTGGCAAACGCGATGCGCGAGAAATTCGGCGGCGACAGCCTCGCGGAAATGCTCGCCAATTTCGAGAATTACCGAAAACTTCTGCAAAATTATTAATCGAAAGGCGGAAACAGGACCGTATGGGAGTGTGTCTCAAGTGCGGAATGCAAATAAAAATCTAAAATCTAAAATCTAAAACACACTTATTTTCCGATGTCGCCGCGAAACTGCATTCCGTCGAAATTGATTGCGTCGACGGCTGCGTAAGCTTTTTCCAATGCTCCCGTCAGATTTTCCGCCGTCGCCGTAATGCTTAAAACGCGCCCGCCGGCAGTGATAAAATTTCCATCTGCGTCATTTGCCGTTCCCGCGTGGAAAATCTGAACGTCTTCAGCAACATTTTCCAAGCCGAAAATGCGGTCGCCCGTCTTCGGCGTTCGCGGGTAATTTTTCGCAGCTAAGACAATGCACGCCGAACTTCCCGACTTCCAATCTATTGTCAAATCCGTCAATTTCCGGGCGCAAATCGCTTCGCAGATTTCGACAAAATCCGTGTCGAGGCGAACGAGAATCGCCTGCGTTTCCGGGTCTCCAAAACGCGCGTTGTATTCGAGAAGTTTTGCGCCGTCGCCCGTTATCATTAGACCGAGAAACAAAATTCCGCGAAACGGAAAGCCTTCAGCGCGCGCGCCTGAGAGCGTCGGCTTGACGATTTTTTCGATGACTTCGACGCTTTGTTCGTCGGATAAAATACTCGCATCCGAAATCGTTCCCATTCCGCCTGTGTTTGCGCCCGTGTCGCCTTCGCCGATGCGTTTGTGGTCGCGCGCGGGCGGCATCAGCGCGAAGTTTTCGCCGTCGGCGAATAACAAAAGCGAAACTTCCCCGCCGCTTAAAAATTCCTCGAGAACGATTTTCTCCGCCGCGTTTTTCCCCGCTAAATTTTCAAGCTCATTTATCGCTTCAACCGCTTCGGCGCGGCTGGCGGCGACGACGACGCCTTTGCCCGCCGCGAGTCCATCGGCTTTGACGACGACGGGCGAATTCGCATCGCCGAACGCGCCGCCGTCGAGAATTTTTTTCGCTTCGTCAACCGAATTTGCGATTTCGTAATGCGCCGTCGGAATTTCGTGTCGCCGCATAAAATCTTTGGCAAACGCTTTACTGGCTTCGAGCCGCGCTGCTTTTCGGCTTGCGCCGACGATTTTCAAATTTCTTCGCTCGAACTCGTCAACGACGCCGAGCGCGAGCGCCGTTTCGCCGCCGACGAACGTTAAATCGATTTTAGTTTCTTGTGCAAAAGCGGCGAGATTGTCAATTTCATACGGTTTTATATCGACACATTCGGCGATTTGCGCGATGCCGGCGTTGCCTTCGGCGCAAAAAATCTCACTTTTCCGTTTGCTTTGTTTGAAAGCCCGACAGACGGCGTGTTCGCGCGCGCCGGAGCCGATAACCAAGATTTTCATAAGCATCGATTAGCAGAAAAATGAACGGCGTAAAACTTGACACTCAAAGTCGATAGTTATAAGTTCAAAATCGGACGAAAATTCGGCGTGCCGGACGGACATTTGAATTTTATCATTTGTCTTGCGATAAATTTCGCTTCGCACCGAAGCCGTAAAAACAGCCGAAAAAAGTCCGAAATATTTTGAAACAAACGAATGATTACCGTTTTCAAATTCGTTTTTCAAATTGACGAAAAAGGGAAAGGGAACAAGCAATGCCGCAAGCCGAACCGAGTAATCTTAAAGAGTTTAACCAAAAAACATTCGCGGATGCACCTGAACTGGAAGACATCGAAATCGTTTGCATCGACTGCGGAAACCCGTTCGTCTGGACAATCGGCGAACAGAGTTTTTTCCGCGACAAAGGCTTGCAAAATCCGCCGAAACGCTGCAAAGACTGCAAAAATGCTAAAAACGAACGTCTCGCCGCCATCACCAACGCGCAAAGCTCCGGCGTCAAACAAAAAATCGAAGTCGCCGTCTACTGCGCCACCTGCAACGCATACACGACCGTTCCGTTTTACCCGTCGCAGGGTCGCCCCGTCTATTGCCGTTCGTGTTTTCTGCAAATGAATCCGAGTTAGTGTTGAACGGTTAGTGAAAAGAATTCTTAAACTAATCATTAACCGTTCATTAGTCGCCATTAACCGTTAAATTTTATCCGCCTACGTGGACGTTCGGACGCCGTTCGGGGTCTTCTTCGGCTTGGCGCAGAATCTCGCGCGTAACGGGCGCGGTGTCGCCTTCGCCAAATAAAATATAACGCGCCAGATAAATCAGCGGATTGCCTTCGCTCCAGCCGAAATAAACGTGCGGAATTTTTCCCGTTGTGTCCCGCAGATTAAGCAGCAGCGCGGCAATCGCATTTGGCACGGCGGGCGCTGAGGTTCGTAAAATTCTGTAACCGTCTATGTCGACGCCGTGAATTTTCAGCTTGCCTTTAAATTCCGAAGCATCGCCCGGCGTTATTTCGTAAAAAAGAATCGGGTCGCTCGACGGAATATGATTGTCAACCCGTTTTTCGTGTTCCTTGAAACGATACTCTTCCGTGTCGCCGGTTTCGCGGCGGTTCGTTACAATTCTCAACTCACCTTTGGCTAAATCGCTGATGAATTCCTTCGCCTTTTCGTCGAATTCGATTTTATCTATTCGCACTTCGGTCGTTCGCATCGCACGGGAAATAAACGAAGCGATGATGATTCCCAAAATAAAGAGCGAAGCGATTTTTATTCCGTCGGGTCGTTCAATGACGTTTGTGATAGTCGTATAAACAAAAACGAGCGAGATAAGTGCAAAAGATATCCACCAGCCGCTTTTACGCTTTCTCGCCGAAAGCGTAACGGCAATTGCCGCCGAACTCATTAAAACCAGAACTCCGGTCGCGTAAGCTCCGCCCTGCGCGTCAACGTCGGCTTTGAAAATTACCGTAACCAGAAAACAAATCGCCGTAAAAACTATTACCAGTGGTCTAGTTGCACGCGCCCAATCGGGAGCCATTCCGTAACGCGGCAAATATCGCGGCACAATGTTCAAAAGTCCAGCCATCGCGGATGCGCCCGCAAACCATAAAATCAAAATCGTGCTGATGTCGTAAATCGTCCCGAAAATATTTCCGACGCTCTCGCCGAAATACTCGCCGAAATTTTCGTGCGCGATATAGGCAAGAGCGCGTCCGTTGGCTTTTCCCTTTTCTTCGCCGCACGCGCAATATGAGGGTAGCTCGTGTTGTCTTTCGGTATCATCGCACGACACCGCCGGACAAAATTCTCGTTCGGGAATCATTACGCTGGTGATAAAACTCGTGGAAATGAGCATCACGCTCATTATCAAAGCGGCTGTTGCCAGAAGTTTGCGCGTGTTGCCGATGCGATTCGGATTTTTCACGAGCGGCATTACGGCAACGCCGGTTTCAAAGCCCGACAGTCCGAGCGCAAGTTTCGGAAAAACGAGAAGAGACAAACCGATTATCAAAAATATGCTTCGCGGTTCTAGTGCGCCGCTCGCGGTTTTATTTGTGAATAACGCCGTTTTCCAATTTGCAAGCAGTTCCGGGTGTAAAAAAATCTGGTAAAAACCAAAGACGACGACAATCACATTTAGCAGCAAATAAACAGCAACAAGCACGACCGCAATGCCGATGGCTTCCTTGAAACCTTTGATAAATACCGCTCCGAGCAACGCAATCAGACCTAAAGTTACATAAACCGGATGATTAAGAAAAGGCAAATGCGAATGGACGAAAGGATTTTCCAGAACGTGCGCGGTCGCGTCGGCGGCGGAGAGCGTTATGGTGATAACGAAATCGGTTGCGACGAAGCCGAGCAGCGCGAGAACAAAAAGTTTTCCTTTCCAGCGCGAAAACAGCGCCTCGAGCATCGCAATCGAGCCTTCGCCGTGCGGACTTTCCGCTGCCACGCGGCTGTAAATCGGAAGCGCGCCAAAAACAGTCAACAAAATTAAAACGAAGGTCGCAACCGGAGACAAAACACCGGCGGCAATAAAAGCAATTCCCGGCTGATAGCCGAGCGTCGAGAAATAATCGACGCCGGTCAAGCACATAATCTTCCACCACGGATGCGTGTGATGCTGACCTTTCTTCTCGTGCGGACCTTCCATTTCCTGCACGCCCTGGTAAAGCCAGCTTTTGAGCCAACTTTTTGTCGGAGTTTGTTTTACCTGTTCCATAAAATGATTAAAGACCGACAGGCGATGAGCATCTGCGGTCTTTCGGTTCGACAAAGCTAATTTGATTTTTTTAAAGTCACTAAAAATAAAGTCTTTTTTCTTTAATTTTTATCTCTGACAAAAAATAAATTTTACGCTTATTCGGTTTCACGTCAAGCCAAAAAAGCAGTTCCGGCGCGGACGAATGAATTATTAATTATTTTGGAAAATAAGGCTTTAAAAAAGTAAAAGGGCGACGTCTCCCACTCCGTCGCCCCTGGGTCACAAGTCCTCACCCCTCGTGACCGGTGTGTTCACCGGGGAGGTGAACATTTATAGATTATGCACACGGAAAATTAAATTGCAAATTTAATTTTCAAGTTTTTCGGCGCGCTATTCAAAGGCGGAAAACACGGCGCCGCTCCACGGATTAACGAAGGCATCGACCGTCAAACCGCCCGCCGAAAAAGCGATTTCTCCTGTTTTCGATTGCAAATAAAAACCGTATTCGCCCGTCGGAATTTGTTGGTCTGCTTTTACTTCAAAACTGATAACGGAAATTTCCGCGCCGTAATCGTGTTTGACAACAGTGTTTGGCACGAGGCTTAAAAACGCCGAATTGAAACGAATTTTGTAATTGTCGGCATCCAGATTTTTGCCGCCGACATAGACGACAAACGATTTGCCGCCGTTGAGCAGAACGGCGAGTTCGGAAAGATGTCCGTTAAAACCGACATATCGAACATCGAAAGTTTTGACGGTAGTTTTCAGTTTTTTGGTAAAATTCGTCGTGCGGTTTTTTATAACGTCAATTTCGCCAAGAGACTGTGCCGCAACAACGGTTTTTCCGACGGCGCTCTCCCCGCTGCTCCCTTGTCGTGCGTAAATCGTATATCTGCCCATTGGTATGCCTTCGAGACGAAAAACGCCGTCGGCGCTCGTTAAAACTCCGGCGACGATGCGCCCGCTGGCGACTTCTTCTATCCAAACCTGAACGTTTGCCGCGGGCGCGCTTCGATTGGTTACCGCCGCCGACAGTTTTCCGCTTATCGAGCCGCAGCAATCGGCGCTGGCAGCGGCGGCGTTCGCGCCGTATAAAGCGCGAACGCCCGCAATATCGTCCGCCGTCAATGTGCGCGGACTGAAACTGTTCAAGCCGTATGTTCCGTTTTTCCCCTGCCGTTCAAACATCGTCGCGCCGGAAACAATCGAATGCTCCAAGCCGAGCAGATGTCCGATTTCGTGCGTCAAAGTCGCCTGCAAATCGAACGTGCCGATTGAGCCGTCGGTTGAAAATTGCTGATAAGGATTTAAAACGATGTCGGCTTCGGTGATAAAACCTTTGTTGTTGTAAAAGGTTCGCGTGCGCGCGGCGGTTTCTTCCGAAACGTCGTCATTGCCGCCGAACAACAAAAGATTTTCCGGCGTCGGCGCAATCGTAACCAAGCTCACACCGTCGCCGGTTTTACCCGACGCGCTGATTGTTTGCCGGTCGGTCGTCGTGATTTCAAACCGAACGTTCGCCGCTTTTTCCCACGCCTCGAAACTGTGCTTTATCGCTTCGCTAAGGTCGTTCTCCGATTTTATATACGGATTCGATTTTGTTAAAGACGTAGAAATCGCAACCGGAATGACGCCGTTTTTCCACCGCAGCCGAACGGTTTTCGCTTCGTCTGCAAACTGCACGGTATAAGCCGCCGCCTGGATTGAAAGCAGGAACAGCGAGATTATTGTTTTTGAAAAAAATTTGATTGGTGAAAAAGCCAAAACAGTTGTAGATGAAGACTGTTGAAAAATTAAGTTCTTCGGTGCGCCTTAAATCTTCTCTTCAGTGCTTGCAAAGCCCGCGCTTTCTCTACCGACGTTTTCCAAATCGGCGCGCCCGACCACAAGCAGCAGCGCGACTAGAACGAGCGTCGCCAGCACATATAAAAACGCGATTTGCTCGGCGTAAATCAGTCCGCCGATAAGAACGGCGATTGCCGCACACCAAAAAAGCGCGATGGTGCGGCGGCTGAATCTTTTTTGCATTTCTGCCATAAACGTTTATAAATCTCCTCGAAAAGCCGTGATGCTCAACTTTTTATTGATAACAGATTTTTTCGTTTCAGACAAACAAATTCGACGCTTTGGCTGTTTATTTTAATCGCGCTGACGAGTTTGTCAGCCGTTCGGAAAAAAGGTTAATAATTTATTTTTAATCAATTGATGATTTGCAGCGGCAGGTTTCGCGCCGCTCGCTCTCTTATTTGGTCGCCCGCGTTGAGAAGCGGCGAAAGTTTTCTTTTCGTGTTCCCCTTCTGCGCGACTTCCACGATGTCGAAGGCTTGCAGAACTATGTCTTCGGTTGCGCCCGCTTTTACCTTTACCAAATCGGCGTCAATGGTTTTGGCTTCGCCGCCGACCGCCGCGCGCCGGAAAATCGTAATTTTCGTTGCGTCGGCGTTTTTTGCCAGACCGCCCGCGCTCGCTACGGCACGCGACAAAGTTATGATTTGCGCTCGGATGGAAATCAGCTTCGGCGCGCCGACGGCGCCGATAACGTAAATCGGTTTCGATTCAAGCACGGTTACAACGTCGCCGCTCAAAATTTGCGGATTCGCTTCTTTTTTCCCCGCCAGCAAATCGCCGATTTCGATGTTTATATATTCGGTTTCCTGCGACTCGCTCTTCGTCGCTTTTTCAATCGGCGGCGCGCCGGAAACGGCGGCGGCTGGAACGGCTTTGGCAACCGTTTGTTTAGCCGCTTCCCTTTGACAGTTTAATTTCGGCGCGCGCAAGATTTGAATCGCGCCGCTTGCGCGTTCTGTAAAACCGCCCGCGCGAACGATTATTTCGCTTAAGCGGACGGGGCGCTTTATCTGAAATCGTTGATTTTTTTTGACCGCGCCATAGAGAACCGCAACCGCGCGGTTCGAGCGGTCGAGAATTTTGACGGCGACCGTCGGCGCGCGTAGAATTCTGCCGTATTCGGCGGCGATTTTCGCTGCAACATCGCTTTCCGCTTGGCAAAGACCGTAAATCGGATTTTGCGTGAAATTGACGCCGTTTAAAAATCCTTCGGCGTTAAGCGTTCCGCGCCAATCGTATTCGGTACTGCCGATTACATCGACATCGATTAAATCGCCGAAATGAATTAGCTGCTCTTCGGATGCAACCCCGTTTTCAATCGACGAGTTTTTATAATTGGTTTCAGATGGCGGCTGAGGTGGGACGATTTGACCGAAAATACGGTTTTGAAAAAGAACAGCGCACAGAAAAATAATTGGAAAATAATACTGCCGAATTTTTTTCATCGATGCCGCACAACCGCGTTAAGAAACGGTTTTTACTTTTTGATTTGCGTCGTGCCGGTCTTTGTCGCCACCGCCGCTTAAAGATGTAGAGGAAGAATTAGCGTTTTCGTCTTTAGACTTGCCGCCAGATTTGTGCCGGCTGTTCGGTCTTGACGAAACCGTTCCAGGAACGGCGAAGCCGCGAAATTCCCAGTTGCATTTGTCGCACAGCAGATTGTAGCGAAACAGAAATTTCAACCAGAGCGGCGTCGGACGGTATCCGCGCCGGACGCGTTGGCTATGACATCTCGGACAGCTTTGGCTTATCATCGGGTTCGTTAATCGTTGTTAATCGTTTTCGTCGAGCCGGCTCGCAGCTTTTCTATTTCGGCGTTTATTCGTTCGGCAACGGCTGAAGTTTTTTCCGCCTCAAGAGCGCTGTTGTCGCGCGCCAAAAAGAAAAGCGCGTCCCTGTAATGATTTATCGCCCTTTTGTAATTGCCTTTGAAGGCGGCGCGCTCGGCTTGTTCAATCCAGTGCGAAACATTTATCGAAGCGATAAATTCGCGCAAAACTGTTTCGGACTCGATAAGCTGCCGCTCGTTCGGATAAAATTCGGCAGCCGTCTGCAAAGTATGCAAAGCGCGCTGCGCCGCTTCAATTTTATCCGATATTTTAACACGAATTTTAGATTCCTGCGTTAAATGCCTCGATTCGTTCTGCGCCCATGTCAAAAGATGATAGCGATGCAGTTGCCCGACCGTTTCCCTGCCGCGCCGCAAAGCAGCAAGGCGCGGCGAGCCGACGCCGACCATTTCCATCTGCCGCTGGTTAAGCGAAAGATAATTGCCGCACAATTCGACCACTTCCAGATGCGCTTCGGCGAGTTTGCCGGAAAGCCGCGCCGATTCGCTCTTTTGTTGAATCTGTTTGACAATCGCGGCGTTTTTTTCGACCGTCAATTTATTGGAAACGTGGCTCGTTTTCTGCGGCAGAAGCCGCTGCTGGTGCCCGGCGGCGCGGACGCCTTTTAAATTCGCGTCGAGTTTGCTTTGTGTCAGCAGAAAACGCCTACGCGCTTTTCTCAAAAAGATTTCGCGCAAAACGACCGCGCTTGCCAAGATAATGCTTGCCGCGATGCCCGATGCAATCCACGGCGCTTCTTCGGCGCCGTCGAGAAGAACACCCCAAACCAAAAAGAAAACGGCGATTGAAATTGCCGCCGACAAAACGTAATAATTCGACGCGGGCAGCCAAAACGGTCGGTTCAATTTATGCCGAAGCCGCGCGTTGCTTGCGCCGCTTTTAACGCTGACAGATGAGGTTTGGCGTCCGGCTAAAAATCTGTCCGTTCTGTAATCGCTGCCTTTGCGCTCTTTCGGTTTTCCGGTCAAATCTCGCTCCTTTTAATTTTATACGGTCGGTTTTTCGGATTTCGCCTGCGGTCTTTTTATAGTGAATTTTTCTTTGCAAGTTGTCAACAGAAAACTGTTTTACCGAATAAACTTCGACTTTTTTCTGTTATAATCGGCGGAAAAATGAAGAAAAGAAAAACGCCCGCGCCACGCCCCGTTTTCGACAACATACGCAAGCCGACCGCGCCGCCGAACCAAAAAATCGGACAAGACAAGCCGGAAGAAAAAATCCATCCGTCGCGGCGCAAAGCGAAACACAAGAAACGAGACGCGCCGGAAAATTAAAGCGTAAATTTCAAAATTCGCGGATTACAAATCGCGCCGTTCTTTTTCCGAGAGAGTGCGCTTAATTCCATTCGTAGATTTTTCCGACTTCTAAAATCCGCAGATTCTCGATTTTCAAGGCTTCGATTTGCCGTGAGACCGCTTGAAAATACGCCGGTTTGATATTGAAGACGAAAAACGGACACGGCGCGCCCGTATATTTTTTGATTTCGGCGCGCAGGCGCGTTGGCGTTAAATGATGCGCGGCGCGCGCCAGTTTTTCGAGTTCGTCGGGAAAAGCGCACTCAATTAAAATCGCGCGGAGAGTTTTTTCCTTGTTTAAGTTGAGCCAGAATTCGACGGTTTCCGCCGTGTCGCCGCTGACCGCGATTTTTGTTGCGCCTTCGGAGATTATATAGCCGTGCGAAGCGACGCCATGATTAACTGCGACGGCTTTAAAAGTCAGATGTTTGACCACAAGATTTTCGCCGTTTTTAATCGGATGAAATTTCAAAACCGTGCCGTTTTTGTTTTCCAGTTCGGCAAAATTCGGATAGATTTTCCCGTTAAAAACGTTTTGCTTCAAAGTTTCAATTGCCGTTTCGGAAGCGTGAACGATAATCGGTTCGGTCAAAGTTTCAAACAAATCGTCGATAAAAAGCGGCAAACCTGCGATGTGGTCAAGATGGGCGTGCGTCAAAACCACGTCGCGGATTTGTTTTTTCTGCGCTTTACTGGTCGCAAAAGCCAAACTTCCCGCATCGAGCGCGACGCAATTGTCGATGACGACGCACGACAAATGCTGCCGCCCGGAAGCCGCGCCGCTCGCGCCAAACGAACTCGGAAGCAATTGAATCTTCATTTATACAGAGTTAAAAAAACTTATCGCGCGCAGGTTTGCGCCCGCCCGCCGTCGATTTCGTAAGTCGCTCCCGTAATCCACGCGGCTTTGTCCGAAGCCAGAAAATAAATCAATTCGGCGACTTCTTCGGGCGCGCCGACGCGACCGAGCGGATGCGTCTGTTTTGAATGTTCGAGAAAGGCTTTGTATTTTTCGTCTTCCATTCCGGCGCGTTTGTGTATGTTCGTTACGACGACGCCCGGATTGACGGCGTTGACCCTTATGCCTTTCGGCGCGAGTTCGAGCGCGGCGCATCTGGTCAACTGGTCGATTGCCGCTTTTGAAACGCAGTAGGCGAGAACGCCCGGAAAGGCGCGAAGTCCGGTTACGCTCGAAACGTTGACGACGTTGCCGCGCGTCTTCTCAAGCAGTGGCGCGCAGTTGTTCATCATCGCAAAAACCGAGCGGACGTTGATGTTCATCGTCTCGTCCCAGTCGCGGAGCGAGGTATTTTCAATCGAGCCGTTTTTTATAATTCCCGCCGCGTTGACTAGTACGTCAACCTGACCGAATTTTTTTTCAACATAGCCGAAAAATTCTTCAATCTGACCGTTTTCGCTTAAGTCTGCCGCGTAAGTTTCCATTGCCGCACCTTCTTTTTTCGCCGCCGCTTCGTCGCGCAGCGATTTCAACTCGCCTTGGTTTCTGCCGAGCGCCAAAACTTTCGTTCCCGCGTCTTCAGCAAAGCGCAGCGCCGTCGCTCGCCCGATGCCGCTCGTCGCGCCCGTTATGATGACAATTTTTTCTTTCATATCGATTGCAGATAATTTACCAAAAATCGCCCGCCGCTAACAATCCATAATCTTCTTTTATCGTCGGCAAAACCGGAGGACGCAAAACATCTTGCCGCATCGAAAAATCATTTCGGATGCAAAAAAAGGACAGCCTTTTTTGAAGCTGTCCTGAAATTTATTTGGAGGTGTGTGCGATTTTCCCAATCAGGAAAAAATTCTGTATAAAAAATTTACACGCCGCTCGGTTGCTGGTTATTTTGAAAAAGAAGCTCGAGCGCCTGTCTTGTTTCTTCGCGTCGGCGTTGCTGAAAATCGCCGACCCAGTTTGTTACGGTCGAAACTATTTCACGCGCCGCCGCCGCCTGTGTCGGTTTTTTCAAATCGATTAAACCGGTCGTCTCCTGCGAGTTTTTGATACAGTGTTTTTTTATTACTTTTATTTTTGCTTTAGCCGTCATTATTGCTTTTTTCCCCTTACCTTGTATGAATCTGATACCGTTTCTGACAATATGAGTGAGTGCGTTTTGCATTAGAGCAACTTTAATGCCAATTGAAGAACGCCTCGCCTGAAAATTTTGCACCTCTTTTTTTCGTCTTCGCAAACTGCCAAACGACGAAAGAAAACTTTTGCGCTTTGCCAAGATTACGGATAACGACTTTTTCAAACCGTTTGTTCCAACTTAATTTATTCTCCAGCATTTATACTGTTCGGAGAATTACATTCTAATTTTTCGCGCCATATTTTTGTTCGGCATATTGGTTGCCGAACGAATTTCTTAATGAAGATTTCCGAGTTGCTGATAATTTATTTTTCAATCGGCGCGCCCGTTGCCGTTCGCGTTTATTTTCAAAAGCGCGCCGAGCCGCGCCCGAACGAAAAAAAAGCACGCCTCGCTGCATTTTTAACTTTTCTTTTCTGGCTTCCGGCAGTCGTCCTTTTTTTTGGCGAACAGGAATTTACGCGAAAATTTTTCCGCTCTGAAACAAAATCAAAAAAATCTGCTATTTCCGTGCGCGCCGAAAACTTGGACGCGCTCCAAAAACAACTTGAGAAAATCGCCTGCGGAAGCGGACTTGACGTATCGGTTTTTGAACTGCGCGAAACGCTCGCGCGCTACGTCGGCTTGACGATTGCCGCGCAAAGCGCAGAGGCGAACGACGGCGAAATCAAGGCGCCCGCGGATTTTTTTCGCGCCGGCGGACACGATGCGCCAGAGAGAGCGGCAAAATGTTTTTCCAGACGCAACCGCGAACGGATTTTTTTTCATCAAAGACGGGCGCAAACGGATTTTCTGAATTTTTGCAAAAACGTTTTTTCAGCCGCCGCGCATTCCGACGCAGAAGAATTCTTTTCGACGGCTTCACAATTCGTTAAAATTCTTCGGGATGAAGCCGCAGGCGGCGCGCTCGAAAAAACGTTTGCCGAACAAAATTCGCCCGAAAAACGTTTTCTTGAAAAGTCTTTGGAGAATGATTTATGGAAACCGCGAACACACGAACCGCCATCGTCGACTGCCGTCAAATCGATTTCAACCGTTTCGCCCCTGATGTCCGCGAAAGGAGCGATGACGACAAACTTACGGAAAAAAGATTAAGCGATTTGCTTGCCCTTAACGCGGAAACCGAACGACAAAAATCACTTTTTCGCAACGAGCGCGAACGAACCGAAGCCGCGCTGATGACCGCACCGCTCTCGGTCGAAAAAACATTCGCCTATTTCGGCTTGCTGCTCGGCGTCTTTCCGCCCGCCGCCTTTTTCGCTAAGTTTTTAATCGACACGCGCAGTTTACAAAGCGACAATTTCTGGATTTTGGGCGTCGTTCTGCTCGTAAATTTAATCGCCGCGGGCGTCGGTTTTCTGTCCGGCAAATTTATCGGCAGAACCGTCGCCGAATTGGAGCGCGCCTCGTGGACGCGTATGATTTTAGGGCTGCCGTTCGTCGGCGCTTTCTGGGGAATTCTGGCGGGCGGCGCGAGCGGCGCAATCATTTTTTTATTCGGCGCGTTTTTCGGCGCGGCTCTGGGCGCTACTGTCGGCGCGTTCGCACTGCCGCTTTTCGCCGTTTTTCATCGATTGCTGAGGCGCGGCGACAGTATCGACGGCAAACACTTTCTGCCGCTCGCCTTCGGCATATCTTTTATCGTCTCGGCGTTCATTCTCGGCTTGTAATTTCAGTTGTAAGTTTTTATTTTGTTTGTAACAATTCGATAACGTTTTTGTAACTTCAAAATGAAAATCCGCATTCTTTTTATTTCCACGATTATTTTTTTATCGGCGACGTTTGCTTTCGCCCAAACCTCGCCTTTGCCGTCCGCATTTCGGTTGTGGAATGAAGTGCAGTTGATTTTGCCGATTGCTGACGGCAAGGACGCGAAAGGAAAACGCATCGACAAGGTTTCGGCAACCTTCAGCGGCGTTCTTCGAGTCGGCAGGCGAAATCTGGATTTTCTTGACAATCGGCTCGGCGCGTCCTTAGATTTTCGCGTCAATCGTCATTTGTCCCTGCTCGTCGGCGCGGTTTATCGAAAGGACGAACTCGTTGAAAACCGCCGACGCTTTGAAACTCGCCTCAATTTCGGCGCGACCTTTTTTACTACTTGGCGCGGCTTCAATATCCGCGACCGCAATATGTTCGAGCATCGCTTTCGCAATTCAAGAACCGACCTGAACGTCTATCGCCATCGAATTCAAATCAGTCGCCCGCTGAAAATCGGCGGCAAAGAAATTTTTACGCCGTTCATTTCCGAAGAAGGCAATCTCGATTTACGCTCGCGCAAATGGCTTCTGAACGATTTTTTCGCCGGAATCACAAGAATAATAAACCGGAAAACCTCGATAGATTTGGCGTATGTTCGCAGCGACATCCAGCCGACCAACGTCAACGGCTTGAGCGTCGGCTTAAAAATTCGGCTTAAATAATTTCGCGCTTTCGCACGATTTTTCGGTTAAACTGTTAACCGTTTATGCTCGTCCTGCTTCAATTGTTCGCGCTTTTTCTGCTGGTTCTGCTCGGCTTCTACGTTTTCGTCGCCAATCCGCGCAGCCTCGCCCATCAAACTTTCGCCGCTTTTATCGCTTTTCTCGCGCTCTGGACGGTCAAAGATATAATTTTGTGGAATTTTCACGCGGCAGACGACCGTGCTGATTGGTGGGCGGCGGCGAGTTTTGCCGTTTCGCTTTTCCTGCAGTTTGCGCTTGTCATCTTCGCGTGGATTTTTCCCGAAAACGCGCGCACGCCGCGCCGCAAAGTCGCCATACTTTTCGCACCCGCGCTTGTGTTGATTCCCGCTGCTGTTTTCGGTTTATTGTGGCGCCGCGTCGGTTTTACAAACAACAAATTCGAGATTGATTTAGCGCCGCTCGCCTACGTTTTCGTCGTTTATGTGTATAGCGTTTTTGCATACGGCGCGTCGGTTTTGTATCGAAAATATTTAAAATATCGCGGCACGCAAAACGGTCAGCAAATCGGCGCGATTCTTTGGGCGGTAATAATCACGGGCGTTCTGAAAACCGTTGCGAACATCGCTCTGCCCTTTTTCGATTATTACGATTTGCTACCCTACAGCGCTATTTTCGTTCTGCCCGGCGTTTTGATTTACGCTTACGCGATTTCAAATTTCAAACTTTTCTCTTTGCAAACCGCGCTCGACCAATTTCGGCTTTTTCCAATCGCCTACAAAATCGCTTTGAGCATCGCGTCGGTCGCCATCGTCAGTTTCGTCGCCTTTCAAATTCCGATTGTGTATTTTTCATTCCAAGACGGAAACACATTTGAAGCGTGGCGCAAATACTTGGTTTTCAGCGTTATCACGGCGCTCATCCCGAATTTGCTGCTCGTTCTGCTGGTCGCGCGCATTTTGTCGCGCCCGCTACAGCGCATCACGCTGGCGGCGGTGCAGGTTACGAAAGGCGCTTACGGAACGGAAGTCGATTTGCGGCAAAGCAACGACGAAATCGGCGTGCTGGCTGATTCTTTTAACGAGATGAGCCGCAAAATGGCGCTCGACATCGAGCAGTTGCGGCAATTGAACGAACAGCTCGTCCGCACGGAAAAGCTCGCCGCGATGGGAACGCTTTCGGCGGGCGTCGCGCACGAAGTTAACAATCCGCTGGCGGCGATTTCTTCTCTGATTCAAATGATGCAAGCGGCACCGGACTTGGACGACGGTATGCGGGAGAAATTGATTTTAATTTCCGCGCAGATAGAGCGCATCACGCAAGTTACAAAAGATATGATGGATTTTGCGCGCGTGCGTCCGGCTGCGAAAACGCGGGCAAGCGTCAACGAAATCGTCGAAACCGCGCTTCGTCTCGCCAGCTTTGACAAATCGTTTCAACGCTTAAACCTGCACAAAAATTTAGCCGCCGATTTGCCGTCGGTTTTTGCCGACGCCGACCAGTTGCAGCAGGTTTTTTTAAATCTATTTCTCAACGCGCGCGACGCGATGTCTGCCGACGATAACGGCGAATTAAAAATCGAAACGAAAGTGTCGCCGAAAGGCGAAATTCAAATCGAAGTTTCCGACAGCGGCGACGGCATCGACCGTAAAAACTTGAAAAAGATTTTCGACCCGTTTTTCACGACAAAAACGGCGGGCAAAGGCACGGGCTTGGGCTTAGCGGTTTGCTACGGAATCGTAACGGCGCACGGCGGACGGATTGAAGTTGCGACGCAGGAAGAAGGCGGCACGATTTTCTTAATTTCCCTTCCCGTTACAATTTAGATTTTTCCGCCCGTGATTAACTTCGCTTTATTTTCTGAACGCGCCGCAGATGCTCGAATCCGTCTTTAAAAGAAACCGCAGCGTGAACTGATAGCCGACGAAAACGCTGCTCGCATTGACGTTTTCGATTTTGTCGTTCGACGAGTGCAGGAATTTTTGCCAGTCGTTGGAAAGCCCGTGAAACGTAACGGCGGGAATATCCTTTTTCAAAAACGATGATGAATCCGCATCGGCAATTCCCTCAAGCGAAGCGTGCGCAAAAGGCATTTTGACATCCTTCGCCGTTTGTTCAGCTAAATCGGTCAGCTTTCGGCTCGAAACATTGTCGAGAACTTGCGGGTAAGTGAAGCCGAAACTGTCTAAATTGACCATCGCGCAGTAATTTTCGCGCTTTTCCTTCGGTATCGATTTCGCCATCGCGTCCGAGCCGTAAAGTCCGCTTTCCTCGCGGTCAAAGGCGACGAAAAGAAACGTCTTATCGGTTTGTAAATCTTTTATGGTGCGGTAAAGATTGGCGATGATGACGATGCCCGTCCAATTGTCTATCGCGCCGCAGCCGTCTTTTACTTTGTCGTAATGCGCGCCGACGATTATTGTTTCATCGGTCTTCCCTTTTTTCGTAACGACCAGATTTTGAAGGTCTTTGAATTTTCCGATGGAAACGTCGGCGTCCGCCGCGCCCATCGCTCGAAACAACGCGGCGGCAGCGGCAAGGCGGTCGGCGTTTTTACACGGTGCAAGCTGCAGATTTTCTTTTATTTCCGCTTCGGTCGAAATTTTTAAGCTCGTCTTCTGAGCCTTCGATACGGAAAAAAGACAAAGAACAGCAATCAAAATACAGAATTTTTTTCTGCTTGTAGTCGGTTTATTCATTGTGTTTCGTAACTCCCGAAATTAAATTTACGGCGTGCTGTAGAACGGGTTCGATAACGACGAAACATTCACGGACGGCTTTGGGCGAGCCGGGCAGATTTATAATCAAAGTTTTTCCGCGAATCCCGCAGACGCCGCGTGAAAGAATCGCCGTCGGCGTGTTTTTCAAAGTCGCGTAACGCATCGCTTCAGCCAAACCGCTTGCCTCACGTTCGATGACGGCGCGCGTCGCTTCCGGTGTGTTGTCGCGCGGCGCAAAGCCCGTTCCGCCGCAAGTTAAAATCAAATTCGCGTCGCCACGCGCGCACAAAGCGTAAAGCGTCTGCCGCAAATCTTCAAACTCGTCGGACACGATAATTTTATCGACGATTTGCGCTCCCATTTCCGAAAGTAATTCAACGAGCAATGCGCCCGAAACATCATCCGTTTCCCTGCGCGTGTCGCTGACGGTTACGACGACGGCGCGAATTTTTTCGTTATCCGCCATATTTTATAAAATCCTTGAGCCAGCATCTGTCCATCACGACCAGTAATCCGGCTTTTTCGGCGCGTTTCGCTGCCGCTTCATCGATGACGCCTTCCTGCAGCCAGACGGCTTTCGCGCCGATTTCGATTGCTTCGTCGACGACCGCGCCCGCATCTTCCGAACGCCGAAAAATATCGACTAAATCAATTTTTTCGGTTACCGCAGACAAATTCATATACGCCTTTTCGCCCAAAACCATTGATTCATTCGGGTTGACGGGAACGATTTTGTAATCCTTTTTCTGCATAAAATTCGCCACGCCGTTTGACGGGCGCAACGGATTTGACGAAAGTCCAACGACGGCGATTGTTTTGCACGTCTCAAGAATTTTTTTGATGGTTTCGGGGTTTTCAAATTTCATACGTTTATTATTCGATATTTATTTTTCTATTTCATCGGCGTCTTGAATTTTTCGTTTTCCGACGATAAATATACCGTTTTTGTTCATCTTTTGCATCGCCGCGAGTTTTTTCGCTCGCTCTTTTGTTACTCGCACATCCGTATCGACAATCGTGCGCTTTAGATTGGCGCCTCGCTCGATTATCGCGTTCGGCAAAACGATGGAATCGATGACTGTCGCGCCTGTTTCGACGCTCACGCCCGAACTCAAAATCGAACGATTTGCGCTGCCGTAAACTTTCGCGCCGCCCGCAACGAGACAATTTTTAACCGTCGCTTTGGAAGAAACGAAAGCCGGAATTCGCTGTTCGGCAAGCGTGAAAACCTGCCAACGTTCGTCGTCGAAAAAAATTTTCGTTTTCTCGTCGAGCAAATCCATCTGCGCGCCGTAATAACTTTCAATCGTCCCCACATCACGCCAGTAACCGTCGAGCCGATGCTCGAACGCTTGCCCTTTTTCGACAAGGCGCGGCAGAAGCTCGTCGCCGTAATCTTTTAACTGTCCATTTTCTTTTTTTAATTTTTTAAGCGTTTCGATTAAAATCTTCGCGTCATAAACAAAAATTTCCGTTGTAATCAAATCGCTTTCCGGTTTTTCCGGTTTATAGTTAAACTGCGTTATGCGCCCGTTTTTGTTGGCTTTCACGACGCCGAAGCGCGATGCCGACGGCTCGCCTTCAGGCAATTTCGTCGTAACTATTGTTACCGACGCTTTTTTTTCGAGATGCGTTTGAACTGCGTCGCGGAAATCCATTTTATAAACGTGGTCGGCGCTTAAAACAAGCAGCACATCGAGCGCGAAATTTTCGATAAAATCGAGATGCCGGTAAATGGCGTCGGCGTTCCCTTGCGCGAAACCGTCTTTCGCCGTCTCGTTTTCAAACGGCGGCAAAACCAGCAAACCGCCGCGCGTGCGGTCTAAATCCCACGGTCTGCCGTTCGAGAGATGCTCGTTAAGCGAATGAAGCTGATATTGTTCGACGACCCAAACGTCTGCGATTCGGCTATGAACGCAGTTGCTCAAAGCAAAATCAATCAGGCGATACGCGCCGCCGAACGGCACGACCGGCTTTGCCTTCTCGTCGGTAAGTATGCCGAGCCGTCCGCCTTTGCCGCCCGCCAAAATCAAGGCTAAAACTTTTATTTTATTCATTTTAACTCGTCTAAATTTATATGAAAACTTTTTCGTTTTTCAATTTTCAAAATCCGGTTTAAAGATTATTATTTAATCCAAGTTACCGGCTGTAAATTTTCCACTCTCTGATATTAGCTTATTCGTGCGAGAAAAATATGTTTAAGAAAGTGTTAATTTTAGCAGCATCCGCTGGCGCCGGACACCTTCGCGCCGCCGACGCGCTGGAAAAATCGTTCAGGCAAAGAGGCGCGGCGGCGGAAGTTAAAAGCATCGACGTTCTGCAATATACGAATCCACTGTTTCGGCGGCTTTACGGCAAAGCGTATATCGATATGGTCAACACGATGCCGGAAGTTTTGGGCTGGATGTATGATTCGCTCGATAAACCCTGGCAAAACGAAAGAAGACGGCTTGCTCTTGACCGCTTAAACACGCAGCCTTTAATAAATTTTCTCAAAAAATATCAGCCCGACATCGCCGTCTGCACGCATTTTCTGCCCGCCGAAATAATTTCGTGGCTCAAGGCGAAACGAAAAATCCATTTTCAGCAGGCGATTGTCGTTACCGATTTCGACGTTCACGCGATGTGGCTCTGTCATCACGTCGAGCAGTATTTCGTCGCGCTTGACGAAACGCGCGAGCATCTCGGAAAACTCGGCAT
>MWVV01000152.1_pt1 | contig 24684 bp, 15 predicted proteins | sample 1047281 | NCBI WGS metagenome assembly MWVV01 (sample SAMN06349986, study PRJNA376086) | soil metagenome | isolation source: PT-2 sample Antarctic (ecotone) soil | place: Antarctica | collected 2015-01-13 | reverse complement strand
ATAGTTTAGAAAAGTTTCGAAAATTTATCAATAATTTTCTGACTTTCATCATATTCATTAACTTGTTTTTCACACTGCCGATGATTCTTTTATGCAACAAAGTGTTTTGGGCAACTTGAATTTGATGTTCCAGAATACTGATTCCGGTAAGAGGATTTCGCTCATATCTTTTCGTTAACGGCTTTCCGCATCGCTGAAAACGAATCTTTGGCAAAACGGCGCTGCGTCAACCGGACGAACGGAGAGCCGATTTTGGCTAAAATGTGGTGCGGGCGGGCGAATGACAGGAGTTCATACCAAACTGAATCGTCTCCGCGTTGCCATTCGATGGTGAATCGTTCCTCGCCTTCTTCGGAATGCCCGGGCAGAGTGCCGAACGCGAATCCGAACCGCTCGACTGCTCCGTTTGTTTCTTCCAGAACATAGATGATTCGGCATGGATTCATTGACCAGCAAAAACCGTGATTGACGACGACGCAAACAACTTCGTTTGGTTTGACAGGCGCGCCGGGCGGGTAAATCCGTGTCCATCCGGTTTTATACATTGTCCAGTTTTTGATTGCGTTTTTGGCGTGGACAAACGCCGCTTCTCCGTCGCCTAGGCGAGCGCGGTAATGGTTGATCGGATAGCCACTCGGAATGTCGTTTTGCGAAGCGCCGACTTCTTTATATGAAAACGGCAAATCTCGCTGTGTCTCAAAAAAATCTCTAACCTGCGCGTCGGACGGTTCTGAAAAAGTAAACATAAATTTTCCCCGCGAAACTTTTATGAAACGCTTAAAAGCTCATTCCAATCGGTTGTGTAATTCTGACTTTTTCGAGTTTGCTTCATTTTCCACGCGCCTTCGTTTTTGACGCTTCCAAACTGAACCGTGTCTTTGCCAAATTTTTGATTAACCGCGTCGATTGCCTTCATCAACTTGTGCTGCCGCTCAAATTTCGCGTCGTCGAATATTCGCATCGTCAGATTTTCGCTCGGCACAAGTCCGCTCAAGATGATTCCCGCTTTGCGATACTCGATGTTTTCTCTAAATATTCGGTCGAGCGTTTTTATCGCCCATTCCTGAATTTCCTGATTGCTGTCGCTTGCGTAAGCCGAACTGTAAGTCGCCGAATTCGCGTATTCAAACGGGACCGGACGAAAACGATCGGTCCCGATAAAAATTGTTACGGCGTTTGCCGCCAAATCGGATTTGCGCATCTTTTCACACGCACGGGTTAGAAAATATAAAACTGCTTCTTTGATTTCGCGGTATTCGTTAACGGTTTGCCCGAAGCTTCTTGAACAGGTAATCGAATGTTTTTTGGTTGAAATTTGCTCGAACGGCAGACATTTGATGCCGCGCAGTTCGAGCGCGATTCTCGCGCCGATGACCGTTAGAAGTCTTCGCGCAAAACGGTTATCCATTTCCTTTAATTGCCAGGCGTTCAGAATATTGTTGGCTTTCAGCTTTAGAGACAAACGATAACCGATCCCCCAGACATCTTCGACATTTGTTTCCTTCAAAACGTTTTCGATGTCCGGCGAGTGATAAAGATTCAAAATGCCGCTCGAAGGCTCGAGTTTTTTGGCTCTTTTGTTGGCAATCTTTGCCAAAACCTTTGTTTCGGCAATTCCGATTGTGACGGGAATGCCCGTCCATTTATACATTTTTTCGCGAATGGTATGCGCCAGATTATCAAGCGAGTTTTTGCGCGGCTGAAGATTGAGAAACGCTTCATCGATCGAATAAATCTCAACTGCGGGCGTAAAATTCTGCAAAAGATTCATCACGCGCGAAGACATATCACCGTACAGCCCGTAGTTTGACGAAAAGATTTCGGCGTCGTGCGTTTCAAGCAAATCCAGAACTTTAAAAAGGGGCGAACCCATCGTCACGCCGATTGCTTTGGCTTCTTCCGAACGGGCAATCACGCAGCCGTCGTTATTCGATAAAACAACCATCGGCTTATCTTTCAAACGCGCGTCGAAAACCCGCTCGCACGAAGCATAAAAATTATTACAATCAAGCAGCGCAATCGCGTTATTCATAAAACCCCGGTCTTCTATTTTTCATTTTTCAACGCTAATCTGCAAATTTTTCATTCGTCGGTAGAGATGACTGCGGTCAACACCCATCGCGTCTGCCGCGCGTGTTACGTTGCCGCCCGCTTCGGCGAGTTTGCGCAGAATAAATTCGCGTTGGTAAGCGTCATTGGCTTCTTTGAATGAAGGAAAGCGAAATGTTGAGGCGGGCGTTTCGCTTTTTGAGTTAAGTTCGGGCAAATCGGCAGCGGCGATTTTTTGTTTTGAAGTCATAATTACGACGCGCTCGATCGTGTTGCGGAGTTCGCGGACATTGCCGAGCCAAGCGTAATTTTGCAAAACCGCAATCGCTTCCGCCGTAAATTCCTTCGACTTTTTCCCGTAACCGGCAGAAAATTTGCGGTTAAAATGTTCGATCAGCAGCGGAATGTCCTCCATTCGTTCACGAAGCGGCGGAATTTGAAACGGAATCACATTTAAGCGATAAAATAAATCCGCCCGGAAGTCGCCGTCTTCAATCAAACTATCAAGTCGTTTGTTGGTTGCGGAAATTACGCGCACGTCAACTTTGACGGGTGTATTGCTGCCGACCGGAGCAAAACGCTGTTCCTCTAAAACGCGCAGCATTTTCGCCTGAACGCGCGGCGACATATCGCCGATTTCATCGAGAAAAAGCGTCGCTCCATCAGCGATTTCAAATTTTCCTTTTTTCGCGCTCATCGCGCCGGAAAACGCGCCCTTCGCGTGTCCGAATAATTCGCTTTCAACTAATTCTTCAGGAATCGCCGCCGAATTTATTTCAACAAACAAAGCGTTTTTCCGCTTTGAATTGGCGTGAATTGCCCGCGCCACCAGTTCTTTCCCGGTTCCCGATTCGCCCGAAATTAAAACCCGCCCATCAGTCGGCGCGACAATGGCGATTTGTTTGCGTAGCGCGCGCATTACCACCGAATCGCCGACCATTTCATATTCCTGACCGAGCTTTTCGGCAAGATTTTGATTAACTTGTTCCAGATGCCTCGTTCGAATCGCGTTTCTGATGGTGACAATCGTTTTCTCGATGGAAAGCGGTTTTTCGATAAAATCAAAAGCGCCGAGCTTGGTCGCATTGACGGCGGTTTCGATATTGCCGTGCCCCGAAATCATCACGACGGCAGAAGCGTTCTGTTGCTCGCGCAATTTTTTCAAAGTTTCTAAACCATCAATATTCGGCAACCAGATGTCCAGCAGAATACACGCGAAATTATTTTCTTCAACTAGTTCGAGACACGCTTCACCCGATTCGACCGTTTCCACGTCGAATCCTTCATCCTCCAAAACTCCGCGCAGAGTTTCGCGGATTCCACGTTCGTCATCAACGATTAAAATTGAATTTGACATTAAACTTCTAAAGAATTAACAGCTGTTTTTGTATTTTCATCCAATTGCGAACAAATAGTTTGTTGCTAAAATTATTTACTGATTTTCAAAGTTCGCTTTCACAATTCAATGAGATTATAAAACCATCGGCAATTCTACAATGAATTTTGCGCCTTTGGTTGAATTATTCGCCGCTCGAATCTTTCCGTGATGTTCAGAAACAATTCTTTGCACAATTGCCAAGCCCAAACCCGTGCCGCGTCCTTTTGTTGAAAAATATGGCTGAAAAAGTTTTTGAAAATTGCTCGGCGATATACCGCTGCCATTGTCGGAGATTTCAGCAACAATTAAGTCACGCGCTTCGTCAAAAAATGTTTTGATAAAAATTTGCTTGTTTGTCTGCGCTTCGTCGAACGCTTCGATAGCGTTGTCGATTAAATTGACAAAAACGCGGCGCATTTGTTCATCGTCATACAAAGCATTTGGTAAATTCTCAGCTAAGTTTAATTGGATTTGCACATCCGCAAACCGGTCGTCGTAAAGTGTCGTTGACTGTTTTACAACTTCATTCAAATTTCTTCTCTCAAGTTGCGCATCGGGCAGACGCGCGTAACGGGAAAATTCGTCAACCATTGATTTTAGACTATTCACTTCGCGCAAAATAGTTTCTGTGCTTTCATCAATTACATTTTGGATTTTAGATTTTGGATTTTTGATTCCATCTTTCGCGTTGAAAGCCTGCAAAAAACTTTGGACTTTGGATTTTGGACTTTGGATTTCCAGCGCAAAGCGTCTGGCGATTCGTTCGGCTGAAAGCTGGATCGGCGTCAGCGGATTTTTTATTTCGTGCGCCATCCGGCGCGCTACTTCCTGCCACGCCGAAGCGCGCTGCGCCGCGATCAGTTCGGACAAATCTTCGATGACCAGCACGACGCCGTTAATTTCTGATTCAGAAGTTTTCGGCAAAGCGGTAGCGGTTAATGCGACCGATAAATTTTCACTTGTTTGCGGTGCGCTTCCGTCGGCGTGTTCGCGGCGCAAAACTGTTTGCTCGCTTGCCTGTCCGATTCGTTTTGCGCGGTTTAGTAATCTTTCCAAAACCGTTCGATTTTCTTCGTTGACAATTTGTTTTAATTCAAATCGCGCAAAATCCGCCGTTTCGAGTTTTAGCATTTCAACGGCAGCTCGATTGATAGTTGTCACACGGTTTTCGCCGTCAAAAGAAATTACGCCGGTCGAAAGCGATTGCAAAACGGTTTCGATATATTTGCGGCGCTCGGAAATTTCTGCGGAATTTTCTTCGAGTTTCGCGGACATCTGATTAAATACCGAAACGAGCAGTGCGAGTTCATCTTCGGCGAGAACATCAACGCGATGCGTGAAGTTGCCGCGCGCTATTTCGTTCGCGCCTTCCGCCAGAGCTTTTATCGGCACAGTTAAACCGCGAGCGATATAAAACGCCGTCCAACTTGACGCGAAAATCAACATAAAGGTCAAAAACCCAAGCGTTAAAAGTCCGAGCTGCCGAACAGTAACTGCTTCTTGCTTGAGATTTTGAAATTCAACCGAAGAATTTTCAAAAATCTGGCTGACATTTTTCGCTGGACGCAAATCCGGGACAACAATGAGCATTCGACCGTCTGAAAAATTTGCAATGGCAATGTCAAAGCCTTTTCCGTCGGCTAAAACTCGTCCGCTAAAATTGTTTTCGCGGACGAGTTTTAGCGTATTTTCAAGTTCGCTCTTTTGCTCGGCGCCCAAATTTATTTCGCTCTCGGCTAAAACTCTGCCGTCTGCGGAAAAAATTTCGAGCCGCGTCAAGTTACCTGCTTCGACAAGCGTCTGTAAATCTTGATTGTTAATTTCTTTTGCTTCTAAAGCCGTCGCCAACATTCTCGCCGTTTTGTTTAATTTAATTGTTTGATCTTCGATTGATTGTTTTTGCACCTGTTTGGCTTCGCGGATGACGTTTTCGGGAATATCCGTAAACCAACGGTCAAGCGCCCGGTTCATATAGAGATAAGAGAAAAACGCCATTGCTACAATTGGCAAAAAACTTATGGCGAAAAAATACATCAGCAACCGTGTTTTAATTTTTGAGCCTAATTCGAGAGCGCGCCGTTCGCGGCTCAGTTTGACTAAGTTGCGAACGAATATAAAGGCAAAAATAACGAGCGCGATAAAATTGAGTGAAGAAAGAGCGTAGAGCAGAAGAGTGTCGCTGGTAGAATCAACCGAAAAATTTTGCCACAAATTCGATGACTGCAAAAGCACCAGAAATGTTAGAAGGAGCAGGACCAGAGCGCCGAGAAAAAAGGGCGAAGAGCGTTTTTTAAGCATCGCAGTCGGTTTGTCCTTCATTTGAAAAGTTTAGCACAAATCTTTTACCTGGCGTTTACACATTAATTGCTGCAATCGGTTTAAAATCATTTTATTCGCAATAGAAAAATCCCCGACGAAACCGGCGAGGATTTTTTTGGCAAATTAAAAAATCTTCAATTTAAGAAGCGTCGGCAAATTTTACTTTTTGTTTACGCTTCGATGATCGATAAGTTGAATATCCTTCTTTTGACAAGGCAAAGATCGTCCGGCGATTTTGAATCAGAAGTTTGATCCACGCCCGTTTATTCATTTGCGGAAAGTAAATTCCGCGAAAGAAAAATCTGGCAATCAGATGCCCGATGCGATATCCAATCGGCGCGTCGCTAATAGTGTTGATGGCTTCAGCATTGCGTTCCGGACTGTAGCTCGAAGACCAGGCGTGAATCGTTTCTTTCCGCGCTTCTTCGACCGTCATCTTCAGAGGATTGTGCGCCATCACAAACGGCGCGAATTCAAGCCAGTGTTTCGGGCGATGAAGACGACCGGATTTTTCGAGCCGCGTGTAGAGCGGAGTTGCGGGGAACGGTGTCAATTGACCGAAGACGGGAAGACCTGGCTGCCAGCTGTTAACCTGCTCCAAAGTTCGGTCAGCAACACCAACCGTATCGTTATCCATCCCGAAAATAAACGACGTAATCGCATAGATGTGACGTTTCGCAAGGCGGTCAAGCACCGCTTGATAATCACCCGGACGACTGAAATTTTTGTTGACATCCGCCATATTCGCCGGGTCAATCGATTCCATCCCGATAAAAATCCATTTCCCGCCTGATTCGGCGATTAAATCAACCAGTTCTTCATCTTTGAGCAGATTCGCGCTGATTTGGGCGACCCACGGCAATTGCGCTCCGGCAGCGATAATGTCTTTTAGTAAAGATTTGACGCGCTTGATATTGATGGCAAGATTATCGTCGATAAAGAAAACGGCTATTTGACCTTTTTCCTTGCGCGCGCGCGCCTTGAGTCGCAAAAGTTCTTCAACGACGCTTTCATTTGTGCGGAAACGAATCGAATCCCCAAAAAATCCGGTCACCGTGCAGAATTCACACCCGTATGGACAACCACGTCCGGTTTCAATCGGCACGACGAAAAATTTACCCCAGCCGTCGCCCATTTTCGACAAAAGCCCGCGCATAAACGTTGGCACAAGGCTGAATTGGTCGAGGTCGAGCGTTTCCCATGGAATATGCGGATATGGCTGCAGACTCGGCTTTTTGTCGTTGCCTTTGGCATCAATTTCCGGCTGGTAAGTTTCTTTTAACTCACCTTTTGCGGCATCTTCTACAATTAAAGCCCAGGTTTCATCGGCTTCGCCAAGCGCGACCGCGTCGGCGTGGCGCGGTCCGCCATCGCGCCCCAAAGCTTCATCAGCGCATTCGGTGACGTGCGGTCCGCCCATCACGACTTTGATTCCCGCTTCACGAAAAGCATCGGCAAATTTGTAAGCTCGCGCGATCATCCGCGTCATCGCGCCGATGCCGACGAGTTCAATATTTTCATCCTGACAAAAACGGACGAGTTCCGCTTCATTCATCGCCCGCGCGTTTCCGTCAATCAAAATAACTTCGTGTTCCTTCGGAGTCAGAGATTGAAGCAGGAACATCCATAGATGCGGCATAAAATTGCGAGTTACCCCGTTATCCGGGTTATAAAGCAGTATTTTCATAATTATCTAATGATTGCATGGAAGTAGCCGCAAAATTTTGAAATTTTTAAGTAAATAAAAAGAAAAGAGTTTGCGCGATTTATTAAACAAGTATCGGTCAACGGTCGTTTGCTGTTTATTTTATTGAAAACACTTTTTTCAATTATTAAGTAATATTATGACGGATTATACAATTTTGCAAATGTTTCCAAGTTTTATCGCCGTTTTGAGGCTCAATGAAGCTGTAGTTTTATATGAAAATAAAGATGTGAAATGTCCGACTAAAATAAAATTTCGTACAGGATAAATTTTTTGTTGACTTCCTGATGAGTTTCCATTTATTATGTTTTTAACACTAAAAGGAGGTGATCAAAAAATATTTATGAGTAAAGATTACAGTGAGGTGGCTGAAGCCTAAACTTCTTGAATTTATTTGAATTGTTTATGGTTTATAAGCTTAGGCTAATCCCAACAGTTCACCGAAAAGCCGTTTATTTGCTTTATTTTAGAGCGGTAAACGGCTTTTTTAATGTTTATGCCGCACGGTTTGATCTTTTGAGCAACCTCCAGTAAAAACACGCATCTAAGTAAGTCCTGGGGGTGATATTATATGATAAATGATAATAACACGGGAGCGGCTGGCAAATAATAAGCTGCTTCCTAAAATGTAAAGAGAAACAGCATACTTCGGTGTGCTGTTTCTTTTTTGTCTCGAATCCTTTTTTAAGAAAATTCATTTGCGCTATGATCTTATTTCTAACATCTTTGATTAGTCTAAAACCAGCCAAACGAAATCTTCATTCACCAGCGAATCGTGTTTTCCGCTAATCAGCTCACTAATTTCGGCAGCCGATTTTATTCCATCGCAAACTTTTCAAACCTGAGCCAACGTATCATTTTAAGGTGGGCAGAATCATTTAAGCTCAAAAATCAAAGATTTTATTACGCGAGATATTGTTCAAGAACAGGCTGTAATTTGTCAAAATCAAGCGGTTTGTTGATCAGGTCGTCGCAGCCCGCTTCGATTGCTTTTCTGTAAAATGAATTACCGTAAGCGGTAACGGCGATAATTGGCAGTTTGCCGCCGCCTTCAACTTTTCTGATCATTCGTGTGGCGGTCAATCCGTCCATTGTTGGAAGCGACAAATCCATTAAAATTAAATCGGGAAATTGTTTTTTGACGCTGTCGATGGCTTCCTGCCCGTCGGCGGCTTCACGAACAGTGTAACCGCAACCTTCCAGCAAAAACTTCATTAAATCGCGGGTGTCGATATAATCTTCGACGACTAAAATTATTTTCGACATAAGACCACCAGAAAACTAAAATCAAACTATTTAAATAACATACAAAATAGAAGCGCAAATTTCAACATATTTATTGCCGGCAAAAATGGTCGAAAATTATTTTGGCGAATAATCCTTACCCGCGGCTGACAAATTCGTTATTTTTTATCCAGAAACGCCAGGGCTTTTCGGCAAATTCTTCAGCGTAGGCAATGCCGACGCGCTTCCCGCATTTAATTTTATCCGCCGAAAATACTTTTCCGTCTTCAATCCAGACACGTCCGCCGAGAAGACTTTCATTATTAAAACTTTTATCAATGCCAAAGGCGATGCACAGCTTTCCGGGACCGGAAGTTAAATTTTGATCAGGCATTTTCAAAGCCGCGTTTTTACTTTTCGCCCTGCGCCGCGCGCGCATCATTTCAATGTTTTCGATCGGTTCAACCGCGCGAATCAAGATAGCGTGCGGCGTGTCAACTGCGCCGACTACGACATTAAATTGAAAATACATTCCGTAAATAAAAAAAATGTAAACCGTTCCGCCGCTGGCAAACATTGTTTCGGTTCGTTTCGTGCGCCGATTCCCAAAAGAATGCGCGGCTTTGTCCTCCGCGCCAAGATACGCTTCGGTTTCGACAATCATTCCGGCGACTCGCGCGCCTCGTTCGTCCGGCACAATCATAAGTTTACCGAGCAGATCCCGTGCAATCTGCAGAGTGTCTTCGCATATATAAAATTCGCGCGGAAGTTTGCTCATTTTGAAAATCTGAGAATTGTCAGAAAAATTTTATCTTCCGTTAAGCATTGTAATCAGGCGGATAATAGATTAGTTCGACCACATTTTCGCCGACGCCTCTGGTATAAAAAGACACGGTTCTGTCCCGATGTTCTTTGAGCGGACGGCTTTCTTTTTCGGCGGCGGATTTTAGTTCTTCGAGCGTTTCAATTTTCAAACCGATGTGTTCGGGATGTTTTGAAGCGGGCGGAAGAAGCGCGATTCCGAATCCGCGCGCGTCACGCAGCATTGCCCAATCTTCGTAGAGCGATTCAACCGTAAAACCCAAACGTCTGTATTCTTCAACATCTCCCGCCAAATCGTCAGTTTTCACCGCCAAATGATCGACTGTTCCCGCAAAACGTAAATCTTTTTCATTTTCCATATTCAACTCCATATCTGTAAAATTTTAACAATTCCACAATTCTTTTTAAACACCGAATTCATAGCTTCCCATCTGACGAAAATAAAAATGGACAATGCCTGCAAAAAACATTATCCATTTTAAGTTTACAAAAAGTAAAAATTTAGCTTTTCTTGCGAGCAGCAGGTTTAGCGATTTTCTGCGGCGCGACACTTTGTTCTTTTTTTAGTGTTTCAATCAAACCTTTCGCGTCCGTTTTATACTTGTGCGAATCAGGAGCGAGGTCTGAAAATTTTTGCAGATAATTAGCTCCCTGCTGAAATTTACTTTTATCGCTGTTGATGTAACCAACGTTGACCAGACTGAATCCGGCGCCCGCTAGTGCTTCGATGTTGTCGGGCGTCTGAACCAAAACTTTTTCAAATTCAACAATCGCCAAATCGAATTCCTGCGAATCCTGCAAAGCTTCGGCGAGCGCTAACTGAGCGTCTGATTTCTTTTTCGCATCAGTTTCAAGCGCGATATATTCTGAAAAAGCAGTCAGCGTTTCCTTACCTTTCGTGCGGTCGGCGCCGGTTTTAGTCATCAGGCGATAAGCTTCTTTTCGATTAGCCAGAGCCTGAAATTTATTCGCGTCGTAGTTTTTTTGAACTGTTGCGTCCGGCGCGGTCGCGCCCGTCAGAAGCTTAATTGCTTTATCAGAAGCGGTTACCGCATTTGCATAATCCGCTTTTACCGAGTCCATCGCTGCTTTTTTTGCCGCCGCATCCGGATTTTTAACGCCTAGGTTATAATTAATTGTTGCGCGGTTGATTAAAACCGAAGATTTGTTATTCAGCAAAACAGGCGCGGTGCCCGCAAAATCAGGGTCAGCGTTGTATCCTTCATCAAACTTGGCGATAGCTAAATCGAAATTTTTAGCTTCAAATGCTTTGCTGCCTTCTTCGAGGGAAGTTTTAATAATCGTTGTTGACTGCTCAATTTTTTTATTCTTGGATGTTACATCGGCAACCTGTTTATCGTATTCAGCCTGCTGTTTCTTTTGTTCAGCAGTCAATTCGGCAGGCTTCCCTCCAACAGGAGCAGCGGCAGCAGTCGAAGTATCCGCAAGCGCTTTTCTTACTTCATCTTCAGCCAGACGTTTTCCATCGCCTTCGTTGAGCGTGATTACGAGATTTTCTGAGCCGGCTTTAACGTTTGCCAGAAAGTCGGATTTAACGCCTTGCGCACTAATTGATAATGTAAGCATTGAGCCGATCGGCAAGCCCGCAAAATTAAAATTACCTTTCTTGTCTGTTTTGGCAGACGGAAATTTGGCTTTTATGTCGGTGCGAAAAACCTCAACCATCGCTCCGGCGACTGGCGCGGTTGTGCCGTCAGCTTTTTTTAGCTCGACTCGCCCGCTGATGGGCGCAGTTTGAGCAAAAATCGCAATAGTACCGGTTAAAAATAAAGCAATTGCTAAAAGGGAAGCAAAATAATTTTTACGAAACATTAGAAAAACCTCCAAGAATTAATTGTTAAAAATTGTGCAAAAACCTTTTTCTGAGATGTCTGAGCCAAAAAAAGAGTTGTTACGTTAATGTTTATCTTAACTTAAATTTGACCAAATTTTGAAGACGAAAAGTTTATTTATCGAAATTTGTTAAAAATTTTAGCTGTGTTATCGTAGCTTTTGTATAATTTAACACAAGCTTTGACAGGGAAAAATCAATGACGAAAAAAGTTTATAATTTCAGCGCCGGTCCTGCCATTCTGCCGACCGAAGTTCTGGAAAAAGCTCAAAACGAATTGCTTTCGCTGGACGGAATCGGAATGAGCGTAATGGAAATCAGTCATCGCTCGAAGCATTTTGAAGCGATTTTGAGCAGTGCGGTCAGCGGCATCCGTGAACTTTTACGGGTTCCCGAAAATTACAAGGTTTTGTTTCTGCAGGGCGGCGCAAGTCTGCAATTTTCGATGATTCCGTTAAATTTTTTGGGTAAGAACGAAGCGGCGGATTATATTGTGACTGGAACGTGGGGCAAAAAAGCGGTTAAGGAAGCCAGGCGCTGCGGCAGTGTTAATACGATTTTTTCAACCGCTGACACAAATTTCAGATCCGTCCCGGCTCAAAATGAAATTCACTTTTCCGAAAACGCAAATTATGTTCACTACACTTCAAACGAAACAATCGAGGGCGTGGAATTTAAATATGATTTGGACGGACAAGGCGTTCCGGTCGTTTGCGACGCTTCTTCAAATATTCTTTCAAAATTAATCGATATCGAAAAACACGCGCTTATTTACGCCGGAGCGCAAAAAAATATCGGACCTTCCGGTGTAACTCTGGTCATTATCCGCGACGATTTGATTGAAAAAGTTCCTGAAAATCAACATTCGATGTTCGATTACCGAGCGCTTGCCGAAAACAATTCGATGCTCAATACGCCGAACACCTGGGGAATTTATATTATTAATCTGGTTTGTGAACATCTCAAAAAACACGGCGGACTCGCCCGAATGGAAAAGAAAAACGAGGATAAAGCAAAACTTCTCTATGAGGCAATTGACGGCAGCGACGGCTTTTATTTCGGACACGCCGACAGAGAAGCGCGGTCTTTAATGAATGTTACGTTCCGCTTACCGTCCGAAGAACTCGAAAAACAATTTGCCGCTGAAGCCGCGGCGCGAAATTTAGACGGACTCAAAGGACATCGCTCGGTTGGCGGCATTCGCGCTTCCATCTACAATGCTTTCCCAAAAGAAGGCGTTGAAGCATTGGTTGATTTTATGAAAGATTTTGCGCAAAAAAATGGATAATTCAACGGAATGCGAACTGAAGTTCGTACTCCGTTTTTGATCATAGTTAGCCTAATCGGCGGCTAAATCTTTTCTAAAACTTCTAAAAGTTCCACTTCTTCAAGCTCAGAAACTGTCCGCAAATCAATTAAAACCTGTTCATCTACAATCCGCGCAATCACCGCCGGTTTGGAAAGCCGCAATTCTTTTTCCAAAATTGCCGCTGATATTTTTTCGTGTTTCAGCGCCAGTAAAGTTGTTTTTAGCTCAATCATTGGGGCGGAGCCGCCACCGACAACTGAATTTCCTTCGATAACGGCAACATTGAAATAATTATTTTCACCGCGCTTACGATGTAATTTTCGGGCAAATTTTTCGATTCTTTCCTTAATTTCAGCTTCGGTCATCGAAAGCATTCGCCACACAGGAATTTCTTCCAAAACGGTTTCGCGGCGATAAATTTCCAGTGTCGCTTCAAGTGCGGCGTAAATCATTTTATCAACACGCAAAGCGCGATAGAGCGGATGTTTCCTCAACTTTTCAATCACTTCCCGCCGCCCGACAATTAGTCCTGACTGCACGCCGCCGAGAAGTTTGTCGCCGCTAAAGGTTACAACGTCCGCGCCTTTGCTTATTGATTGGCTGATAACCGGTTCATCCTCCAAATCATACTTGCTCAAGTCGAACATCGCGCCCGAACCGGCGTCTTCAAAAAGCAAAATATTGTTTCGATGGGCTAATTCCGCCAGCTCCTGTAAATCCGGCGTCTGCGTAAATCCAATGATTCTGTAATTTGACGGATGAACCTTTAAAATAATTCGGGTATTTTCGCTGATCGCTTTTTCGTAATCAGAAATTTTTGTTCGATTCGTCGCGCCAACTTCTTTTAGGATCGCGCCGGATTGTTCCAGAACCTCAGGAATGCGAAAATCGCCGCCGATTTCAACCATCTCGCCGCGTGAAATTATCGCTTCTCCGCCTTTTGCCAGAGCGCTTAAAACTAAAATTGTCGCCGCCGCGCAATTATTAACAATCAGAGCGCTTTCCGCGCCCGTCAGTTCGGCTAGAAGCTTTTCGGCGTATGCCCCGCGCTGTCCGCGTTTTCCGGTTTCGAGATCGTATTCGAGCGCGCAGTAGCCGGACGCTTCTTCAAAAATCGCCTTTCGCGCAGCATCGGCAAGCGGCGCGCGACCCAAATTTGTATGAATAACTACGCCCGTCGCATTAATAACTTTTCGAAGCCGCGCGTCTCGAGCTTTTCCCCAACATTCTATGAGACGTTTTTCGCTTTCTTCGAGCAAATCTCCACGTGAAAAAAGCGGCGCGACTGCCTGCGAAGAATTTTCCCGCATTTCCGTTCGCAGTTGTTCGATCGCTTGACGCGTAAGCACAGACAGATATTTTAACCCGGCTTCGGGAAGAATAATTTGCGCCGTCTGAGAGCGGAGAACTTCATCAACCGAAGGTAAAAATCTTAAATTCACTGTTTGATTGGTTACTTCCCGAGCTTTCATAAAATTATCTTAACTGAATCGGAACGCAAATAGAGTATTATTTGAAATTGTAGCTTTGTTTCATTTGAAAAAATTATTCGCAAAACAAAAAAAGCGACTCATAATAAGCCGCTTTTTTTCAGTTTAAAACGCTGCCCGACCTTTTGTAAAAAACCGGAAGCACACAAAATGGTTAAACTTCAGACTCGACTCGTAAAACGTTTTCCGCCTGTGGACCTTTCGGTCCGGTCGTGACTTCATACTCGACGTCTTGCCCCTGCATCAAGGTTTTATAACCTTCACCCGATATCGCGCTGTAATGCACGAAAATATCCTGCTCGCCCGGTTGCTCGATAAAACCGTAACCTTTTGCGTTGTTAAACCATTTGACCTTACCAATTGTTTTTGACATTTATTCTAATTCCTCCTACAAACTTCAGTGAATTTTTATTTTTTGAACATTTTTCAGATGTTCTTCCTCTAAGTTCTAAGCCGAGCGCGTTTTAAATAAAACACAGGCGAAAAAAAACAAATTTACGCCAAACAAAGCTGAAAAATTCATCTTCATCCGGCATAAATTAATAGAATTGCAAGAAAGTTCATTTTCTAACAAATGAAAAACCTTAAACTGCAAGATTTCTGGGGTTAAATTTTGTATTTGTTTTTTGATAGAACGAAGGGAAATTTAGCCGAAAACACTGTCTGCTGTCAAGACATTACTTAACTTTTTTTGTAGATTCTTTCAATAAAATAATAAAATTGACATAAAGTTTTTGGCAAACGAAGATAAAACGTAAATTTTCACAAGCACAATTGATAAAATTCCGTAAAATATTAAATAATTCATCAGAAAAACCAACAATCAAAAAAGTTTCATTTCTGATATCAAAAAATATGACAAACTACGGCGAAAACCCCCAGCTTTCTTATAATAAATACTTAAAAGTTCAACAACTAATTGAACTTCAGGAAAATCTCGCTCTGCCTGAAAAGCACGACGAATTGTTGTTTATTATTATCCATCAAACTTTTGAATTGTGGTTTAAGCAAATTCTGCACGAACTCGACGCGACGATTTTATATATTAGAGATCGGCGTATTATGCGTGCGGTTCGAAACATCGGGCGCGTGTGTGAAATCGAAAAAATTCTGGTTAATCAATTTAAGATTTTAGAAACGATGACGCCGCACGATTTTCTGCTGTTTCGGCAGGAACTCAAACCAGCGAGCGGATTTCAATCAACTCAGTTTCGGGAAATCGAATTTCTTTCAGGCTTAAAAGATGAAAAATTAATGCAGTTTTTTGACGAAGAGTTTGCGATTGAGCGATTAAATAAGCGATTCGGCGCTGAAACTCTGCACGATGCGTATTTTGGTTTTTTACACAATCAAGGTTTTGCCGTTGACAATTTTGAAACCCGCGTTGAATCAGTAATCAAAATTATTCGCGACATCGAACAGCACTCTGAAGAATTCGCGCTCCAGGAGGCGTTAATTGAACACGACGAACTCGTCTCGCACTGGCGTTTTCATCATATAAAAATGGTCGAGCGAACCGTCGGCGGTAAAATGGGAACGGGCGGTTCCGAAGGCGTCGGCTACTTGCAGACGACGCTTTCAAAACGTTTTTATCCGGAATTTTGGGAAGCGCGAACTCGCCTTGAAATAGAGTAAAACTCGATTAGTGGTAAGTGAAATACAAAAAAAATTTTGTATTTCACTTACCACTTACCGTTTACCACTGTCGCCGCGACTACAACTTTGACGCTTGCCCGCGCATCGAACTTTTTGAATTGTTGATATTAAAGGAGTTTATATGCTTTTGTCGTCACAAAGAATTTTACTGCTTGTAATTTTTCTCTCCGTTTCTTTCTCTGCCGCCGTCAAAGGGCAGTCACCAACTCCGACGCCACTCCAGACTGATGATACTGAAAAAATATTTACCGAAGAAATTAAGCTGAATGTTTCCGCTCTTGACCGCAACGGTAAGTTTGTCGCGGGCGTTGACAAAGAAGATTTGGTGATAATGGAAGACGGGCGGATTCATCAGGCGGACAGTATTCGGCGAATTCCCGCGAATATTTTAATCGTGTTGGACACCGGCGGCGAGATGCGGCAGGCGAAAAATTTTGACCACACAAAGAAAACGGCGGAAAATTTAATCCACGCGCTGCAGCCTGAAGATTCGGTAGCGATTATGCAGTATCACGATAAAGTTGAAATTATCGCCGAATGGACAACCAACAAAACAGAAGCTCTGACAATATTAAAAACCAAAGCAAATTTTGGCAAGCGTTCCGTATTTTTCAACGCGCTCGAAACCGCCACAAAATTCTTGCAGAAAAGCAGGCTCGACAATCGGCATCTCGTTCTCATTACCGACGGCACCGACACTTTTAATAACAAAACTCAGAGAGATGCGGTGATGCAAAATCTTCTGGCAACCGACGTAAACGTCCACGTGATCAGCTACACGCAGCTTGAACGCGCCGACATCGAACCGCGCACCAAAGGAATTGCTACTTCGCCATCGCCGAAAGCAATTCCCGCAGAAGTTGCCGGGCAGATGCCGAACGGAGTCCGCGATACAGCTGTAACGGCAAATATTTTGTCAATGAACATTGACCGGGTGTTTTTAAGGAAAATGCGCGAAAGAAAGCAGGAGTTAATTGACGGCGAAAAATATCTGGCGGCACTTTCCAAAGACACCAACGGCGAATTCATCCTGCCCGAATCAAAAGAAGAAATGCTCGACAAACCCGCACTGATCGCCCGCATAATAGATTCGAGTTATGTCGTAACTTATGCGCCGAAGCGTGCCTTATCCGAATCAGAGGCGGGAGAAGTTCGCATTATCGAAGTTTCTTCACGCCGACCAAATCTACATGTTCAAGCACGCCGAAAGTTAGTGGTTAGTAGTAAACGCTAAGTGATGAGTAAAAAATTCTAACTAACAAACCGATCCTATTTCTGCACAAATTAAAATGCCTGGGCAAAGCGGAAGTGAAATTGTCCCTGCCGAACTTGAAACGTATTGTTTGTCCCGTCGGGTTGCGGAATTAAAAATTTCGGCGGATTAAGTAAATATCCGTAATCGACGGCGAATTCACCGCCAATCGGCGTTTTCAGGCGCAATCCAAGCCCGACCGTATTTGACCAGACCGAGCGCATATTCTGCCGAAAAGCGTCATTGGTCTCTTCTCCGGACTTCTTAAAAATATCGCCGACGCGGCGGAAAACGTTGCCGCCGTCATAAAACGGCACGGCGCGAATCGAATCGGTGAGAGGAATACGGGCTTCAATGTTGACGATTGCCAGCGCGTTGCCGCCAAACGGAACTGAAAAGGGGCTAATAGGAACTACTTCGCCTTTTTGATTCCGAAAAATCCCCTGCGGCACGACGACGACACGCGGTCCGGCTTGTTCAAAATCAAACCCGCGCAGAGTCGTTGAACCGCCGGCGAAAAATCTTTCGCTAATCGGCAAAATATCCTCTAGGTCAGGGAATTGTGACGAAAAATCCTGGTTTCTGGAAAAGACCTTTGCCAAACCGAGAATCGCGCGTCCGGCAAGCGTCGTGTTTTTTAAACGCGGAAAAGTGTAAAAAGTGTTGTATGACCCCTGAAACTTCTGAAAACCGATATTCGCGCCGAGCGCGGGTAGCGAAAAATTATAATCCGCTGTTAAATAACTGCCGTGCGTCGGGTCATTCGGACTATAACGGCACGGATCGCCCGGGTCGCCTTTAGCAATGATATCGAGAATCGTATATTTAACCGAACAATTTTCCCGCGTGTCAAAAACAAAGTTGGCGCCCAAACCCGAAGTTCGAATCCGTGCATCGGGCTGCAGAAGATCTTTGATCAGAAGACTTTCGATATTGAACAGTCGCACGTCTTCAAATCGATAGCGGACGAACAAAATACTTCTGTTACTTCGGCTGATGGTGCGGCTCGTCTCGGCGGAAAGTGTCAACCGGTTAATTGTCGGGTCGTCGGTTACTGTGCCGAATTCGTCAATCGGATTACCTTCATCGTCAACGCGTTGAACAATACCAAAAGTGCCTTTATCAAATGTTGAACGGAAAAAACGCGTCACGGTCGAGTCGCGCTGATACTGCGCGGTAAAGGTCAGCGGCGAATATCTGATTCCTCCACCCTCGGTTTTTCCGTCGTTTAAGAATCGCGGGTTGATATAATCGATCTGCACATTCTGCTGTAGACGACTGGCGCGGACGCGCGCGCCGCCCTGCTGCAATTTGCCGAAAAGATTAAAGTGCCGAATATCGAAAAATCCGTTTGCTCCGATGTCGGTCGAGAAACCGCCGCCGTAGGTAATCAGGCGCGGTTTTTGTTCTGTGACATTGATGATGATGTCGGACAGACGCCCTGTACCATCCGCCGTTTCGCCCGCCGGTTGAGGTTTGATTTCAACCAGACTGAAAGCGTCAGTTGAATAAAGATTTTGTTCGCTGGTAAAAATATCGACGGCGCGCAGAACATCTCCACTTCTTAGATTTATTGCCTTTAAAACTGCATCACGCTCGGTTATTTCGTTGCCATTGATTAAAATACGATTGATAAAAACTTTTTTGCCTTCATTTTCAATATTGTAAACAACTTTAACCGTGTCCTGGGTCGCCCCTTCCTCTTCCGTCAATTCGACAATCGCATAACTTACCCTCGCGTCATAGAAGCCTTCCTGCGAATAAAATTGTGAAATTTCTTTAACGCCGTTCCGCGCCCGTGCCCTGGAAAAATTTTTGCCGATCAGACTTGGCAGTTTTGCTTTGAGAGCGTCGTCGGAAAACATTGTATTGCCTTCGATGTCAACATCGGCGATACCCGTCGGAATGCCTTCGACGACGACAAACGTAATAATTAAATCTTCACCATTTGGCGTCACGCCCTGCTCAACCGAAACTTCGGCGCGGCGATAACCGAGTTCGCGCATCAGCGATAGAACGGTTAAGCGGTCTGATTCCAAAATTTCGGTGCTGGTGTAGCCGCGACCATAGCCGAAATAGGGAATAACGCCGAGCAGACTTTTTTCCTGCGATTTCAGAACGCTCTGAATGTCGGCAATCGTTATTTTATCCGTCCCTCTCAGGCGAATATCGACGAGTCGCAGCTGACGATTGAGGTCTGCTTTATATTTAACTTCAACCACACGGTCGGATAAGCCCTGATCAGCGCCCGCCCCGCTTAAAGCCGAACATAAAACGTCGGTTTCATTGGTCACTGCGCCGGCTTCCTCTTCGGTAAATTCCGGATTGACCGAACAGATCGCGTTAACTTCCGCGAAAAAATAACCTCTTTCCTGATAAAAATTTCTCAAACGCCTTGAGCCTTCAATAATCGCCGCATAATCAAGCGTTCCTTCGCGTTTGATCGTCAGGAGTTTGGTCTGCGTTTTTTCACCGAGCTTTTTGTCACCCGCCTCGACCGTGACATTGACGACCGCGCCGACCTTGCCGTTTAGTTCAATGCTGATCGTATTTTTTTCGCTGTCGTATGTTATTTTTTCTTCTTCGAGTTCAGGAGCGAGGAACTTCTCTTCGCGCAGAGCTTTACGGATTTCGGCTAAATCCTCCGTCAATTTTCGGCGAGAGTAAAATTCGCCCGGTTTAAGTTCTAAATCTTTGAGAACCTTGCTTGCATCAAATCCCGCAATGTTGACTTTGAAACTTTCGACTTTTGCCTGCGCGCCCGGCGTCACGTTAAATATAACCGTTACTTCGGTGCGGTTTTCAGGCTGCTGCGTGTAAGTTACTTCCGCGGCATAAAACCCTCGTTCGCGTAAATATTCTAAAATCAAATCAGCATTGTTTTTCAGCGTCTGCTGAGTGATGGCGGCTCCCGGATTAAGCAGATTTACTCGTAACAGAAGCTGCTGTTCGGTAACTTCATCGCCGACCGTGTTGCCGATATTGATAATAACTTTTTCCGCCCTCGATTTGCGCCTGATCACAAACCGCAAGTCAACACTTGTTGCTCCGTCATCAATTGCTTCAATTTCCGCCGAGATAACGTTTTCCGAATCGTAGAGCGCTTGTAGAGCATCACGCAGATTGACGGCGGAATACGTTTGACCAAGTTTACCTCTGATAATTGAACGAAATTGCTCGGCGGACGAAACGTCTTTGATATCAAATTTTCCGGTTGTCGTAACGTCCTGATTTGAGCCTGTAAATCTGATAAAAATATCGGAAATTTGGCGATTTTCGTACTTGCTTTGTGAAAAAACGTTAAGAATTGAAAAAAGAATTAAACAGACCGGAAGCACTAATGCAGAAGTAAAAAACCTGAAGAAGTCTCGAGAAAAGAGCCAAGCCTTTCTTGATAAATATAATTTTCTCAAACCTAAATTTCCCATTAAATTCCGCGTCCGGCACATCTCGACTGATTAAATTTTCTTTAGAATCTTTTTCTTAAACGAATTTCAAAATTAAAATTACTGCTGTTTCGCGTGACGTTGCTCAACGAACGCTGTTCGTATTGGGCGACGAACGAAAGTCGATTCGAAACGCGATATTCGAGAGCTAAAACTTGATTCTGGTCTTCTGAAAGGTTAGTTGAATACGTCACCAGAAGGTTTCGGTTTATTTGTCTGCCGACGGTTAGACGCGCCGAAGGATTAAGCCTCTGACCGGAAACAATCGGGTCAATCTCGAATCTGTTAAGTCCGAACAGTTTGTCGGTCGCTTTGCTCAGAGGGTTGTTAATCAGTTCATCCGTCAGAATTTCCGCCGCCGTGTTGATACCGGATTGAGCAAGCGTCGGAATTCCGGTATCGGTATTCGCCAGATTTCCAGTGGTAATCAGAGAGATAACATCTGCTTGCGGCAGCGCCGGACTTGAGCGTACGGTGGCGTTCAGTGACTCGGTGTTCGTTAATTCACCGACCAGGCTAACAATAACTTGGTAACCGTTTATTTCCGTTTCAGCCTGCAAGTTTATAAACGGCTCGATATTTGTGTTTGGGGGAAACTCCAGCACGCCGCGCTGCACTTCATAGCGGTCTTTACGGAAGAAAATCGTTCCGCTATTGGCGGTTACTCTGCCGGAAATTTGCGGAAACTCGACATCGCCCGTGACGCGCAAACTCGCCGAAGCGGTTAAATCGGCTAAATTATTGCGAACAACCAGCGCGTCGCGTCCTTCAATACGGATGTCCAACTTTGGAACGCCCAGAAACGATGTTGTTGAAGAGGAACCTGAACTGTCTGCAAGCGAACCACCGCCGCGCCGTCCGTTGATAAAATCGGCTAAATCAATATCTCGATTATAGACACTGCGTTTGGCAACAATTGTTCCGGCAATCAAAGTGTTCATTTCGCCATTTTTGCGAACACCGCTAATTTCAATTTCAGCGTCGCCCGTGGTGACAAAGTCTGGCGGTAGCGGCGCGGTGAAATTGTTTCCGCGCACATCGAGCCGGAAACCCTGTAATTCCAAACCGGCAAGCGACGCGCCGCCGGAAGCCGTAATGCGTCCGCCGCCCAAAAATCCGGTCAATTCGTCAATCTGCGCCTGGTTTGAAGTGAAACGAACGCGCCCTTTGATGCGGTCGAAAGACAGACGTTCAGTGCCGATGAAGGTAGCGACCGAAGCATTTTGAAGTTCAGCCGAGCCGTTTAATCTGGCGGTTTGACCGGCTCCCGTGTAGCGGATCGAAACATCGGTGATACCGGAGAAAAATGTATTCTTTGAAAGCGCATTGAGAATACGAAGATTGACTTTACCGTCAACCGTTAAATTGTTGACGCCTTCGTCCGTGAGAGCTGTTGTCCCGCTGACCACGATGTTTGAACCGGCACCGGAAAACTTTGCGCTGTTGATGATAATTTCCTTCGTGTTAAAAGCGACTGAAACCGGCTCGGAAGCAACGAGCGGAGTTTCATCAATCTGCAAGGCAAGTTGGCTGAACTCAGCCGCGCCGCGCAAATTACCCGTCGTAAATGCGCGGTTTCCGCTCGCGTCAACTCCGTAAAGATTGCCTTCAAGAAATACCGTACCAGTTGCCTGACCTGAAATGTTTACACCATCCGGCGCACGAACCAACGCAATAAACGGCGCAAGTTCGGTTTGATTAAATGTTGTCTGCGCCCGGAAAGGTAAATTTTCATCGGCGAAATTAACATTGGCGCTCACAACCTGTGATTGTCCTTGAAAGTTGACCGTCAGGTTTGCGTTGAGCTGTTGATTTTCCGTTTTTCCGACAAATGTTATTTCGCCGAGCCGGTTTTCGTTGATGATGACTTCGCGCCCAACGCCGTTAAAATTTATGTTGTAAGTTTTGGCATCAGAAGCGTTTCCGGTTGCTTTCGCCTGTAAATCAAACGTGCCGTTGATGCTCGAAACGTCTGTCCCTTTTGGCAGAAACGGAGCAATGCGGGCAAGTTGGATGTTTTTGCCCTGGACATCAAAGTCAAAAGCGGTCGAGTCGGTTTGGTAAGTTCCGTTTGCGCGAAGAAAGCCTTCGCCGAAACGCGCTTCAAAATTTTCAAGATTAACGAGGTTGCCCTGAAAAACAGCCTTCGCGTTAAAGCCGTCAAATGGCTCTCCGTTAACTGTTCCTTTGCCCGATGAAATGTTGGCTTCGCCCTGCATTTGATTTGGGAAACCGCTTATATTTATCGTGCCGGAAGTTTCTGCTTGAAAATCCTGAAGCTGTTCGGGCAGAAAATCGATCGGCAACGCGGCTAATAAATTGCCTGTGTTGACATTGTTTAAGGTTGCATTGACGGAAATGTTGTCGGTGCCGGCATTTGGAACGTTAACGTTAAATGCCAGATTTCCGCCATTTGGTTCCTGAAGTTTTCCGTCACGGAGTTCGATCCCGACGGGCGAGACGGAAACGTTTGTCGCCAGCGAGCCTAAATTGCGACCACGCAGGATAAGCGAATCAATCGCGGCGCGACCTTCGAGCGTCGGATTTTCCAGGCTTCCTGTCAGATTTCCCGTAAAACTTAAGTTTCCGGCAAACTCCGCTTTATAATTATCGAGTTGGGCGAGGAGTTCGGGCGAGACATTCAAAACTCTTATTATTCGTTCAATTTCCCCGGCGTCGGATGAATTAAGCGCCACATTTAAGTTTGAATTACTGCCGCTCAAATCAAATCTTCCAGTGGCGTTAAACTGAGTGTTTTCCGTATTCAAATTGGCGTAGTCAACATCAAAAAGTCCATTGGTCGCGGTCAGTCCGAGCCTGCCGTTGACCGGAACAAGTCCGCGGTCGGTCGTTCCCGCGTTTGCCGCAAAATCGGCGGTCAGCGTTCCGCTCGCCGTTTTGAAATTTGTTCCGGCGAAACTTAAATTAACATTGCCGGTTGTTTTGCCTTCAATCGGCACAACCCGTCCACCTTGTAGAGCGAGCAGTTTGCCTAAATCAAGATTGGCAAATTCCGCATTAACCCGCGAACGATTACGATTATTCAAAGCAATCACGGCATTGCCGTTTATACTGCCGTCCATCACGTCCGCCGTCAGATTATTAAGCGCAACCTGATTATTTTCCGCAACGACAGACGCGCGCGCCGCACCGAGTTTGACGCTTCCCAGCACGCCGCCGCCTAAACTCATATCCGCGCTCGCGCGGTAGCGTCCGGAAGGCTCAAGCACAAAAACGGGCTTTGATAATTTGACGTTTTGCAGATTTCCGCCATCCGGCGCGACGGATTTAGTCAGAGCGATGTCGCCCGCGTCAACGTTGCCCGCGCTGCCTTCGATTCTGCCATCCCGAATTGTCATTCGTACCCCGGCGACATTGACGCTGCCTAAAATTGCCGCGTCAGTTGCGACTTTTGCCACCTTCAAATTATCCGAATAAATTAGCGTTTCATCGCCGACAATTCGCGCGTTAACATTTGACGCGGTTAAATTTCCAACTTTCGCGCCCGCCGCGTCAAGACCGTCTGCCCGCAGGTTTCTGGCGGTAGCATTTGTTGAGCCGTTTTGTTGCCGGAGAGTTACGCCGTCAGCATTAAGGTTTCGAAGGCGGGCGTCTTTTGTTTCCACGCTTTCAGCGCGCAAATTTCCCGCATTAACGTCAGTTTGATTCGCCGTGTTTCTGACTTTTAGATTGCTTGCCCTGACGCCTCTCAGCTTCGCGTCTCCGGTTTCGATCGAGTTTGCGCGCAGACTACCGGCGTTGATGTCAGTTTGGTCGCCGCGATTCGTTACTTTGATGTCGCCGGCATCGACGCCTTTTAAGGTTGCGTCTTCAAGACTTACAACTCCTGCGCGGACGCCCGGAAGCGCCACATTAGTTATACCGTCAGAATTTGTGATTTTTACATTGCTCGCCTGCAAATTTTGAATGTCACCGTCGGGCGACATAAAATTTCGCGCCCGCACATTGCCTAGGTTCGCGCCCAGTCGACTATCTTCATACTCGGCAACCGCGTCGGAGATATACAATCCGGCGATAGTTCCGAGCGGCGTTTTCGCCGCCGCCGCCTGCAGTTCGCCGACCCATCTGAAATCTGAGCCTGTGCTGCGCACGTTGCCGATAAGCTGCAGCGCGTCGATACGAAAATCTTCAATTGTCAGCATTTCGGCAATCGCTTTACCG
>MWVV01000151.1_pt1 | contig 24701 bp, 20 predicted proteins | sample 1047281 | NCBI WGS metagenome assembly MWVV01 (sample SAMN06349986, study PRJNA376086) | soil metagenome | isolation source: PT-2 sample Antarctic (ecotone) soil | place: Antarctica | collected 2015-01-13 | reverse complement strand
GAAGATTTCAGATGTGGTGATGGAAATCGCGTGTGGGTTACACAATTTGCGAGTAACCTTCCGCCAGCCACTTCAAACAATTGATTTAACGAACTTTGAAGAAATATATTATTTCCAATAATGTCTATTACTTACTCACCTTACGCAGCAAGCTGAATCGGGTTCAGTTGCCGCAGAGTTGAAAATGCCGAATGCAGTGCATTGAGATACAATTTTGATTTCAAGGCAAAATGATTCAGTTTCGTCTCAACCTTCAGCATTTCCAGTTTGGCATAACCGCACAAGGCGGCAAACAAATGATTCTGTTGTGTTCGCTCGGTTTGCGTTGGTGATTTTGAGAGCGAGACGTTTTGTTTCAGCGATTTATGAAAACACTCAACTTGCCATCTTCTTTGATAACTTGTTGTCAGTCGGTTGTAATCAATCTTTGTGTCGCTCGAAACCAGAGACAAAACACCCTGAGAGCCATTTTCGTTTGTGAAAACTTGTTTGACGAGAAGAAGCGGAAACTCGACTCCTTCGAGATAGATTTCTCTGACGGTGTGTGGTTCCAGTTCGAGCGTTTCAACGGCTTGAAAACGTCCTTGCAGTTTCTCGCTTAACGAGAGAGCGACTTTCCGGTTCGATTTCAACGGACAAATAAAGTCGCGTTGGTTCTCGGTTTTGATAAATTTCATGTTCTCAGCGGCGGCAAACCACGAATCGAACAAGACAAACTCAAACGGTAATTCGTTTTTGATTGCCTGTTTAATGAGTCGGCGGCAGATTTCATTCTTTGTCACCGGAGAGCGACGTTTCTCTTTCTGTGTTTTTTTGTCAATGTAATGTTCGGTTTTGCTGATGACTTGAAAACCAACGGGGAGCGACACGCCGCCCGCTTCGTACAGAGCGGAAACAAAGTTGATGCCCTTGAGAGAGCGGTCTTTGGAATGGTCAAAATGCCAACAGACGATTTCATTTTCATCCGTGTATGGTTTTTCTTCGATGGTGTCGTCAATAATCAGCACGGCGTTTTTTGATTGAACTTTGCGGACAAGCGGTTTGACAATCTGCCAGAGGTCTTTTCCAGTTTGCGTTTCGCTCGCCAGAAACCGGGTAATTTGGTCATGACTAACCAAGTTATCAACCAGTTGACTTAATCCGGTGGCGGTAGTTGCGCCGAAGGAAGCCAGCAAATAATCGGAATACAAATCGAGCAGTTGTTTGGACTTCATACTGGATAATTTACACCTTTTTCGCTTCTACTGCGTAAGGTGAGTTACTTAGCAAAACAAAATGTTGAAGGAGTCGGTGGAATATTTATCTTAAACCGGCTTCAGACCGCCGAATCATCCGGCGGAGGCAAGGCGTTATTAGGTTCTGTCGTTAAAGAAAATAAAGCGCCTTTTCATAAAGATTATCCGGTTCCACTAACGATGTTCGCGCCGCGAGTTTTGATTAACGAATTGACTAATCGAAAAGATGAATTAGGAATAGACGGCGATGTAACTGTTCGGCAAGATATCGCTTCGGGTCATGAGAAAATCAAGATTGAAAAAAATAATTCATTTTCACACGGACTCGGACCTTTTCCTTCGATTCCGGTGAACGGAAAATTTCAGATTGATTACTCGAAAATGAAATCAATAGACATCACCTACGGAGAAGGAACTTATTATGAATATATTCCGCAAGGTTATATGGGAATGCTTTACGAATCGCTCGATGGTGAGCCGACTCAAAAAATGGGCGGAACAATATTAAAGAAAAACGCCTTTATTAGTTTAATTTGGCTGGCGAAAGAATGGACGATTAAGTTTGAATCCGATTCGACTTTCGATTTTGGAGTTGATGCACAAATTTCCGCTTTCAACGATGACGACGCTGTGAGCGGAAAAGTAAAAATAAAAAAAGAAAGCGAATTTTCGCTTGAAGCAACAGTGAGCGGCGACACCTATTATCTAGTCGGTTTGATGTCCACCCGTTGGAGCAATCTGAAAATGAGCTAAAACTTTACAATCGAGATTTGGATTTTCAAAGTAGAAAAATTATCGGAAAATAGCAGCCAAATAATTTAAGCGAACTAATAAACATTCTGCGTAAAGGTTAAATTCAAAAGGCTTAAATCGGTTCATCGGAGACCTTGCCCGATTTGCTGCGTTCCGAATGTTCCGATGCCGTTGAGCCGGAAACTAAACACAAAACGATTTTCGCGCCGCACGCCGACGTTAAAAGTCGAGTATTGCATCGTTACTGAGCAGCAATCGAAAGCATAACCGACTGTCGCTAAGGTGCTGATAAGTGCCGAATTACGAAATCCGCTCCGATTCTCAAAATCGAAAAACAGAGATACTCCGCCGTAATACCCGCGGTTACGGTCGCCGACGAAAACTGACGGACTCCACTGTGAACCGCGCAGAGTTCCCGCTTCCTTGCCGGAGCGGTCGGCAAGTTGCTGCAGAGACGGCACTAAAGTTACCGCGCGAGTGTAATAAAAAGTTTGAAAGATTTTCAAAAGGCGCGTGTCATAGCCGACAGTCGCCGAAATGTCCCGCAAGTCGCCGTTCTGAGTGTCAACGTCCATCCGAGTGTTAACGAAAATTGTTCTTTGCGGTCGGTAAGTCGCGTCAATATTAATGGGCGAAAATCTGCGCGGAACGCCGCCGAAAGTGTAGAACGTCAGCGCGGTTATCGGCTCGATTTGGTTGCGCCTGCCAAGGCTGAGTGCGCCGCCGAAATTCTTATCAAAAAAGTATTTGCCGCGCACGGTCAATGTAAAAATTTCGTAAGGCTGAATTGATAACGGATTCTTAGTCGTTCTTGAGTTTTCCTGCAACCGCCGCTGTGCCTGCTCGGTAACGGCTTCCGTATAGCGGCGCGTGAAAATTCGGTTGGTGATGCCGTATTCGATTTCATTCGTATCAGTTTGCGTGTCTTCATAATCGAAGCGGATGATTTTATTAAAATTATTTACGCCGCGTATCAAACGATACGTCAGATACGGTTCAATCGTGTGGCGAAAGCGAAACATTCCGTCGCCGCGATAAAAGTTTTTTGCCAGCGCGACGGGGCGAAAATCGAGTTCAAATTCGCCGTATTTGCGCGTCACAGCCTGCCCGACGACTTGGCGCATATCGTTGAATGAATCCGAATAATACGTAAATCGTGTTCCGCCCGTTGCCGTCAAAGTAAAGTATTTGAAATTAAGCGGCACGGTGATTTGCGGATGTATGTTAATTCTCTGTGAATTTTTTGACGTATTAACCGGATTGTTGCCCGCGATTTCCCGGTAAAGCGCAACGTTCTCGACTTCTTCACGGCGTGACACGCCTTCAAAACTCGTCTTAAAAGAAAAATAAACATTCTTCAAAAACGGAATTTCACTCGGACGCTTATCAAAGTTGACGCTCGGCAGATTGCGCGTTTTGATGCGGACATTCGGAATCGAAATCACTTGTGAACGCGCCAGTAAATTTAACGTGTAACTGCTCCAACTTTTATTGAGATAAACTTGTGAAACTTCAATCGGCGAAATGATTTGCTGAATGCCGTCGGAAAATACCTGTCGAAACGAAAGATTTGACGTTAAACGAACGTCGGCGACGGCGGTGTAACCTCTCGGAAAATAATGAACGCCGTCGGCGTAAAACAAACTGCCGCCTTGGTTGGGATTTTCCGCGCTTTCTTTCGCTCCGAAAATGCGGTCTTTGACGGCGTAGAATCCGAAGTTAAAATATGAGCGCGAGTTGGCGCGAGTGCGGACATCCGCACCGTAACCGATGCCGCGCGCACTGTATAAATCGGTGCGAACCGTAACGTCGGCAGAGCGTCCCAGAGTTTGATAATAAGCGGTCGAAAGTCGAAAACCTTTGCTGCCTGAAAAACCAACCGTCGGTGTGAGAAAACCTGAGGCGCGGTCGCGTTCCTTAATCGGAATCGAAGCGTAAGGCAGCGGCACGAGCGGGATGTCAAGGACGCGAAACTTGGCATTTTTCAATTTTATGCGGTCGTTCGGTTTAATCACGGCTTCGGCGGCGGTAAAACTCCATTTCGGCACGTTTTCTTCGCAGGCGGTAAATTTTCCATTGGTAACGACGAATTCGTTTTCGCCGACTCGTTCCACGCGGTCAGCCGTAAAATAAAGCACCGTGCCGTCGTTGGTTTGATTGGTAAAGCCGGTGGTTTCGACAAAATAACCCAACTTCGTGCGGTAATTAAATTCGCCCCTCGTTCCCGTAATCCGCTGGTCATCGCCTTGGTCAAAAACGACGCTTCCTTCGGCAACCATTCTGCCCTCTTCTTCATAAAGCGTAATTTTATCGGCTTGCAGGCGATAAACCCCGTAACGCGCGTCAACATTGCCGGAATGAACCACGATTCTTTTCCCGTCCTCGCCCTCGGCGGTTTGTTTGTTGGACTTAACTTCCACTTCATCATCGGCGAGTTTTGGTTTATCAGCTGAATCGGGTTTTCTTTTCGGAGCTTTAATGTCTTGCTGGGGTGCGACCGGACTAACATTTGGTTGGTCCGTGATTGGATTGGCAACCTGTCTATCGACCGGATTCGTCTGTTGCGCATTTACTGCGTCGGACAAAAACAGAAAGGCAATTAGAAATGTGAATTTTATTAGTCTATGAAGGTTCATCGAATTTACTACTAGACAGGTTTGATGCTATCACGAACTGAATTCAAAATTAAAAATGTAAAATTAAAATTTAACTCTTATAATTCAATTTTGAATCTCGAATCTCGAATCTTAAATTTTTATGAAACCAAATGTTTTAATTGCCGAAGACGAAGAATTGATGCGCTCGATTCTTCGTCAGTTGCTCGAAGGCGAAGGCTGCCGGGTTTTTACTGCCGACAGCGCGGACAATGCGCTCGATATTTTTTCTACAAATAACGTCCACGTTACTTTAACCGATATAAAAATGGCGGGAATGGATGGGCTGGAACTGCTCGACCAAATCAAGACGATTGACGCGGAAGCGTTGGTGATAATTATGACGGCGTATTCATCGGTTGATTCGGCGATTGCCGCACTTCGCAAAGGTGCTTACGATTATGTAACAAAGCCGTTTGTCAACGAAGATTTGTTGCAAACAGTCAGAAACGCAATTCGCACCAAAGAGCTTTTTCGGGAAAACCGCGCACTGCGCCGTGAACTCGATAAACATTACAGCTTCGCGGAAATTATCGGCACGAGCGAAGCGTTACAAAAGGTTTTTCGCGTCGTCGAAAAAGTCGCCGACACAAACGCGAGCGTTTTAATCGAAGGCGAAAGCGGTACGGGGAAAGAATTGATTGCGCGGGCGATTCATTACAAAAGCCGCCGCGCAGCCCTTCCCTTTCTCGCCGTCAACTGCGGCGCATTGCCCGAAAGCCTTTTAGAATCGGAACTTTTCGGACACACTAAGGGAGCGTTCACGGGCGCGACCGCCGACAAAAAGGGACTTTTTCGCTCGAGCGACGGCGGAACTCTGCTGCTCGATGAAATCGGCGAAATGCCTCAAACATTACAAATAAAACTTCTTCGCGCTCTGCAGGAACACGAAGTTACGCCGGTCGGCGCAAGCGTTCCCGTCCGGTTCGATGCGCGGATAATCGCCGCGACGAACAAAAATCTCGAAACCGAAGTGGCGGAAAATCGCTTCCGCGAAGATTTATTTTATCGTCTGAACGTGATTGAAATTACTTTGCCGCCGCTCCGCGCGAGGCGCGAAGATATTCAGTTGCTCGTTAAACATTTCATTTCAAAATTCGCCAAAGAACAAAATACGGTGGAAAAAGTCATCACCAAAGAAGCGATGTCCGCGCTGGTTAATTATCATTGGCAAGGCAACGTCCGCGAATTGGAAAACGCCATTGAACGCGCATTTATCTTGAGCAACGATGAAATCGAATTGGAAAATCTGCCGCCGAAAATAAAATCAGGAGCAACTAATAATTTTGAAATGCGCGACCCGGAAGGCTTCCGCCTGACGCTCGAAGAAACCGAACGCCGCTATATTTTGGAAATCTTGAAATCGGTCAACGAAGATAAATCTGCTGCCGCCGAAATTTTGGGAATTGACCTTTCGACGCTTTATCGAAAGCTGAAACGCTATGAAGAAATCTAAAAGTTATGCTAAATTGAAAGCTATGAGCGCGGTATTAAACTTAAAAAAACGAGCGGAAATTCTTTATCCTGAAACGGACGGAAAACCAATGGCTGAAACTGACATTCATCGTGAGCAGATGTATTATCTTATTGAAACTCTCAAAGTGCATTTTCAATCCCAAGCGGACGTTTATATTTCAGGAAATATTATGTTTTATTACGAAGAAGGCAATCCGCGCAAAGTTTTTTCGCCCGACGTAATGGTTTGCTTCGGCATTTCCGGTGAGGTTCGGCGCACTTTTAAGCTCTGGGAAGAAAAACAATTTCCGCAAGTTATTTTTGAGATTTCTTCGCGCGGGACGTGGGGCGAAGATTTAAATAAAAAATGGTTTCTCTACCAACAATTCGGCGTGAAAGAGTATTATATTTTTGACCCCGAATACGATTATTTGCCCGAACCGCTCATCGCCTATCGCGTCAAGCGCGGCGAACTCAAACAAGTTGCCGTCAAAAACAAAAGAATTTTCAGCGAAGATTTAGGACTTGATGTAGTTGATACGGGCGAAGGCTTGCGCTTTTTCAATCCTGAAACCAAAGAATTTTTGCTGACTTTGAGCGAAGAACAACAAGCGCGTCGGCAGGCTGAAGATGAAGTTGCACGCCTGCGTGAAGAATTACAACGATTAAAAAATCCGAAAAATAATTCTTAAAACGAAAACAATTCCAGCACAAAATAATTTGTTTCGTTGATGCGCGTCAGTTTTCCATTTACAAAAGGAGTTTGCAAAAAATCGTTGGCAGCATATTCAACGCCTTTTAAAAAATCGTCGCCCGTTTCTTGGCTTTTAGCAACGAGTTCAGGCGGAAACCAGTTTTCAGCATCAATGTCAGCGGGCGCAGGCGGATTGTATTTTCCGGCTTGAGCAACAATTTGGTTGGCGTTTTCGACAGAAAACTTCAAAACCGCGACGAGTTTTTTCTTATTCGTTGCGGGATTTCCATCATTTAGATTGATTTCGCTGTAAGTCGCTTCTTCCGGCGCAAACGGCAGTTTAATTATTTTTCCGAGTTCTTCGATGTTGTCTTTCGCAACAACTTCGATATTAGAATCAACGCCTTGTGCAAAAGAATTTGTATTGGCAGTTCTATTTCCCGCGCAAGCATTCAACAAAAAAATACTCAAAGCCAAGCTGAGAATTAATTTTGCTTGGGAAATTTTCATCTCGTCATTGTAGAAAGATTACGAAAGGAATGCAATTTTCGATTTATTCTTTGTCTATTGTAGATTAATTTTAACTCTGGCGACGAAAATTAAATGTTTGATTAATGATTCTCTTGCGCCGTATTCGGGCATTCATCATCCGCGATTTTCAACTGGCGCTTTCCTACCGCGTCGAATTTTTTGTCCGGCTTTTATGGATTTTGGGAATCGTGACGACATTTTTTCAATCAAACGAGTAAAACGCGAAGGCAGTTTGATTCAATACTAAAAAATTATTCAATTTCTCGTGCAAATTTTCCCGCCGATTAAAGTTAATTTCACATTTCCCTGCTCATCAACAGCTACTAAATCGGCGCGTTTGCCGACTTCGATTGAACCATGATTTTTTTCAATCCCTAAAAGGCGCGCCGGATTTGCGCTCGCCATTCTGGACGCTTCCGATTCGGAAAATCCAAGTTCGCGTACCATTTCTACCGCATCGAGCATTGTGATAACGCTGCCCGCGATGTTTCCGCGTTCGTTTTGCGTTTTCCCGTTAACGACCGAAATCTTTTCATTCCACAAATCAAAATTGCCGTCGCCGAGTCCGGTCGGCGCAACCGAATCGCTGATGAGCGAAACTTTGTCCGTGCCTTTGCTTTCAACGCCGAATTTTAAAATCGGCGCGGCGATGTGAACTCCATCAGCAATAATATCAAAGGTAACTTCGTCTTTCGTCAAAGCCCAACCGACTACGCCGACATCACGGTGATGCAAGCCCGTCATCGCGTTAAAAAAATGCGTTAAATGTTTTGCGCCCGCTTCAAATGCTTTATCCAAAGTTTCCAAATCCGCTTTCGTATGTCCAATCGAAACAATCCAATTTTGTTTTTTCAATTCTCTTACGAGTTCAATTCCGTTCTCGACTTCCGGCGCAAGCGTCGTCAAATGAACGCCGTTTTTTAATCTCGGCAAACTTTTTATTTCATCTCCGCGTTTGAAAGTTTTGAAAAATTGCGGACGAAGCGCACCGCACATTTTCTCGTTGGCAAAAACGCCTTCATAATGAACGCCCAAAATTTGCGCGATTGGCTCACCTATTTGTGTTTCCATTAATTCATCAATCGCTTTAATAATTTTTCCATAATTCTCATCCGAATCAGGAACGAGCGTCGGCAGCCACGCCGTTACGCCTTTGCCTGCCAAAAAATTTGAAATTTCGCGCAAATCTTCCGCGCTCGCGCTGTTGACATCCGCGCCGACCGCGCCGTGATTGTGGATGTCAATGAAGCCGGCATAAAGCGTCGCGTTTGATAAATCAAGCGTTTCATCGGCGGAGATTTTTTTGTTTGTAATTCGGGCGATTTCACCGTTTTCAATTAAGACCGAAACATTTTTGGCTTTCTCATTCGGCAAAATCACAGTCGTATTGCGAAGCAGCATTTTATTTTTCTGATAGTAAGCATGTTTTTCGTTAATTTTAATCCTGTCATTTAGTTTTTTATCACTCTAAATGATTGTCAAGCGAAGCAAGATTTAATGACGGTAAGGCATTCAGCAAAAAGCCCGTGATAAACAACGGGCTTCTTAAACGGGGGCACAAGCCCGTGCGTGAGCAAGGTCGCAGTTGAGTGTTGGGCTCTTGCTCACGCACGGGCTTGTGCCATTGCGTCATCAGAAAATGTAACGCAGCGAAATCTGTATGTTGCGCGGCGCATAACTGACTGCCCCGCCGGTAATGCGTCCAAAGTTCACGGAAGCCAAATCAGGATTCGGGAAGCCGTATTGGACTTTGTTAAATGCGTTGAAGAAATCGGCGCGAACCGAAATACGATGATTCAAGTTTTCGCCAAAAGGCAAAAGAAATGTTTTATATAAACTCAAATCTACATTGTTCACCGCATCGCCGTAAAAAGTATTGCGCCCCAAAATGCAGCAGCCGAAATCGGCAACCGTCGCGGCGCGAAATGCCTCACGCGGCAGACTTTGAACGGAAGTATTTGGATTGTTAATGCGCGTTCCCAAAATTGACGGGTCAACCAGCGCCGGGCGAATTTCGCCAAATCCGTCAAAGTTCAAATCGCCGAAGCCATTGCTGTTGATAACGGTGAACGGCGTTCCGTGCGCGAATTTCCACACGCCGGAAACGTTCCAGCCGCCCAAAAGCTGACCGACAAAATCCTTTCGATTGTTAAAAAACGGCGATTGGTAAGCCGCGAATAAAGTAAAGCGGTGCGGCGTGTGAAAACGCGAAAAAGCGCGTGAATCGCGGGCGTTCGGACCGTTCGCATTCGTGTCGCCCGCGCCGACAAACGACGCTTCCGAGTTCGTGTCAATTGATTTACTCCAGGTATAAGCCGCACTCATTGAAAGTCTTTGGCTCAGACGCTTCTTATATTCGATTTGCAAGCCGCTGTAATAACTCCACGCTCCGTTGGCGACAAGCGTGTTGGTCGTAAATTGCCCGTCGGGACGACGTTCGTTTGTGCGCGGCACACGCACGCTAAACTCGTTTGCGCCAAGCGGCACGGCAACCGGACAAAGCGTCGTTACCGGAATTCCGGTCAATCCCGTTCCGGCGCACTGCGCGTCAGCCGCCAAGCGAATCGTTTGACCGCGCACGTCAACGCGGCGCGGGTCGTTTGCCGGAAGCGTCGTGCCGTAAAGCACGCTCGCCGCGTTGTTCGGGTGATTTGCCACCAATACGCCGTCCGGCGAAAAAACCGGCAAATTTCCGTTATTAAACCGAACAATTCCGATGCCGCGATTGTTGGTAAAAGTAAAGCGAATGCTCGATTCAAACGGCAGTTCACGCTCGTAAGACATACTAATCTGCTGCGTGAAAGGCATTTCCAAATTCGGGTCAATCAAGGCTTCGGCATGGCGCGTTGTTTGCGGTCCCGGCGTGAACACAAAACCGCCCGTCGGGTCAGCCAAATTCGTCCGGTTGGAAAAACTCAAGGAAATCGCGTTCGGCGGATTAAAGCGAACGGTCGCGCCCGGTTGCGAAAAAACCGATTGGAAAAGTCGTCCGTGATAAATGCCGAAACCGCCGCGCAGCGAAGATTGTCCGGTTTCGCCGAAAAGCGCGCCGAGAATCCCTGTTTTAAAATTCGGACTCCAAGCAAACCCGACACGCGGCTCGTGGTTGTCTTTGTCGTCGCTAAAGCCGTAGTTGACACGATTTTCTATTTCACGCGGCACAGCGACGTATTCGTAGCGATAGCCGAGATTAAGCGTTAAGCTCGGTGTTACCTTCCAATTGTCTTCGACGTAAAAATTATACTCGCGCAAGCGATTTTCGAGAAAAAATGGTCCGAAGCCTTTTGTAAACGCCGTTACGCAACCGTTCAAAAAAGCGTTGTAAGCCGTGCCGTAGTTTGTGCCGCCACACGTCGCGCTGAAACTATAAAATCCGCGTGAGAAGTTGTCCGCAAAATCGTCAAGCGCCGACCGGCGAATGTCCGTGCCGACTTTAAGAAAATGACTGTTGGCGAAAACCGTCGAAAGATTATAAACAAATTGATTGTCGGTTTGATAACGGTTGATCGGAAACACTCCGGCGTTGCCGATAATTGAACCGGAAACCGGGCTGCCGTTAAAACGGATAATCGGTGTGTCGTTGCCCGCCTTTATGCCGACGAGCGTGGTTCGCAAGCCCAAGCCGTAGCGAAATTCGCCGATGGTTTCATTGGAAAAAAGGTGCGTCCACGTAACGCCGATGTTTTGCTGTTTGTTATTTTGGTTAGTCGCTTCGCCGATGATGTTGTCGGTGTTGGCGAAAATCTGGCGGGTGTATTGATAGCGAGCCGAAACGGTATCCGATTGATACGGATTCCAGTCAACTCTGCCGGAGAAATCGTCAAGCGGACGGTTAAATCCGACTTGTCCGGCAAAGGTGCGCGAACTGCGCGAATCGTTCGGCACGAGGTCAGCCGGAAAACGGTCAATCACTGATTGAATAAAAGCGCGATTAGCGGGCGTATTGTTTGCCGGAGTCGTCGCAAACCAATTTGCCGAATTGCGTTCGCTTGCCAAAAAGACATCGCGGGTGTAGTTAAGTGCACCGCCTTCCTTTTTCCAATCGGCGCTGACAAAACCGAACAGATTGTTTTTGATAACCGGAAATCCGGTCACAAAACCAAATTGATTACGGCGGTTTACCGGTTTTGGCAAGCCGGTGGAAAAATGGCTTTTCGCGTTCAAGTCGCTATTATTGTGATAAATATAGGCTTCGCCCTTGACGCTGTTGGTGCCTTGCTTGGTTTGCACGAGAACGACCGCGCCGTAACCGCGTCCGAATTCAGCCGTAAAGTTGTTGGTTAAAACTTGAAACTCTTTAATCGTCGCCAAAGACGCGCCTTGCCGGTTCTGATTTTCCGAAGAGTCGTCGTTGTTCACGCCGTTAATTTGAAACGTCGCGCCGCGGGTTCCGGTGCCGTTAAAATTGATTGACGAACCGGAAGATGCCGTCGGATTATTTTGTCCGCTGGTCGGATTTTCTTGAAAGCCGGTGAAAGTTTCGGCAAGCGACAGGAAATTACCTTGATTAAAAGTCGGTTTGGCTTCAATCTCGCGCTCGGTCAAAGTGCCTTTGACTTCGGCATTCGTCGTGTTAATCGGCGACGGTTCATCCGTAATAATAACTTCGGCTCTAACGGACGGGTCAAGCGTAATGTCAACCTGAACCGTTTCGTTAAGCCGCACCGTCACATTTTCCTGCGTAACAATCCCAAATCCGCTTTGATTGACCGCTACGCTGTAAAGTCCGAGCGGCAGAAATGTTGCTTGATACGAACCGCCTTCATTCGTGGTCAAACTTCGCCGCAAACCCGTTTCGACATTGAGAACCTCTACGGAAGCTCCGACAATGACCCCGCCATTTGTGTCAACCACCGTTCCTTTAATTGTTCCCGTGACGGTTTGGGCTATCGTCGCAATGCCGAAAGTCAACAATAATAGTACCGAAAGTAAAATACTTTGAATTACTGAAAGTTTGCTTTTCATAGTCTTTTTTCCTCGTTCAAATTGAAAACAAAATTGTAAGCTATAAGAAAAATTTAGATTTTTGGAATAATCTTCAAAATTTTGTTATGGATAATTTCACAAAAATTCTAGCTCAAATTCGTAAAATCAAATAAATAAGGGTTGTAACAAAAAATTAAGATTGTAGGATTTGGTTATAGCTCGAAAACAATTATTTGTAAAGCAAATATCGTGCGCGACATTTCAATAATGTGGAAATGAACTAAAAATACTGCAGATGCTGTTCGAGATTTTGGCGACGCGCCCGTTTTGAATCATAACGTCTTTTCGTTCAATTGCGCCCGACGGCAAAATCGCTCCGGCGTTTTGCAGTAGAAACGACTATTGGGTCATAGCTTGATTTCTCGACTTTCGATTTTTGTTTCGATGTTATAAATTACGTTTTGATGAAAAGTCTGCTTGCAAAAATTTATTTTATCTTTTTCATTGCGGTTTTGGCGATTGCGCCGGTTTTTTCGCAAACCAATTCCGGCGAGCGAATACGATCGGGTTTTCAACTTTTGCAGAGCGAAGATTTTCAAGCGGCGGCAACAGCTTTTTCCGTTATTTTACGCGCTGAACCCGATAACTATAAAGCGCGGCTCGGTTTGGCAATCGCGCTCGTCGGTCTGGAGAAACCGGCGGAAGCGAGCCGCGAAATCGCCAAGTTGCTGGCGCGTTCGCCGAAAGACGCGAAGCTGCTCGAAATGGCGGCGCAAACTTTCTGGCAGCAGAAACGCTACGCCGAAACCGAAAAAGTTCTCAAGCGGCGACTCGATTTGGACGGCGCAACTGCCGAACTCTGGGCGTTATACGGAGACGCGCTCGACGCGCAGAAGAAAACCATCGAAGCCGTCGCCGCTTACGAGCAGGCGGTTAAAAAGAATCCCGATTCGATAGATTACCGCTACGCGCTCGGTTCGCTCTACTGGAAACAAATTCGTTATGACGAAGCGACGCGCGAGTTCACGGAAATCTTAAAGCGCGAGCCGAACGAACCGCGCGCCTCGTTTAATCTCGGCGACATTTACCTGACGAACGGCAACGCGGCGAAAGCCGTGCCGTTTTTGGAAATCGCGGTTAAAAATTTCCCCGGCGAATTCGACACTCGTTTCGCTCTCGGTCGCTCTTACTTAGCGACGAACAAATATCAAGCGGCAATCGAACAACTCGAAATCGCCGTTAAGCTGCGCCCGGAAATCGCCGAAGGTTTTTATCAATTAGGTCTCGCCTTACAAAAAAGCGGACGGCGTGACGAAGCCAAAATTTCCCTTAAAAAAGCCCAGGAACTACAAAAAGCCCAGCGCGATTCCGAAGCGCCGACGACGACTCCGAAAAACAATCAATAAATTTTCAGCCGAATGAAAAAAGTCCTCCCCGAATTTCTTCGAGGCGGACTTTTAATGTTTACTAAATCCGAAGTTTAGAAATAAAACTTCGCGCCGAATTGAAATTCACGCGGCAGCCGTGTTGAATTCGGTCGCGCGAACAACGAATCTCTCAAAATATTCGTTCCGCTGGTCGGGCGAGCCGCTGAAACGATTGTAAATTGCGTGGTGTTAAAGAGATTGAAACTTTCCGCTCTTAACTGCACATACATTGTTCTCTCCTTGTTGAAATAAAATTGTTTCGACACGGCGAGATTGGTTTGGTTGCGTCCCGGAAGCCGCGCAAACGAGCGACCTAAATTACCGAATTGTCCGACCGGAGCGGCTTCAAAAGCGAGCGGATCGAATATAAACGGCAAGCCTGAAATCGGGTCAATCGTTCCCGCCAGACCGCCGCGCGGGTCGCTGACGGCATTCGGGTAAATTCCGCGCGTTCCGTTCGCCTGGTCGGTGGCGGAAATCACGACGCGCGGAACCGGCGCGCCGGATTCAATGTTAGTGATGCCCGAAAGTTGATAACCGCCGAGCAGCAGACGAACCAGCGAATTCGATGATTTTCGGAAAAACGGCAGTTCGTAAACGTAGCTCGCGCTGAAAATATGCGGGCGCGAGGTTCTCGCTTCGGCGTAATCCGCCCGCGCGTTAAACGAGTTTTGCGGAATATCAATCGCGTCGCGGTCATTGGTCGAATCGGTCAAAGTTTTGCTGAAGGTGTAAGCCAGAGTAATGGTGAAACCTTGCTGAAGACGATAATTAAACGACGAGAGCAAACCGTTGTAGCGCGATATGGCACTTGTTTCGTACTGAATGATATTCGTAAACCCGATATACGGACGGAAGGCGTTGGTATTTCCGGCGGTCGTGGCGGAAGCGCCCGCGGCAATCGCTCTTTCCGGCGTAATAAAATTGATATTGCGCGGTCGAATCAAATGGTCGCCTTTGGTTCCGACGTAGCTGATGTCAACGACCGCGTTTTTGAAGACTTCGCGCTGAATGCCGATTGAATAAACCTGCGATTCGGGCGTGCGGAAATCCGGCGCGATTGCGCCGCCGATGCCCAAGTTTCGCGCCGGGAAAGTCGCTCCGATAACCGAACCGCCGAAAGGCGCGCCCGGATTTGAAAAGGTGATAACCTGCGTCGGCGTGCTGGTAAAGCCGACCGCCGTGTTGACGGGCGGCGTGAAAAACGTGGCGTTTTCAAAAATTCCGACCAGCGGCTGGTCAAAATATAAACCGTAACCGAGGCGGATAACCGATTTGCCCGAACTTCCGAAAAGAAGTCTGCCGATACCGCTTTCAAAATTCGGCTGGTAAGCCAGACCGACGCGCGGGCTGAAATTGTTTTTATCCTTTGGAATAATCGTATCGCCGAAACGCGAATTGACTCCGGCGCGGGCGATTCCGTTAAGCGGGTCAACTCTTGCGGTTGTAATCGCGTTACAAGCCGCCGTCGCGCAATCGGTCGCCGGATTAACCGGACGGTAAAGCGCCGGGTCGAATGTCACCAGTAAGTTGTCCACATCCGTAATCGGACGGAAGTATTGATAGCGAACGCCGAGATCCAAAGTTAAATTCGGACGAATTTTCCAGGTATCCTGAGCAAAAAATTCGGTGCGCCCGAAACGAAAGCGAACGCGCGGGTCAAACTGCGCTTCGGAATAAGTATTCGCTCTGCCGAGCAGAAATGAAGCGAACGAATCGCCGGTTCCGGTGATTGCCGTCGTTCCGACCAAACCTTGAGACTGCGCCGCGCTGAAGCCGAAACTTCCGGCAGCGGAATTGCCGCCGAGATTTTCATTCTTAAATTCTTTGGTTATTTCGCCGCCGAATTTGAAAAGGTGATTCCCGCGCGTAAAACTTAAAACGTCGCGGAACGTGCTGTTTCCGTATTCGATGCTGTAACCCTGCGTGGAATTAAGGGCGGTAAAACGAGTAAAGATGCCGGGCAGCGAATTGTTCGGATTTTCCGGGAAAAATTCTCTGATGTCGGCGGCGTTTTGATAATCGCTTCTGCGTCCGCGTCCGACAAGCTGCGAGCCGATGGTGTTGGTCGAATAATTGTAGGTAAATTCATTGACCAGCGAATTGGAAAAAATGCCGGTGTAAGAAACCGCAAAAACTCGTCCGGGAACTTTTGTATCCGTCGTAGAAATATTCGGAAAAGTAAAAGCGCCGAATAAGCCGAAAGATTCCTGCGTGTTGCTGGTGTCCTGGGTAAAGCGTCCGAAAATTTTATGATTCGCGTTAAAATTGTGGTCAATGCGGACTACTTCCTGGCGCGTGTTATTGATGTTGACCGGGCTGAATGTGAATCCGTTGCGGCTGCTCCCGTTCGGAAGCGGAAAAGCCGCCAGCAATCCGAGCGAGCGCGGGTCAATATCCGAAAGCGGAATGATATTTCCGGCATACGGAAGATTATCCGACGGACGGAAAATCTGATTCTGCTGAATCTGGATTGTTTGTCCCGCCGTATTGACCGCCGTGACCGGAGTATTGCCGGTAGCAACCGTCGTAAAGGCTCCGGCTGGCGTTCTGAAAAGCGGCAAGCCGAGCGTGGCGGAAAAATTTCCCTGACGCTCTAATGCCGAAGGAGTCGTCGCGCCCGCGTCGGTTGTCGCGCGGATGATGCGGCGTTGTTCTTCGGAAAAGAAAAAGAAGGTTTTGTTTTTGCCGGAGGTGAAAACGGGACCGCCTTCGCCGAAACGTAAAAACGGCAACGGACCGCTGAAAGTGCCGCCGAAGTTGTTATAGCGAAGTTTCGGAACGTCGGCAACGATTGAACCGTCGGCGCGGCGCGGAATGCGGTTGTTGAAAAACGAGTTGGCGTTAAAATAATCGTTTCTGACAAATTCGTATAATCTGCCGTGATATTCGTTGCCGCCGCCGCGCGTCACGATGATGACCGAACCGCCGCCGGAACGTCCGATTTCGGCTGTATAATTTGAACTTAAAACTTTGAACTCCTGAATCGAATCAACCGTCGGAGTCGAAAGCAGCGTAATATTTGAACCAACGTCGGTGTTGCTTACGCCGTCAACTAAATAATTGACCGCGTTGCGGCGCAGTCCGTTGATTGAAACGCTGGCGCGACTCGTCAAACCGAAATTCGATTCGTCATCAAGGTCGGAACTGACGCCCGGAAGAGTTTCGAGCAGGCGAATAAAGTTGCGGTTGTTGAGCGGTAACTCCGTCACCTGATTGCCGGAGACGAGCGCCTGTCCGGTCGAGCTGTCCTGAAGAAGCGGCGGTTCATCCGTGACGGTCACGACTGCCGAAGCGTCGCCGACTTCCAAAACCAAGTCAATCGGTCGGCGGTCTCTGGCATTCAAAGTCGTGTTGACGACGGTTTTCTTAAATCCGCTCTGCTCGACGCTAATCGTATAAGTGCCGGGAATCAACGGAAAAACCGTATAATTTCCTTCTTCGTTCGATTGAATGGTTCGCGCCTGTCCGGTCGCCGTGTTGGTGACGACGATGGTGGCGTTGCTGATTGCCGCGCCGGTAGAATCGGTAACTTGTCCGGTAACCGTTGCCGATGTTTCTTCTTGAGCCAAAGCCGAAAGGCTCAAGCCAAAGCTGCAGATAAAAGCGATGCACATTATCAACGCTAACTGTCTGAAATTATTTTTCATTGTCTTTCCTACCTCGTTTCAAAAAATTAAAAATAAAAATTGCAAGCTATAAGAATAATTTAGATTTTTGGAGAAATCTTCAAAATTCTGTTATGGATGATTTCACAAAATTCGAGCCGAAATTCCTAATATCAAACAATTAAAGGTTGTAACAGAAAATTAAGATTGTAGGATTTGGTTATAACTCTAAAACGTCTTTTTGTAAAGCAAAAACTGTGCTACGAAAAGGAATGCCGGCATCCTGCCGGCATTCCTTTGTCTTTAAGACGATATTTTAAATTTATTTATAAAGTAAAAATTGGGCGCGACGTTTTTTGAACTCATTCAAATCTTTTTGCCATGCTCGCTCGATTTCTTCCGGAGCATCTGCACGTTTTATCTTCTCGAAACTTTCCTGATTGACAATAAGGTTGAGATATTTTTCGATTTTCCATTCGGTTGGATAAAGTTTTCGCAGAGCGACGGCGATTTCAATGCCGGTGCGAATCGGCTCGAATTCTTCACGATTGGTGACGATGATGTTGATGCCGCCGCAATCTTCGCCTTTGAAAACCGAAGCCGCTGGTTTATATCTGATTGGCACGAAGCGAACGCCGTTCAAGTTTCTCTCATTCAAAAAAGCCGCGAGTTTTTGTCCGTCAACATAAGGCGCACCAACGACTTCAAACGGCGTGTCCGTGCCGCGCCCGACTGAAAGATTTGTATATTCAAGCAGACCGATTCCGCCGTAAAGCGTCGCTTGCGTCAGACTTCGCATATTCGGCGAAGGATTTGTCCAAGTTTGATTCGTTTGATCAAACCACATTTGGCGTTGCCAATTTTCCATTTTTATCACGCGCAAATCCGCACCGATTTTCTTTTCGGCATTGAACATCTGCGCGATTTCGCCGGTCGTCATTCCGTGACGGACGGGCAAGGTATGCGTTGCGACAAAAGTTAATTTATCAGCATCGGCAATCGCTCCGGCAACATCTACACCGTTAATCGGATTCGGACGGTCGAGAACGAAAATCGGTTTCCCCGCTTTAGCCGCTTCTTCCATCACGTTTTGCAAGGTGGAAATATAAGTATAAAATCTCGTGCCGATGTCTTGAATATCAAAAACAATCGCATCCAGATCTTTGAGTTGTTCGGGCTTCGGTCGGCGCGTTTCGCCGTAGAGCGAATAAATCGGCAATCCTGTTTTCTCATCAACTGAATCGGAAATCTTTTCGTCCGCTTGCCCGCGAATGCCGTGTTCAGGCGAAAACAATGCGACGAGTTTGACATTTTTGGCTTCTTTCAAAACCTCAATCGTTTGCCTGCCTGACAGATTTCTGCCTGTGTGATTTGTGACCAAACCAATTTTCAAGCCGTTTAATTCTTTAAAATTATTTTTTTCAAGCACATCAATTCCATTCAAAACCGTCGCTGTTCGCACCGGCTGCTGACTGCTGACTGCTGACTGCTGACTGATAAATTTTGGAATCTGCGCTGCGACTTGCGATGAATAGATATTTTCCGCCAGCCGAATGACTTCAATCGGAACATCCTCGATTGCCGAAGCGACGACGGTTGAAACCTTCGCGCGAAGCGGCGTAACGTCGCCTTTGCCGTCGGGATGAACGCGGTTGGAAAGAAAGACAATGAAGGTTTGCGAAACGCGGTCAATCCAAACGCTCGTTCCCGTAAAACCCGTATGTCCGAACGAGCCGAGCGGAAAAAGTTCGCCACGATTTGCCGAAAAACTCGAATTCATATCCCAACCAAGTCCGCGAGTCGCGCCCGTTTCGGAGATGACATAAGGCGCGGTCATTCGTGCGACGGTTTGCGCCGATAAAATTCTTTTTCCGTCTAAAATTCCGCCGTTCAAAAGCATTTGACAGAAACGCGCCAAATCGTCAGCGGTCGAAAAAAGTCCGGCGTGTCCGGCAACTCCGCCCATTCGGAGAGCCGTTGGGTCGTGAACTTTGCCACGCAAAATTTGTTCGCCTGTTTTGCCGTCGCCTTCAAATGTCGCACCGAGATAACTATTTTGTCCTTTGATATTTTCCGTTGGAGCAATTCGTGAATCTCTTTTTGAAATATTTTCTGATGTATTGGGTAAAGAGAATCCGTGATTTTCAGTTACAAAGAAATTTGTGTTACTCATCAAAAGACGATTAAACAAATATTCCGAAGTAAATGGAACAATGTGTGAACCATCTACACTCACAGGTGGATAATTTCTTACTTTAACAGGCTTTTCACCACCAACAACTCTCGAAACAATCTCGCCAAGCACAATAAAACCAATATCCGAATAAATAAACCGCGTTCCCGCCGGGTTGCGGAGTTTTTCTTTATAAAGTGCCTGCAACATTCCGTCGCGTCCCATCCATTTTTCGCTCAAATCAAAATCGGGACGATAACCTGAAACGTGAGTGAGAAGTTGTTGAATCGTTACTTTCTTGGCATTCTCGTCCTGAATTTCAGGAATGAATTTTCCGATAGTGTCGTTCAAGCGAATCTGCCCGCGCTCGACCAGAATCATTATGCTCGTCGCCGTCGCAATTGGTTTCGTCAAACTCGCCACATCGAAAATCGTATCAACCGTCATCTTTTCAACTGTCGGCACGAGCGAGCGATTGCCAAACGCTTTGCGATAAACGATTTTTCCCTTACGTCCGACCAGCACAACCGCGCCCGGTAGCTTTTTACCGGCGATGTCTTTTTCAATTAGAGCGTCAATCTGATTGAGTTTTTCGGCTGACATTCCAACCGTTTGCGGCGCGGCGACAGGCAAACTCTGCGCGTTGGCAAACGCGCAAAAAATTAACGCAAAGGCGCAAAAGCGCAAAGGCGCAAAGATTTTTTTAATCTGTAATTTTTTCATTTGCGAAACTGATTTATATTTTTTCGGAGTAACTTGAAATTTTTTCTCGAAGCCACGAATTGACTATTATTTCCGACGGCTGGCGTTCACGTTTGGAAATTTCAGAAAGTTTCTCGGAAATCTCTTCGTCAATCGCCACAAAATACTTTCGTCTTTTCAAATTCACTTCAAAATTCGCTTCCGGCATTTGTTCGGTGTATTCACCCAAATCGTTTTCATCGAAAAAATCCGTCAGCGCATCGAGCGTCTCGAATTTCGGTAATTGCTTTTGATTATTTTCGGTCATACATTTTTCTTTCTTTGTTCGCCATTTTTCTCGCGCTCAAAATCACTGCTTCTTTAGTTTGTTTGTAAATGAACAAAACGGTCAAATATCTGCCCGCTTCAGTTTGACCCAAAGCCATATAAATATCTTTATCTTTCCGGTCGCCTTTTCAACGAATCTGAATTTCGGTTTTCCAACTAAAACCTCTTCGACTTCATAAGTTTCGACTTGATGTTTGAAGGCAAGTTTGTCAACGATTTGATTTAACCAAATAATGCCTTCGATTTTCATAAATAAATTTTATCTTGCCGCCTTCAATTCTTTCTCGCGCTCCTTAAAACTTTCCTTGCAAAAATTGACGAATTCTTTGGCAATCGGAGAAAAATATCCGCCGCGAAGTCGTGCCAAACCCAAGTCCCATTTAATTTCCGCGCCTTCAATCATCCACGATACGAGCCGTTTTTCGCGGATTTCCTTCGCCACGTTTTTCGCCCCCGCGATACCGACGCCCATTTTATTTTCGACCATTTTGTTGATTGCTTCCTGACGCGAAAGTTCCATTACGACGTTCGGTCTAACGTTTGCCGCGGCGAAAAACTCGTCAATCATACGGCGCGTGTTGCCGCCTTTTTCGCCCAGAATTAATTGCTCGCCGGCGAGCGTCGCCGCGCTGATAAATTTTTCTTTCGCCAGCGCGTGTTTCGGATTGGCAATCGCCACAATTTCATCGCTAAACAATAAATCAGTTTGGATATTCGACGCATCGACCGGCAAGGAAACAAAAGCCATATCAATTTCGCCGTGCAGAATTTTATCAACCAGCGTTTGGCTTGTGCCTGAACTGACTTTAATCTCGGCGTTGGGAAATTTATTTTTGAGCTTTTCCAGAATCGCCGGCAGCTGCGCAGTGGCGAACATCGCCGAAGCCGAACCGATACGCAGTCGTCCGTATTCCGCGCCCGCGATTTCGGCAATCTCGGCAATCGCGGCATCGTGTTCGCGCAGGATTTTTCTGGCTCGCTGAAGCAGAAGTTCGCCCGCTTCGGTTAAAATCACGCGGCGCGGCGTGCGCGTAAAAAGCGGCAGTCCGACGGAATCTTCGAGTTGGCGAATCTGCATCGAAATCGCCGCCTGTGTGATATTGACTTGTCTGGCTCCCGCCGTAAATGTCTTCGCTTCGGCAATCGCTAAAAAGGCTTTTAATTGTCTGATTTCCATACTTTTGAGTGACGAGTTGTGAGTGACGAGTGGCGAGTGAAAAACGAAACTTATCACTCATCACAAACTATTATCGCTTACATAAAATCTTTTAGATTTGATTATATGTCAAGTCTAGCTAAAATAGAAAAAAATTTTTGATTGAAAAAACTCTAAAATAATGCCGATTCGTTCTCGTAAAACAAACCGTCCGCCTAAATCCCATAACCTTTATTTAGGCGTTGACGGAGGCGGCACAAAATCGCAGGCTATTTTATTAAGTGAAGAGAAAAAGGCGATTGGCGAAGGTCTTTCGGGCGCGTCGAATCCGTTGCGCGTCGGCGTTGAAACTGCTGTTTCTAATATCTTTCAAGCCATTGACGCGGCGTGTGATGCGGCGAATAAAAGCCGCGGCGATATTGTTTCAGCAACTTTCGGTTTAGCTGGCGTGCGGCGCATTGATCTGCGTCAGAGAGTCCGCGAACGATTGGCTCAAAAATTAGGAATCAAGTTGGTCGAGGTTGTTACCGATGCAGAAATCGCGCTTTACGGAACAACTTTGGGCAACGCTGGTGTGGTCGTAATTGCTGGAACAGGCTCGATTTGTTATGGACGAAACGAAGCCGGGGAGACGGCAATTGCCGGCGGTTGGGGACCGATTGCCGGCGACGAAGGCGGCGGCGCGACGATTGCGCGGCGCGGTTTGCAAGCCATTGCCAAGGCTTCAGACGGGCGCGGCAGATTGACGAAATTAAGTGAAGCCGGCGTAGATTATTTCCGCACTTCTACGCCGGAAAATTTATTAGTAGCGATTTATTCGCCGCAAATGGACAATGCGAAAATCGCCGGATTTGCGCGTCTGGTGGTGGAAACTGCTCGAAAAGGTGATAAAATTGCCATCGAAATTCTTAACGAATCCGGTCTCGAACTCGGACTTGCGGTTAACGCCGTCATCAAAAAATTGAACTTGGAAACGAAAAGAATTCCAATTGGTTATGTCGGAAGCATTTTTCGAGCAGGCAAATTGATTACCGACTCGTTGCTGGAAACCGTTCACCGATTCGCGCCGAAAGCGTATCTGTCCGAACCGCTTTTGCAGCCGGCGCGGGCGGCAGCGCAGTCGGCTTTTGAAATGTATCGCAAAGGAGAAAAACGATGAATAAAATTTTATTGGTTATCTGGTTGGTTTTCGCAACTTCTAATTTAGCTTTTGCACAAACGACAAGCAATTCGGATTGGAAAACATATACGCTCGTTAATAAAGAATTTTCGCTTGAAATGCCCATCGGGAAGACGATGAGAGGATTTGGCGAAAAAAGCGTTCGATATGCCGTCGTTGCCGACGATACGTATTTTTTTGTGTTTTCAGATTCGCCTAAAACTTTGCTGCAAACAAAATTGGTTCACGAAATTATTAAAGCTCACAAAGCGGTCGGAAGTAGTTCAGCGGTCGGCAACGCGGTTGGAGAGAAATTTGCTTTTGCTGACGCGGATGGTTTTTATCAAACGATTTTGATTGTTCAAACTAAAGCCGGTTCATACGTTTTTCAAACCGTTTGCGAAACTGAAAATAATCCGTCTGTGGAACGCTTCTTCGCAAGCATTCAATTTAATGAAACGCTTGGTGAAGAATCTTCGTCGCTTAATAATGCCGACGAATAATGTCTTTGCTCCGAATTCTCCCGAAAGAAACCCGAAAGAATCATCCGCTAATGGAAGCGGCAGGGAAAACGGCGCGGGTGAAGGAAATGAAAGCGGAATTGAAAGCGGCGCATCGAAAAAGGCAATTCCGCCAGCCGTAACCAATCAAACCTCATCATTAAAAATTGTTTCTATGCCGCGAGCCAGCTATACCGATTTTGCCCGTTCTTACGAAATTAGCGGCACGATTCAACTGCGGGTAACTTTTCTGGAAAACGGTGAAATCGGAGCGATTGAAGCAGTTAAAAAGCTGCCGTTCGGCTTGACCGTCGAAGCCATCAACTCTGCGCGGCACATACGCTTTGAACCCGAGTTGAAAGACGGCAAAGCCTATACGGTTACAAAATTGTTCATATAGTTTTTCCATTTATTAGAAATGTTCATAGAATCGGGCTTTTAGAGTTCAAACTTTAATTTATTTTACATCTCTAAAGCGCAAGTTCTGAACGCTCAAAATTCTTTTTAAAATTTTTCAAAATTCATTGATTACAAACCATTAAATTTGTAATATAACTTTACCGCCTTTGACGTTTTTTACACTCAGGTTTCAAAGCCTTTCGGAGAATTGTTCGTAGAAGTGCGGTTAAACTATAAAATTTTAGTCAAGGAGAAAGTTATGGAAAGCAGAGCAAAATTACTCGGACACGCGATTCATCCGATTTTAATCGTGTTTCCGTTGGGACTTCTTGCGACGGGCGTGGCTTTCGATGTCCTCTATTTGATTCGGGGGAATCCGCTTATGGCGACGGTCGCATATTGGATGATTGCCGCCGGCATCATTGGCGGATTTCTCGCCGCGCCGTTCGGTTGGATTGATTGGTTTGCGATTCCGAGCGGGACACGCGCCAAATCTGTCGGCTTGATGCACGGACTCGGCAATACGCTGACGCTTCTTTTGTTTATCGGCAGTTGGTGGCTGCGGCGTGATGCGCCGGAGAGACCGGAAATGCTCGATCATGTTCTCGCTTTTGCCGGCGCGGGCGTAGCTTTATTTGCCGGTTGGCTTGGCGGAGAATTAGTCGAGCGATTAGGTGTCGGCGTTGACCCGGGAGCGCACCTTGACGCGCCGAGTTCGCTTTCTGGCAAACCGGCAACTGAAAATGCGGCGAACAAAATTTAACGAAAGTTGTTATTAATTTTTGATAAATTTGTCGAGCGCAGTTGTGTTTTATTTGTAGGCTTGTGTATAATCTATGAAACAAAACTAAATAAAAATGACAAGGAGTAAAAAATAGACATTATTGGAAATAATATATTTCTTCAAAGTTCGTTAAATCAATTGTTTGAAGTGGCTGGCGGAAGGTTACTCGCAAATTGTGTAACCCACACGCGATTTCCATCACCACATCTGAAATCTTC
>MWVV01000150.1_pt1 | contig 24704 bp, 22 predicted proteins | sample 1047281 | NCBI WGS metagenome assembly MWVV01 (sample SAMN06349986, study PRJNA376086) | soil metagenome | isolation source: PT-2 sample Antarctic (ecotone) soil | place: Antarctica | collected 2015-01-13 | reverse complement strand
GAAAGGCGTGGCTTTTGCCATTTTTGTAACCTTTGTCCAGTTCAGCCCGTTGCTTTTCATTGAATTTAACTACTTTTATTTTACCCATTTCAGAAAATAGTTTAGCCTATTTCTGTTGGGGTGCTTAAGTAGTCGGACAAAATTATGTTAAAGTATTTCTTGTATGGGAAGAACTATCAAAACAACCGGTGCAGGTACTTTATATCAACGAAGAAACCGATGCGGTTAATTTCATTGCCGATTCAAACAAGAGCATAGGAAATTTTTAATCGGGATTTAGTAAATAGAAACAGAAAGCCGTGAGTGTCAAAACTTACGGCTTTTTTATTTTAATCTAACAAATCCACTATATTTAATTTCAAACTAACCCAATACTGAAAAAGCAATTATCCGTCGTTAATTATTTTTAATGCTTCGCGAGCAATTTCTCTGTCGTCAAAATGAAATTTGTCGCTGCCGATTATTTGGTAAGTTTCGTGACCTTTTCCGGCGATTAGAACTACATCATTCGGATTTGCCTCTTTTATTGCTTGGTGAATTGCTTCACGTCGGTCGGAAATGACCATATAAGGACAGTTTGTTTTTTTTAATCCAATCTCTATTTGTGAAATTATTTTTAGAGGATCTTCGGTGCGCGGATTATCCGATGTCAAAACAACCGAATCACTATGTTTTCCCGCCACAAAACCCATCGGTTCGCGCTTTGTTTTATCTCGGTCACCGCCGCAGCCGAAAACCGTAATAATTCTTCCTCTCGTTAATTCACGGGCTGTCTGCAAAGTGTTTAAAAGCGCGTCGTCAGAATGCGCATAATCAACAACCACCGCGAAATCACCTTCATGAGGCACGCGCTCAAATCTACCCGGCGCGCCGATGCAGGTTTTTAAGCCATCAACAATTAAATTTAAATCGTAACCAAGTTCAATTGCGACGGATGTCGCAGCTAACATATTATATACGTGTGGTTTGCCGACCAGCGGCGAGTTAATTTGATGTTCACCCATTTGAGTTCTGAGCAAAAAAGAAGTGCCTTTGATGAGCGATACTTCAACGTTCTGAGCGGTAAAATCGGCTGAATTATTTTGAGCAAAGGTAATCACTTTTTGATTTTGTGACTTTAGCTCGTCGGCAAGTCTGACACCCCATTTATCATCAATATTTATAATAGACGAAAATGGTTTTTCGCCAAGGCTTCCGTCAAATAAGCGTTTTTTTGCAGCGAAGTAATTTTCCATCGTTAAGTGATAATCCAGATGGTCGCGCGTTAGATTGGTAAAGATTGCCGCTCGAAAACGCAAGTCATCACAACGGTGCAAATCAATTGCTTGGGATGAAGTTTCCATTACAGCCATTTGGCAATTTTCATCGACCGCGCGGCGCAAAAATTTGTTTGTGTCCGATGCCTCGGGAGTTGTCCGAACCGCGGGCTCGCTTTTATCTCTGATTCGATATTCGACAGTGGTCAGCATCGCACTTTCAACATTGTTTGCTTCCGCCAATGCAAGAACCAGGTAGGTGGTCGTTGTTTTTCCGTTGGTGCCGGTAATACCGACTAAGTCTAAATCGTGAGATGGGTTTTTATAGATAACTGCGGCGGCTTGGGCAAGCGCTTGCCGTGCATTATTAACTTTGAGCCACGCGCCATGAAAATTCGGAGGCATTTCAGATTCGGAAATTATACCAACTGCGCCGCGCCGCATCACATCCGGAACAAAACGATGTCCATCCATCGTTAAACCCTTGATTGCAACAAAAAGCGAGCCTTCGCCGGCTTGCCTTGAATCGTGGGTTACGTCGGAAATTAAAGTGTTTTCATCGCCCTGAAATTCGGCGTTCAATTTTTCGATAATTTTTTGGAGTGTGATGTTTTGCAAAGTGAAAATCAAATCCTCAGAAAGATAAAAAGCAAACTTTCATAAATTATACGACAACAAACATAAATGAACGAATTAGTGATTTTGAAAACAAATAAACAAATAAGTTATGATTTGTGTCGAGGAGAAAAAATAAGATGAAGTGGTTCAAGTTCATTCTTTTGGCAATCGGTTTGGTATTAGCAATGCTGCTCATCTTTTCGATTACCAACATTGTTTACAGCGTGTTGTGGTATTTGTTTGTGATTGGACTTGTAGCGATTGCCGGTTTTGCCGGTTATAAATTTTTAACAAAAAATGGTTCACTGCAACTTGCGAGTAGAAATACAGCTGCCGAAATCGAGCTGGAAAATTCTCGAAAAGCTCTGGAAAAATACAAGCGCCGATTGGAGCTTAAATAAACTTTGGAAGTATTAGCCTGCTAGACATTCTCTCTTTAATCCGATAAATTCAAATGAGTTTTAGTTTTTGAAAAAAGCCGAGGTGGTGTAATTGGTAGCCACGCTGGTCTTAGGAGCCTGTGTCGTAAGACGTGCGAGTTCGAGTCTCGCCCTCGGCACCAATATTGACCAAAATTACAAATAAAAATTGAAAGATTGTATCTTTTCGTCTTTGCCATTTGTAATTTATATATTTATGAAAATGGCTCGTCTTGAATTTCTCGGACGGGCTTTAAGTTTATTTAATGAAAACAGAAATAATCGAAGTGTCACCGACACAAAAAGAAATTAAAATTGAAATTGAGGCTGAAGCGGTGAAGGAAGTTTTTAACAAGGTCAGCCAAAAATTTGCCCGCGCCGCGCAAGTTCCGGGCTTTCGTAAAGGTTTTGCGCCGGTTGATATTGTGCGTCTGCGCTTCCAAGACGAAATTAAATCAGAAGTGTTGCAGCAACTCGTATCAAGTAGAGTTACTGAAGCGATACAGGAATACAGTATCAATCCGTTGGTTGAACCGCATCTTCATCTGGACGATGCAGAAAATATAAAAATTAATGGCTCGCAAACGATATCTCTGAAGGTGCACGTTGAAGTTATGCCGGAAATTCCAACACCGGATTATAAAGGTTTTGAAATTACGCGGCGCGTTCGTCCTCTCAAAGAAGGGGAGCTTGAAATTATAATAGAAGAACGCCGCAAACAGGATTCTTCCCTAATTCCGGTTGAAAATCGGGCGTCTGAAGAAGGCGATACGGTTATTGTTGATTTAGAAGGCGCGTTTGAAGGCGAGCCTGATTCTGAACCGATAAAGGCGGCTGACCTGGAAATTCCTTTGGGTGATGAGGTGATTGAAAAGGCTTTTACCGAAAATCTGGTCGGCGTTATAGAAGATGAAGACAAGGAGTTTACGGTTTCTTATGCGGAGGATTTTACTTCGCCGTCACTTGCGGGGAAAACAGTAAACTACAAAGCCAAAATCAAATCGATCGGAAAAGTTGAGTTACCTGAACTGGATGATGAATGGGCGCAAAGTTTGGGCGAGAATTTTTCTTCAATGAATGATTTGCGCGAAAAGCTAAATAAAGATTTAGAATTGGCTTCGGCTTCAGAAGCTGATAATCGACTTCGTTCCGAACTTATTGCGCAGCTAATAGAAAAACACGATTTTGAAATTCCGAATGCATTGATCGACAACCAAGCGCGAATCCTCTTAGACAATTTTGCCCAGGATTTATCGCAGCGTGGAGTCGATTTGAACAAAGTTGAGAAAGATTTCATTCAGATGGCATACACGCAGATGCGGACACAAGCGGAGCGAGACGTAAAAGGTGCGTTGTTACTTGAAAAAGTAGCTGATTTGGAAAATGTGGAAATAACCGAAGAGGAAATTGCCGAAGAAATCAACCGAATGGCGCAGCAGTACCGGGTATCGCCCGAAGTAATTCGCACATCTCTTAAACAGCAAGGCGGTGAAACGAATATTTCAAGCAGTTTGCGAACACGAAAAGCCGTCGAAGCCTTAGTCAATAATGCTAAAATAACCGACGGCGAGTGGATAGATGTAGCTCAGACATTAAAAGCAGTCAATGAAAAATCAGAAGAAAAGGAAAATTTTTCTGAAGTCGAAAAGACCGAAAAGCCTTCAGAGGTAAAAGAGAAGAAAATTGAAATTAAAGAAACAAAAAGTAAACCCGCAAAAAAAGGTTGAAAATCAATTCATTCAAAATATATGTAGATTTTAATCAGCTTCAAGGTTGCATTTTTGAAGATAAGTTGTAAAATCAAAAATCGACAATAGCAATAGCTATTTATTCAACGACTTATCTTCTCCAAGTTAAAGTAATTTATAAAAGAAACTGTTCAAACCTAAATTATATTTAAGAAGAGAAAAATTATGGCTTTAGTTCCAATGGTTGTCGAGCAAACTTCGCGCGGCGAAAGAGCGTTTGATATTTATTCGCGTCTTCTGAAAGACAGTATTATTTTTATCGGAACCCCGATTGACGATATGATTGCCAACTTAATTGTGGCACAGCTTCTTTTTCTGGAAGCTGAAGACCCGGAGCGCGATATTAATTTGTATATCAATTCACCGGGCGGTTCGATTACTGCCGGTATGGCTGTTTACGACACAATGCAGTTTATCCGTAATGATGTAACAACTATTTCCGTCGGACAATGTGCTTCGATGGGAGCCCTGCTTCTGGCTGCCGGAACCAAAGGCAAAAGGTTTGCGCTGCCGCATTCGCGTATTTTGATTCACCAGCCTTCAGGCGGAGCGTCAGGACAAGCGACGGATGTCCGTATTATGGCTGAGGAAATTTTGCGTATGCGTGAAATGACTTCGCGGATTCTCGCGCATCATTCCGGTCAACCGTACGACCAGGTGGAACTGGATGTTGAGCGCGATCGGATAATGTCGGCGATTCAAGCGAAGGAATACGGTCTGATTGACGAAGTTATCGAACACCGAGAATAATAGTCGAGAGTCCGGAGAGTCTTGAAAGTCCAGGGAGTCAAAAAGGTTTGACCGACTCTCAAGACTCTCCGGACTCTCAAGACTCTCTAAACTCTTTATGATAAAACGCCCTGAAGAAATTTTGCGCTGTTCGTTTTGCGGTAAATCGCAGAATGAAGTCAAAAAGCTGATTGCCGGACCGAGTGTTTACATTTGCAACGAATGTATTGACATTTGTAATGAAATCATCAATGACGATGAGCAAACCGAAGCCGCGACAGTTCACTCCGCACTCCCGAAACCGCAGGAGATAAAGTCGTTTTTGGACGAGTACGTAATCGGACAGGATGAAACAAAAAAACGTTTGTCGGTTGCCGTTTATCAGCATTATAAGCGCATCGAGATGGCAAAAATACGTCCAGACGTCGAGCTTCAAAAATCCAATATTCTTCTTATTGGTCCGACCGGCACAGGAAAAACCCTGCTTGCCCAAACGCTGGCACGAGTCTTGAGCGTTCCTTTCTGCATCGTTGACGCAACGACTCTGACCGAAGCCGGTTATGTCGGCGAAGATGTGGAAAATATTATTCTTCGGCTCATGCAGTCAGCCGGCGGCGATGTCGAACGAGCGCAGCAAGGCATCATTTATATTGACGAAATTGATAAGATTTGCCGAAAAGATGATAATCCTTCGATTACGCGCGACGTTTCGGGCGAAGGCGTGCAACAAGCCCTTTTGAAAATCTTAGAAGGAACAGTGGCAAATATTCCAACCCAGGGCGGACGAAAACATCCACAGCAGGAATTTTGTCCGGTTGACACGACAAATATTTTATTTCTTTGCGGCGGCGCATTTATCGGTCTTGAAAAAGTGGTCGAAAAACGCTTTCGCAACAAATCTCTGGGCTTTCACGCCGAAGTCAAACCGAGCAAACAGCGACAGGACGAAGCAATCGAAAAACTCGAACCTGAAGATTTAATTCATTACGGATTAATTCCTGAATTCGTCGGTCGCCTCCCCGTCCTGGCAACGCTTCATGAACTGGATGAATCTGCGCTGGTTCAAATTTTGACCGAGCCCAAAAATTCACTGGTCAAGCAATATCAACGCAAATTTGAATTTGATAATGTTCGTTTGAAATTTACTGACGACGCGATCAAAGCTATCGCCGGTCAGGCTTTTCAACGCAAAGTCGGAGCGCGCGGTTTGATGATGATTTTGGAAGAAATTCTTCTTCAACCGATGTATGTGTTGCCTTCGCAGAAAAAGGTTAAGGAATTAGTGGTTACAAAGGATATGGTCGAGCGAAAGGCTCCTGCCCTCGAAGTTATTCGCGAAATTGAAGAAGCGGCTTAAAAAATTAGTTTAACTCGAATCGAGAACAGGTTTTCGCCTGTTCTTTTTTTATAGACAATTGGGGCGGCGCTATTAAAATCAACCGTCTAAATATTAATAAACCCTTTTGAATGCTCCGAATCGAAGAGTTTTGACGGTGTTGATTTTAATGTTATGCTCAAAAAAATTACAAATAAAATAGAAAAGGGATAAATGTGGCTAAAGAAAATTCATTCGACATAGTTTCTAAAATTGATTACGCCGAACTTGACAACGCGCTTAATCAAACAACCAAAGAAGTTTCACAGCGCTTTGACTTTAAAGGAAGTAAAGCAGCTGTCGCACTGCAGGATAAAGACCTTGTATTGTCAGCTGAAGACGAAACAAGACTGCGAAATATGAACGATATTCTGCAAGGCAAACTCGTCAAGCGAAGTATTCCGCTCAAGGCTTTAAGCTACGAAACAATCCAACCGGCAGCGGGGGGAACGGTTCGCCAAACCGTGAAAATTCAGCAGGGAATTCCGATTGAGAAGGCGAAAGAGATTGTTAAATTTATCAAAGACGCAAAAATAAAAGTGCAGGTTTCGATTCAAGGCGAGACAGTGCGCGTTTCCGGCAAAGACCGCGACGTTCTACAGGAAACAATCGCAAAGCTTAAATCAAACGATTTCGGAATCGATATGCAGTTTGATAATTATCGTTGAAAAATAAATGCAAACATTCAGCACCCAATTTGCCCGCCAAAATCCGCAATTAGCCGCTCGTAAAATATTTTCACTCGTTTCTTCTGAAATGGCTCTGGTCGAAGCCGAATTTGAACGACAAGCAAGTTCTAACATTCAGGTCATTCATTATTTGGGAGATTATCTGCGCGCTTCGGGCGGCAAGCGTGTGCGTCCGGCGCTGCTTATTTTATCGAATTACGCTTCAGGCTATGACGCATCCACAAAAAATGTGATTCGCCTCGCAACTGTGATGGAAATGCTTCACACCGCAACCCTTGTGCATGACGACATCATTGACAATGCGGATACCAGACGTAATCGGAACTCGGTCAATGCGCGGTTTGGCAATCAATCAGCCGTTTTAATGGGCGATTGGTTATATATGTCGGCGTTTGAAACAAGTTTAGAGGAAAGAAGTCTTAAAATTCTTGATATTCTGACTCGTCTAACGCGCAAAATGACTGAAGGCGAATTGATTCAATTAACGACACTCGGTCGAACAGATCTTTCTGAAAATGAATATTTTGATATTTTGCAAAGAAAAACTGCCTATCTGTTTAGTGCCTGCTGCGAAATTGGGGCAATTTTAGGGAAAGCCGATAGTGTTCAACAGTCAGCTTTGCGTGAATACGGGATGAATCTCGGGAAGGCGTTTCAGCTGGCAGATGATTTATTAGATTTTACTGCCGAAGAAGAAGTTTTAGGTAAAGCCTCGGGAGCGGATTTACTCGAAGGGAAATTAACTTTACCTTTAATTTTATTAGTTGAAAAAGAACCTTTGCTTAAGAAGGATTTGGAAGCGGTTATGCGCGAAGGGAATTATGAACAAGTTTCACGGTTTGTCATTTTAGAAAAGTTAGAAAAGTATAACCTTTTAGAGCAAACAAAACAGAGAGCCTACGATTTTGCCAATCAAGCAATAAAAAATCTTGAAGTATTACCGAAAACAGAGTATCGTTTAGCCTTAGAAGAGATTCCAAGTTATATGATTGAGAGAAACAAATAATTTGTTAATCAAAATATAATTTCTTAAATGCTGAAATAATCATTTGTCAATTATTATTTACCCTAAATTGCTATGTTAAACGAAGAAAATCTAGTTGCTACGCTGGAACAAAGTTTGCGACAAACCCGGAATGCTCAAAATCGTCTGCTTGGGCGGCTTCATGAGGTGGAGACTGAAGCTGACAGTTTGCGAAATGAGATTGAGGCACTCGGCAACAGCGCCGAAAAAACCGAAGAAGCAATTTATAGCATTATCGCGACGATGGGAGTTGGCAACAAAACCAGGCAGATCAAAAAACAATCGCAGTATGAGAACGATGATTATGAATTGCAAAACGAAGCCAGGCTCAATTCCCGGACAAATGTCAACAATCAAAACAATTCGTCGTCCAAATCTAATAATTATCGAAACAATTCGGTAGCTTATATCAATAATAATTCCCGCAATGCACCACCGGTTAATTCAAGATTTGAACCCGGCAGCCATCGTTTCACTGATCGCACAATCACGCAGGCTTGCACATTATTATTGCGGGAAATCAATTCGCCGCTTCACGTCGGCGAACTTTACAATCTTTTACTGGATGGCGGCTTTGAATTTAAAGGAAACAATCCGACAATTTCTATTGCCGTCTCGCTAAATCGTAATCGTCGGTTTCGCAAAGTTGCTCCCGGAACTTTTGATTTAGTAATGCGAAACGCTTCACAGCAGGCAGCTTCTAAATAAATTTTAAATTGCTAAAATCTATTTGAACTTGTATTTTCCTTTTGAAAAAGTAGAATATAAGCTTGCGCCAATATTTTAAATAATGGTTTAACAGGTGTTCTTATGATTTATATTCCAGTAATTAACTTTAAGAGAATTGTTTTTATCGCCAGCCTTTTTTTTATAATTTTGGGGTTTAACAAAGACCTTGCGGCGCAGAAAGTGCGTCTCCGGGCGCAGATAACTCCTGATTGTCAAACCGGCTCAGGCAACCCCAGATGGAAATTTGCCGACATTTATGCAGACGGCAATATTGCCGTTCAAGGCAGTGTCTATTGTCGCGGCGCATTTATCTATGATATTTCAAATCCGGACGCTCCAAAATTAGCAGCCAGATATAATCCGGGAAACAACCAACAATTTCTTGAGGCAATTGTCATCGGAACGCGCGGTTATTTCGGAAGCGGCAACGAGGGCGGCGTTCATATTGTTGATCTGGCTGACCCAACGAATCCGAAGCTTCTGGGAATTGTCAATTCAAGCAGCGGAAACGGTCATAATTCAATCCACGAAATGCTCGTTTGGGGAAATTATCTGATTGAAAACTATAACGGCTATGCGAGCAAAATTATCAAAGTAATAAATATCAGCAATCCGGCGAATCCTGTTTTTATACGCGATATAAATCCGACGGAAGTAAATTGGGTTCACGCGATGCACATTCGGGGAAACCGTATGTTTACGTCTGGTTGGGGAAACGCTTCAGCCCGCGCCAGAACCGAAATTTACGATATTACAAATATCAATACGCAAGCGCCGACACTGCTCGGTTTTATCGAGGATCAAACGAGCGTGACGGGTGGTAATAATATGCACAGCAGCTGGACGAGCGAAGACGGAAATTTCCTGTATAGCTGCCGCGAAACTTCCGATGGCAGCGGAGATGTCCGCACATACGACATTCGTAATCCGGCACAGCCTCTGCTTGTTCATCGGGTATCGATGAACGATTTGGGGCTTAATGCGATTGCTCCGCATAATCCGGTAGTTTTGGGTAATAATTTGTATGTCGCATGGTATCAGGCAGGTTTACAGGTTTTTGATTTAACAAATCCTGCCGCGCCCAAGCGTGTCGGTCAGTACGATACTTTTCAACCCGCATTGTTTGAGACGGATAAAACAAAACAAACCGATGATTTGACAAATGAACCTTGGGATATAGTTTGTGCGGGAAAAAGCCTGCAAAACAATCTGCCGACAAATTATGACGGTAATTGGGCGGTTTTCCCCCTTTTAGGTCAAGACAAAGTTCTGATGGGTGATATGACAAACGGTTTACTGATTGTTGACGCAACCAAAGTAAATGCTAAAAATAAAAATCATATTTCCGATTTCGACGGTGACGGACAAACGGACTACTCGGTATTTTCAACAAATTCGGGTCGATGGCAGATTGAAAACAGTTCAAATACTTCTCCGAATGCTGTTTTCTTTGGCACAAATACAGACAAAATGGTGAGCGGAGACTACGACGGTGATGGTAAAACAGACATTGCCGTATGGCGACCGAGCGAAGGAATTTGGTATATACAGGGAAGTTCAAGCGGTTTTCGCGCTGTTTATTTCGGCGCAAACGGCGATGTTCCCGTTGCCGCCGATTATGATGCCGACGGAAAAACCGATGTGGCGGTATGGCGACCTTCAAACGGTGTCTGGTATATCTTAAACAGTACTTTAGGATTCAAGGCTTTTCAATGGGGAGCAAGCACCGATCGAGTCTTTACGGGCGATTATGACGGAGACGGCAAAGCCGATTTGGTCGCCTTCCGACCCTCTAACGGAACTTGGTATGTTTTACAGAGTACTTCGAGTTTGCCGCTTTACCAAAGTTTCGGCATCAGCACCGACAAACCCCTTTCGGGTGATTTTGACGGAGACGGTAGATCAGATTTTGCAGTTTATCGTCCGTCGGAAGGAAATTGGTATCTGCTTAATTCGAAAAATAATACGCTCAGCGTATATGTATTCGGTTCAGCGGAAGATTCTCCCATTCCGGCAGATTATGACGGAGACGGTAAAACGGACGTAGCTGTATTTCGTCCAAGTAATAATGCCTGGTATCGCTTAAATAGCTCGAATGGAGATTTTGTCGGTAAGGTGTTTGGGCAAAGCGGTGATATTCCTTCACCGGCATCTGTTCAACCATAATTTTACTTTCCATACATTTTACAAAAATTTGATGAAAAACGCTGGCAAGCTTGATTGATTAAGAAATTCAAGCTTGCCAGCGTTTTTTTATAAAATCTATAACTAATTAAATCTTCTCTAAAAAATTCAGAATAATTCTTAAAGTAATTCTGGATCATAGGCAGTCTTGACTGATATCTGATAACTGAATTTATGAATCTTGAATTAACCGAAGAACAACAAATGGTTCGCCGAAGCGTGCGCGAGTATGGCGCAAACGAAATTGCTCCTTTGGCTCGCGAATACGACGAAGCGGAAAAGTTTCCACACGTACAAATAAAAGGTTTGGCGGAACTCGGACTTTTGGGGATGATTATTCCCGAAAAATACGGTGGCGCGGGTTTCGATTCAGTTTCATACGCCCTCGCACTCGAGGAAATTTCAAAAGCCGATGCTTCGGTTGCGGTTATTGTCAGCGTTACAAATTCGGTGTGTTGTTACCCGATTTTGAGCTTTGGCACCGAAGAACAAAAACAAAAATATCTTACACTGCTTGTCACCGGCGAAAAACTCGGGGCTTTTTGCTTATCCGAGCCGCAAGCCGGTTCGGACGCCACCGGTTTGAAGACAAGCGCCACAGAAGAGGGCGATTTTTTTGTTTTGAACGGCACAAAATCCTGGGTCACGAACGGCTCGGAAGCAGAAGTTTTTATTGTGATGGCGGTCACGGGCGAAACGGGTGGTAAAAAAGAAATTACCTCGTTTATTGTCGAGGGCGGGACAAAAGGTTTTACCGTTTCCTCGCACGAACACAAAATGGGGCAACGCGCTTCGCAAACAAACGAAATGAGCCTCGTTGACGTTCGAGTTCCAAAAGCGAATGTTTTAGGCGGGATCGGTAACGGAATGCGGGTTGCTTTCGGAAGTCTCGACAGCGGTCGCATCGGCGTCGCCGCGTTGTCGGTCGGTATTGCGCAAGCCGCCCTCGATGAATCGACAAAGTATGCTAAAGACCGCATTGCCTTCGGCAAACCGATTGCCGAATTTCAAGCAATCCAGTTCAAACTCGCGGATATGGCGATGCAGACCGAAGCCGCCAGACTTTTGACTTTACGCGCCGCCGCCGCCAAAGATAGTGGTTCTAAACAAACGGGAATTTACGCTTCGCAGGCAAAACTTTTCGCTTCGGAAAATGCAAATAAAGTCTGTGCCGAGGCGATTCAGATACACGGCGGGAACGGTTATTCCCGTTCTTACAACGTTGAAAAATATTACCGCGACGCGCGGATTACAACGATTTACGAAGGCACCAGCGAAATTCAAAAAATCGTGATTTCGCGCGGCATCTTAAAGTAAGATAAAACAAAAACAATGATAAATTTGAAAACTTTAATTTTGTTTGTTGTATCTTTTTTCATTATTTTTGTTAATAACAATTATTCTCATCCCGCGTGGGGAATTGTCGTTGACCGTCAAAACCAAATTTATTTCAGCGACCTTGAAACCGTTTACAAAATTGATGCTCAAGGGAAATTGTTGATTTTTCGGGCAGGCGTTAGCGGAAGGCACGTTCACGACCTTGCAGTTGACGAGAATGATAATATTTACGGGTTAGACAATAGTTACGAGCCGCAAACGCAAAAGTTTTTTCGTTCAATCTGGAAAATGTCGTCGAAAGGCGAATTTACCGAAATTGTACCTTTAACTGAAAATCTGCCCATCGGAATGAGCATTTGGCGGGATTTTGAGGGAAATACTTTTTCGGTAGAACCGTATAATAATGAGAAGCGCGAAAGTAAAATTTTCAAACGAACGCCTCAGGGGAAAACAACTCTATTTGCCGGCGGGATTTATGGCTACTTGGACGGGAAAAAAGAAAATGCAAAGTTCGGTAATATCGTGGATATGGCTTTCGCTCTCGACAACTCGATTTATCTAATGGATAGCGACACAGTTCGTAGAATAGACAAAAACGGAAAAGTTTCAACCATTTTCCGTCCGCAAACACAACAAAATCCCAAAAACATAGACTCTAGTTCACGAAAACTTTTTGGATTAGCGGTTGATCCGCAAAACAATGTTTTTGTTGCCGACTTTGGAAACAAACAACTCTTAAGAATAAACTCCCAAGCTCAAGTTTCAACAGTTCTCAATTCCGAAACGGATTGGTCTCCGCTCGGAGTGGCGACATTTGGCGATGAAGTTTATGTTCTTGAAGGCAGACCACTTTCCTCTTCGAAACACACTGGTAATCGCGTTCTGAAAATTTCTTCTGATAATAAATCAACAGTTATCGGTAATTTGGAAGATGCGAGAAACTCGAATGATATTAGTAACCCGAACAATTTTTTATCTCAAATGGAACAAAGCGTTGATTCTGTTTCAAATTCCGAGTCAAAAACTGCCGGTACAAAAAGTCACCTGGGAAATAACGAAATCGGTTTATACAGTATTGCCGGTTTATTGATTGCGGTAATCCTTACGTTTGGATTTGTTATCGGCAAAAATAAATTTGCAAATTAATAAGCTCGTGCAAAAATTACGCGCTTTGTTGAAGGCTCCCCCGAAAAAACGCATTTGCCCGATTCTTCCGGCGCGTTAAAAGAAATACAGCGAATTGTCGCTTTGGTTTCCGCCTTAATTTTTTCTTCGGTCACAGAAGTACCGTCCCAATGAGCAGTTATAAATCCGCCTTTTTCAATTTGTATTTTGAAATCTTCCCAGGTATCAACAGAAAAAGTATTATCTTCTCTAAATTGTAGAGCCTTTTTGAAAATGTTTGTTTGAATTTCGTCCAGCAGATTTTTGACGTATTCAGTGATGCCTTCCAGCGGACGCGATTCTTTTTCAAATGTGTCGCGCCGGGCAACTTCGATTGTTCCGTTTTCCAAATCTCTCAAGCCGATTCCTAAACGAACAGGAACGCCGCGCAACTCGTATTCGGCAAATTTCCAGCCGGAGCGCTGGTTGTCGTTGTCATCGTATTTAACGGAAATGCCCGCAGTTTTTAATTGCTCGAAAATTGGATTTACACTTTCTGAAATTTTAGCCAAATCTTCAACGCCTTTATAAATCGGTACAATTACAACTTGAACGGGAGCCAGTTTCGGCGGTAAAACTAAACCTTTGTCATCGGAATGCGCCATAATCAGCGCCCCAATCAAGCGTGTAGATACGCCCCACGATGTTGCCCAGGCATATTCGAGTTGGTTTTCCCGATTGACAAATTTCACGTCGAAGGACTTTGCAAAATTTTGTCCTAAAAAATGTGAAGTGCCGGCTTGTAAGGCTTTTCCGTCCTGCATCAAAGCCTCGATACAAAGCGTTTCTTCCGCGCCCGCAAATCTTTCATTCGGTGTTTTCGCGCCCTTGATCACGGGCATCGCCATCCATTCTTCGGCAAAGTTTGCGTAGACATCGAGCATTTGATTGGTCTCGGCGATTGCTTCCTCGGAAGTAGCGTGGGCAGTATGTCCTTCCTGCCACAAAAATTCGGCAGTTCGCAAAAAAAGTCTGGTTCGCATTTCCCAGCGCACAACATTTGCCCATTGATTGATCAGGAGCGGTAAATCACGCCACGATTGAATCCAATTTTTGTAGGTGTTCCAAATCACCGCTTCCGATGTCGGACGAATGACGAGTTCTTCTTCAAGTTTTGCGTTTTCGTCAACGATTAAACCTTTTCCGTTCGGGTCTTTTTTCAAACGATAATGCGTTACGACAGCGCATTCTTTAGCGAATCCTTCGGCGTGTTCTTCTTCTTTTTCGAGAAAAGACTTCGGAACGAAAAGCGGAAAATAAGCATTTTCGTGCCCAGTCGCCTTAAACATATCGTCAAGCGCGCGCTGCATCTTTTCCCAAATCGCATAGCCGTAGGGTTTTATTACCATACAACCGCGCACGGCGGAATTTTCGGCTAAATTGGCGCGTTTTATAATTTCGTTATACCACTCTGAATAGTTTTCACTGCGTTTTGGAAGTCCTTTACTCATAGTTTGTAATGCGTTGGAAAAAGATTTTTGAAAGTAATAAAAAGAGAGATGATAAATCAAAATAGGAAAAGAAACAATTTTCAATTCATTTTCCTTCCGAATTCCGGGCTGCAATGTGGTAAATTATTATCAAATCATTAACGAAAGGAAATCAAATGAACGAATTTAAGTTGGATTTTTACGATACAAAAACTGCTTTTGCAGACAAATCAAATCAAGATCTAAAGAAAAAATACTGGGTCTTTAAGTTGTTGAACTCAACACTGATAACAAATCTTGGAACAAAACTGACCGAAATTGCTTTCAGATTAAAAATACCGGTAAAAAGTTTGGTAAAAAAAACAGTTTTCAAACAATTCTGTGGCGGTGAAACAATTGAAGAGTGCGAAGATACGATTCAAAAATTAGGAAATTCGCAAATCGGAACTGTTCTCGATTACTCAATTGAAGGAAAAGCCAGCGAAACGGTTTTTGAGAGTACAAAAAATGAGATCTATCGAACCGTTACGAGAGCTAGAGAAGATTTGGATATTCCTTTTGCTGTTTTTAAGGTAACCGGCGTGGCACGCTTTGAAATCCTGGAAAAAATCGGTATTGAAAAGGAATTATTAAAAGGAGAAGCTGCCGAGTGGGAACGCGCCAAAGCACGTGTTTATGAAATTTGCAGTCACGCACACTCACTCGAACAGCCTGTCTTTGTCGATGCGGAAGAGTCCTGGATTCATGATGCAATTGATGCGTTAGTCACGGAAATGATGCAGGAATTTAATCTTGAAAAACCGATTATATTTAATACCATTCAGCTTTACAGACGCGATCGTCTGGAATATTTGAAGGAATCGCATAGAAAAGCAAAAAGCGACGGTTATATTTTGGCGGTCAAATTGGTACGCGGCGCGTATATGGAAAAAGAGCGTGCTCGTGCCGAAGAAATGGGTTATCTGTCGCCGATTCATTCCGACAAACAATCGGTTGACCGCGATTTTGATTTGGCGGTCGCGTATTGTCTGGAAAATATTGAAGAAATCGCTTTTGTTGCTGGAACACATAACGAAAGCAGCGTTCAAAAACTTGCGCAATCCATGGAACAAAAAAATATTCCGCACAATCATCCCAATGTGTACTTTTCGCAGCTTTATGGAATGGGCGATAATCTTTCTTATATTCTGGCGGACAACAATTTTAACGTTTCAAAATATGTGCCGTATGGACCGGTCAAAGACACTGTGCCGTATCTGATTCGCCGCGCAAAGGAAAACACTTCCGTGACCGGACAGATGAGCCGCGAACTCGATTTGTTAAGCAAAGAACTTAAACGCCGCCGCATTGAACATTGAACATTTACCGGTAATTTACGTTTATTATATTGATTGTGAAAAAGATAAGGTGAGCTAAATATTCATTGTTTATCATAATTAAATTATGTTTTGTCCAAAATGCGGAACAGCCGACCAAAAAGAAAATACTTATTGTCGAAACTGCGGTGACTTTTTGCCGGATTTGACTAAGAAAAACAATTTGGCATTCGGCGGGAACACGCCCGAGGAACAAATCAAAGTTTCGCAAAAATTAAATTTGCTGAGCGCGATTGTCAGTTTTGCAGTGGCAATTTTGCTTTATTGGGCTCATTGGGGAAAGCCGGACGTGAGTTCGACGGTTTATATGGCGGCGACTTTTCTTTTGACAATCGGACTCTGGCAAATTTCAAATTACGTTATCGGGCTAAAACTAAAAAAGCATTTCAATAAAAGAAAAGAAGGCAGCGACAACAAAAATAAAAGTGCAAAGAAGCAATTTCAATCCGTCCAAACCAATGAATTATTGCCGGAAGCAGAATTGTCAAATGTTGTGCCGACAAGCATAACGGAAAACACAACCAAAAATATATCGGAAAAAATAAATCGAAAATCATCTTAAACCGAGCATTAATCTCACCGAACGGTCAGATACCTCGCGGTTCGAATTATTTTTCCAATTCTCAAAAAATTTTAATTCTTCGCTGGTTAAAGGCTCGTTTTTCATGCGCGCGACTTGTGTGCTTTCAAACGCCCGATTGGTCAAAGCCAGATGTGAATTGCTAACGGTTAAAGTTTGTGAGTTTTCCAAAGCGGCATCCGCCATCTCAATATCGAGAAACATTTCATTATAAGCCGCCAGATGCCAAATCGTATCTGTTTCGGTTTCTTCCATCGCCAAAAGGCGCAAAAGCCCGTATGCGCTTTCAATTTGAAAAATTAAAAAATCGCCCGCTTGAAAATTTTGAGACACTTTTTTCTCTCCGCTTCTTTTTTATCAAGATTAGCATATAATTTTGTCCGGAAAGAAAATATGAAATTATAATAAAAATTATGAATGAATTGCCGGATTATGATTCGATGCTCGCGGTTGCTCTCGGAGAAGCGCGAAAGGGTCTTGCAGAAGGCGGAATTCCGATTGGCGCGGCGTTGTTCGACAACAAAGGAAATCTTTTAGGAAAAGGACGAAACCGCCGCGTGCAGGAAAATGACGCGTCTGTTCACGGCGAAACAGACGCTTTTCGCAAAGCCGGGCGACAAAAAACTTACCTGGATAAAATTATGGTCACGACGCTTGCGCCGTGCTGGTATTGTTCAGGACTCGTTCGTCAATTCAAAATCGGCACGGTCGTTATTGGCGAAGCTGAAAACTTTGACGGTGGAATTGGATGGCTCAAGGAAAACGGCGTGAAAGTAATAAACTTAAATTCGCAGGAATGTATAAAAATGCTTGCCGATTATATTAATGCAAATCCAGAAATTTGGAATGAAGACATCGGTGAAGAGTAAAACTTTTATTTTATACAGCTTGACCTAAAGCACAAATTTTACCGAATGCTTAACAAATGTTTTTTTGCTATCATCAAATAACAAATTATTAAAGGGAAGGAAATATAAATGTCAGATAATAAAGACGCAGTAATAATAAGTGCCGCACGAACGGCAACCGGGAAATTTCAGGGAAGTTTGAAGCCTTTTTCGGCGACGGATTTGGGAAGCATTGCAATAAAAGAAGCAGTGAAACGCGCGGGAATAAAAAAGGAAGACGTTGACGAAGTAATTATGGGTTGCGTCGTGCAAGCCGGACTCGGACAAGCACCGGCGCGTCAAGCGGCTTTGAAGGCAGATTTGCCGCCGGAAGTTTCGGCTTTGACCGTGAATATGGTTTGTGGTTCGGGACTTCGCGCAGTCGCGCTCGCCGCGCAAGCGGTCAAACTAGGCGATGCGGATTTTGTCGTCGCGGGCGGAATGGAATCGATGTCGAATATTCCTTACGCGATGCCGTCGGCGCGGGACGGTTTCCGAATGGGCAATCAACAGGCGATTGATTTGATGATTCACGACGGGCTTTGGTGTCCGTTTGAAAATTGGCATATGGGAAATACGGGCGAAGTCGTTTCGGAAAAATATCAAATCGGTAGAAGCGAGCAAGATGAATACGCTTATAACTCGCACCGCAAAGCGGCAGAAGCCAGAACCGCCGGACGTTTCAAGGACGAAATTGTGCCGATTGAAATTCCGCAGAAAAAAGGTGAGCCGATTATTTTTGACCACGACGAAGGAATTCGTGAAGATGCGACCGCCGAAGGAATGGGAAAACTAAAAGCGGCATTCAAAAAAGAAGGTGGCACGGTGACGGCGGGAAATGCTTCGAGTATTAATGACGGCGCGTCGGCTGTGGTCGTAACATCTGCCGAACGAGCAAAAGAACTTGGTATTGAACCGCTTGCCAGAATCGTCGCCTATGCAACTTCGGGCATCGAGCCGAAATATATTATGATGGCTCCGGTGCAAGGCGTGAAAAATGTTTTGGAAAAAGCCGGTTGGACAATGGAGGAAGTTGACCTTTTTGAACTCAACGAAGCCTTTTCCGTGCAGGCGTTAGGCGTAATGAAGGAACTTGGTTTGATGATGGAGAAAGTCAACGTCAACGGCGGCGCGGTCGCGCTCGGACACGCGATCGGGAATTCCGGAGGACGAATTTTAACAACGCTTCTTTATGAAATGAAACGCCGGAATGCAAAAAAAGGCGTTGCGGCTTTGTGTCTCGGCGGCGGAAATTCGGTGGCGATGGCGGTTGAAAGAGTTTAGAAAGAGTTTAGAAACTTTTTATTTGCGGCTGGCGTAATTTTTATCTAAATCCAGACAATTCAACAGTGATTAATTGTGGAGCAAAATAATGACAGCCAAAGAACATAATAAACTTTTAGCGATTTTCTTTTTAATTAACGGAGCTCTGCAAACTCTGGGCGGCATATTTGTAACCTTGATTTATGGCGGTATCGGCGCGGCATTTATGGTGAATCCTTCCCGTAGCGAGGATCAGATGTTAGGCGGGTTTTTTGTGATTTTTGCTATTGTCGCTGCTTTGATTATTTTTGTTTTTGCAGGAATTGCTTTTTACGCGGGCTGGAAATTGCTCAAAGAAAAATCAGGAGCCAGAACTTGGGGAATAATTGCGAGCTCTGTTGCTTTATTAAGTGTTCCGCTGGGGACGGCTCTAGGCATTTATGGTTTGTGGTTTTTGCTCGGTGACAACGGGAAACAATTTTATTACGGCGCAAATTCGCCGGGTAATTATCCGCCTCCGCCGCCAAATCAATGGCAGTAAAATTTTTAGCAATCAAAACAAACAAGCGATAAGGTAAATGAATCTTGTCGCTTATTTGTTTTAAACGGACAATTTGGTTTATGTTTTAACAAAGCGTTTTATAAAAAAATATGAAGAAGGTTTTTAATTTAATATGAATGAAATTATAGGTGTGGTTGGAGCCGGGACGATGGGCAACGGAATTGCGCAGACTGCCGCGGGTGTTGGTTTTGAAGTTGTGATGTGCGATATAAAGCAGGAATTTGTTGAGCGTGGCGTGCAGAACATCAGCAAAAGTCTCGACCGTTTTGTCAAGAAAGAGACGATGACGGAGGAAAATAAATTCGAGATTCTCAAACGCATCAGAGCAACGACCGATTTTGAAAGCTTGAAAGATTGTTCATTAATTGTTGAAGCGGCGGTTGAAAACTTCGATGTGAAAAAAGAAATTTTCACAAGCCTCGACAATTTAACGGCGCCGGAAACTATTCTTTCCAGCAATACTTCTTCGATTTCAATTACAAAAATCGCGGCAACGACAAAACGTCCTGAAAAAGTTGTCGGCATGCACTTTTTTAATCCCGTACCGCTGATGAAACTCGTCGAAATTATTCGCGGAATCGCAACCAGCGATGAAACCTTTGCCAAAGTCAAAGAATTGTCTGAAAAACTCGGCAAAGTACCGGTCGAATGCAACGATTATCCGGGATTTGTTTCAAATCGCGTATTAATGCCGATGATTAATGAAGCAATATTTGCGCTTTATGAAGGTGTGGCGACCAGAGAAGCGATTGACGAGATTATGAAGCTCGGTATGAATCATCCGATGGGACCGCTGACGTTAGCCGATTTTATCGGGTTGGACGTTTGTCTGGCGATTTTGAATGTTCTGCACGAAGGTCACGGCGATCCAAAATATCGCCCTTGCCCGCTACTTAAAAAATATGTTGACGCAGGCTGGCTCGGCAGAAAATCAGGTAAGGGCTTCTACGAATACCAGTAATAATCAGACTTATGCAAATCGCCGAAACGGAGAGATTAATTTTAAGACAATACACAGTCGATGATGCGAAAGAATTTTATCGAATTTATACCGACCCGATAAATATGAAATTTATGGGAAGAATGCCCGATTCGCTGGAATTTGAACGAGAACATATTCAGAAGCATATTGATAATTACTACAACAAATACGGATTTGGTCTGTGGGCAACCATTTTGAAAAGCAATAATAAACTAATTGGACGTTGCGGCTTGCTCTACCAAGAGATTGAAGGCACGAAAGACCTTGAACTTGCTTATCTTCTAGACTGGAATTACTGGGGCAGGGGTTTGGCGACGGAAGCCGCTGAAGTATCCATCAAACTCGGTTTTGAAGAATTTAATTTTACACGAATTATTGCCGTCATTAATCCGCAAAATGTCGCGTCAATCCGAGTTGCCGAAAAAGTTGGATTAAGTTACGAAAGGGAAATAGCAAGTTTCAAAGATTTTGGGAAAGTTTCAATGTATTCGCTTATTTTGCCCGCTACAAAAGACACAAATTCTACATCTGAAACTAACCTTTCCGCATCACAGAATTGAATTTCATTTTTGCGTTTCTACAAACATAAATAAAAAGGGAAAAATTCATGCGAAAAATCATCGTCATATTGTTGTTAATAGTTTTTGTCTTAACTTCAGTAGTCGCCTTGTTTGCTCAAACTAAAATTGCTCCGCTCAATATTAAGGAGCGAACACTAAAGAACGGTATGAAAGTCGTTTCTTTACAGGATAATTCCAGCCCGACGGTAACCGTGCAGGTTTGGTTTGATGTCGGCTCAAAAAACGACCCGAATGGGCGCAACGGTTTTGCACATCTTTTTGAGCATCTGATGTTCAAAAGCACGAAAAATCTGAAAAGCGAGCAGTTTGACCGCCTGACCGAAGACGTCGGCGGTAACAACAACGCTTTTACTTCAGACGACGTGACCGCTTATCACGAAGTCGTTCCTTCAAATTACCTGGAAACGATTTTGTGGGCGGAAGCCGAGCGTCTTTCAAATTTGAATGTCGATGAAACGAATTTTTTATCCGAACGGAAAGTTGTGCAGGAAGAATTTCGGCAAGGCGTTTTGGCGCAGCCTTACGGCAGATTTCAGGAAGCGATTCAAACGCTTTCCTACACGACTCATCCGTATAAGCGCACAACCATCGGCACAATCGAAGATTTGGAGGCTGCAACGGTGGCGGACGCACAAAGTTTTCACAAAACATTTTATCGCTCCGACAACGCGACGTTGATTGTCGTCGGCGATTTTGAACAGAAACAATTTGACACTTGGGTTGACAAGTATTTTAACCGAATCGAAAGACCGCGCGGGACGATTCCGCGCGTAACCGCAGTCGAACCGGCAAGAACGACGGAAAAACGCCAGACTGTTAAAGCACCGAATGTGCCGCTTCCGGCAGTAGCGATAACGTATCTCGCACCCGACTCGAAAAGCAAAGACATTGCCGCTTTGAAAATCGCACAGGTAATTTTATCCGGCGGTGAGTTTTCGGCTGGTGAATCTTCGCGTCTTTATCAAAGCCTGGTTTATGAACAACAAATCGCGCAGAGTGCTTCGTTTGGCATTGACGAGCGCGTCGATAAAGGCTTGCTAACTTTCACGGCGGTGATGGCAAGCGGCAAAACCCCGGAAATGGGTGAAAAATCTTTGCTCGCCGAACTCAAAAAAATTCAGGACGCGCCGGTTTCCGCTAAAGAGCTTGAAAAAGCAAAAAACACGGTTGTCGCCGGAACTTTGCGCGAACTTGAAACTAATCGCGGCAAAGCATTTGCCATTGGTAACGGCGTCATCTATAACAACGACCCTAATGCCGTAAACACGGAAATTAAACAACTGCAAGCCGTTACCGCCGTCGATGTGCAGAGAGTGATGAAACAATATTTTGCAGATAACAATCGCGTAGTGATTCATTACGTCAACGATAATGTGAAGGAGGCAAAATGATGGAAAACGGAAAACAGAAAATGAAGAATCGAATCAAATTTTTAACAACCTCGGCGTTTGCCTTTTTAATTCTTCCTTTCGCCGTCTGCGTCAACGCGCAGGAACAGCCGCCTGCGCCGTCCGCGCCGCGCGAAGTAAAAATTCCGGCGATTAAAAACAGCGAACTGCCGAACGGCTTAAAAGTTGCGGTGGTAGAACGCCGCAATCTGCCGCTCGTGTCCGTTTGGCTGCTTTTGAACGACGCGGGCGCGGATTCCGAACAAAAAGACGGTCTGGCAAACGCAACGGCTGCGCTTTTGACTAAAGGAACGAAAACGCGTACGGCGACGCAGATTGCCGAACAAATCGAGTTTCTCGGCGGGAACCTAGATGCTGGCGCGAGCTGGAATTCCTCGGTCGTCAGCCTCAGCATTACTTCTGACAAACTCGAACAGGCATTGGCGATTGTGAGCGATGTCGTTTTGAATCCGACGTTTGCCCAAAGCGAAATTGACCTTTTTAAAACGCAAACAAACGATGAATTGACGGTCGCTCTAAAACAGCCGGGAAGTTTGGCGAGCTTCGTCGCCAGCCGTTACACATTTGGCGAACACAACGCAGTGGGCACGCCGGAAAGTTTGAAAAGCATTACGAATGCCGACATCACTGCTTTTTATAGTCAAACATACACGCCAAAAAATGCCTTTTTAATTTTTGCCGGTGATATTTCGGGTGAAGAGGCGAATGCACTGGCGAAAAAGTTTTTTGGAACTTGGCTGAATAACGGTAAATTAAGTCAATCGGCTTATGAGAGAGGTCAGATTCCCACAGTAGGCACTAGTTCTCCGACAAACAATGTTATCAACAGATTTCTCGTCATCGACCTTCCAAATTCGGGACAAGCGGCGGTTACTTACGCTAAAAAACTTTATGTCGGGCGAGTCAGCTGCGCCAATAACAAATGCGCGACCGACGCGACTTATTATCCTTCGACGGTGACCAATACGATTCTCGGCGGCGGTTATTCAGCGCGTCTGAACGCGGAAATTCGTATCAAGCGCGGACTTAGTTACGGCGCGGGCAGCAATCTGGCATCTCGAAACAATCAGACGAATTTGTTGGCGCGGGTGCAGACGAAAAATGAAACGGCAGCAGAAGTTACCGAGCTCGTCGCCGCCGAAATCGCCAGGCTCGGCAGCGATTTGACCGAACAAACCGAATTAATTCCGCGTCAATTGACCTTGACCGGAGCATTCGGAAGCAGTTTGGAAACGACCAGCCGTTTAGCAGCAAACCTCGTCGAACTTTACACTTTCGGTTTGAGCGCGGACGAATTGAATTCTTACATGAAAAGCGTTCGCAATGTTTCAGCTGAACAAGTCAAAAATTTTGCATCGAGCAATCTAAACGGTGGCGACATTATTATCGTCGGCGATTACAAGGTTTTTGCCGATGATTTAAAAAAGCGTTTCCCGACGCAGAAAATCGAAGTTATTGCGGCAAGCCAGCTTAATTTAAATAGCGATACATTGCAGAAGAAATAATCGAATTAATTTAACCACTAAGAAAAACGAAGAATGCGCGAAGATAAATTGTCGTTGGGTGTTCTTCGTTTGGTTTTGTGGTTTAATTTTATATGCACAAAAATTTGCGCTCGTTCATCGAAACACTTCGCAAAGAAAACGAATTGGTTGAAATTGAAACGGAAGTTGATCCATATTTGGAACTTGCCGAAATTCATCGCCGCGTAATCGAAGAGCAGGGAAAAGCACTGCTTTTCAATAACGTAAAAAATTCAAAGTTTCCGGTTGTGACAAATTTATTTGGTACAGCCAAACGCATTGAATTTGGCTTTGGTAAAAAACCACAGGAACTGGTCAAAAAAGCCGTTGAAATGGTTGAAGTTCTTCTGCCTCCAAAACCGAAAGAACTTTGGAATTATAGAAATTTAGCTCTAACAGCATTAAAGTTGGGCACCAAAAAAGTTTCTAAGGCTCCGGTTCTTGAAGTATCCCAAAACCCAGCGAATCTTGCCGAGATTCCGATTCTTACAACCTGGCAAGAAGACGGCGGCGCATTTATTACTCTACCGCTGGTTTATACGGAAAGCCCTTCATCCGGAAAACATAATTTGGGAATGTATCGCATTCAGCGCCATGATGCGCAAACAACAGGCATTCATTGGCAAATTCACAAAGGCGGCGGTTTTCATTACCACGAAGCCGAACAAAAAAATGAATCTCTGCCAGTTACGATTTTTCTGGGCGGCGCGCCGGCGATGATTCTTTCGGCAATCGCTCCGCTTCCCGAAGACGTTCCCGAACTTGTTTTAGCTTCCGTTTTAGCTGATGGTAAAATCGAGACGGTTGAAAATCCTCTAAAAAATCATCATCGCTTGAT
>MWVV01000149.1_pt1 | contig 24713 bp, 23 predicted proteins | sample 1047281 | NCBI WGS metagenome assembly MWVV01 (sample SAMN06349986, study PRJNA376086) | soil metagenome | isolation source: PT-2 sample Antarctic (ecotone) soil | place: Antarctica | collected 2015-01-13 | reverse complement strand
GAAAAGATAAAGTATGATTGGCTGAGTTGGGAAGCGTATAGTTCCTACAAAAACTTGTGCGAAGAACTTGATAAAGTTCTTTCACAAATCGGCTCAAAATACCTGATTACTTTTTCTTAGGTGCTTAAATCTGTTAAAAATAATATTTCTTCGGAAGAACCTGATTGCTTTATTATTTCTCCAGATAATAAAAATCAATTAATAACAATACTTCGGACAGTTTTTTGATAGTTGAAAGCCAATGATTACGGGCTTTCTATTTTTCAAAAGTGATTTAAATCAAACTCAGCGTTTTACCTGACTTTGATTTAAATAATAATTTCTTTATTTTTCAATAACTTACGGAAGTTGCTGACTTAAAAACTGTCCGAAGTATTGAATAAGAAAAAGGCTTAGTCCAAAATTGAATCAAGCCTTTTGTAATTCGTAATTTGAAATCAAGAATTTCAATTACATTCCCATTCCCATACCGCCCATACCGCCGCCCATGCCGCCCATGCCGCCAGCGTGGTCGTCTTTTTCTGGTATTTCTGAAATCATCGCTTCGGTCGTGAGCATTAAACCAGCAATCGAAGCCGCATTTTGCAGTGCGTAGCGCGTAACTTTCGCCGGGTCAATCACGCCCGCTGCCACGAGGTCTTCAAATTTTTCGCTGGCAGCGTTGAAACCATAGTTTTCGCTGTCGGATTCGCGGACTTTGCCGACGATGACCGCACCTTCTTTACCGGCGTTTTGAGCGATTTGACGAAGCGGTTCTTCGAGTGCGCGTTTGACAATCGAAACGCCGATTTGCTCGTCAGTATCTTCCGCATCGGTTTTAAAATCGTCGAGAACTTTCGAGGCGCGAACCAAAGCAACGCCGCCGCCCGCGACGATTCCTTCTTCAACCGCCGCACGAGTTGCGTGCATCGCATCTTCGACACGCGCTTTCTTTTCCTTCATTTCCGTTTCGGTCGCCGCGCCGACTTTGATAATCGCCACGCCGCCGACTAATTTAGCCAGGCGTTCCTGCAATTTTTCTTTGTCGTAATCAGAAGAAGTTTCTTCGACTTGGCTGCGGATGAGTTTGACTCGTCCTTGCATTTCCGCGTCCGAACCGTTTCCGTCAACGACGGTCGTGTTGTCTTTGTCAATTGTGATTTTCGCGGCTTGTCCTAAATCGTCCACAGTAATTGATTCGAGTTTGACACCCATATCTTCGCTGATGACTTTTCCGCCGGTCATTACCGCAATATCTTCGAGCATCGCTTTACGACGGTCACCGAAGCCGGGAGCTTTAACTGCCGCGACGTTCAGAGTTCCGCGCAATTTGTTGACGACCAACGTTGCAAGTGCTTCACCTTCAACGTCTTCCGCGATAATAAGGAGCGGTTTGCCGAGTTTGGCGACTTGTTCGAGAATCGGAAGCAAATCTTTCATCGAAGAAACTTTCTTTTCGTTAATGAGAATATACGGATTTTCCAAAACCGCTTCCATTCTTTCCGGGTCGGTGACAAAATACGGCGAAAGATAACCGCGGTCGAACTGCATACCTTCGACGACTTCCAGAGTCGTGTCCATCGTTTTCGATTCTTCAACCGTGATTACGCCGTCTTTGCCAACCGCTTCCATCGCGTCGGCGATGTGTTGCCCAATATTCGTATCGCCGTTTGCCGAAACCGTTCCGACTTGTTTAATGTCGTTGCCCGAGACAGGTTTTGCCATCCGTTGAATTTCATTGACGACTTGTTCGACGGCTTTTTCGATTCCGCGTTTGAGTGCCATCGGATTTGCGCCTGCCGCCACCGTGCGAACACCTTCTTTGAAAATTGATTGCGCCAAAACCGTCGCGGTTGTCGTTCCGTCGCCGGCGACATCGCTGGTTTTGCTGGCAACTTCACGCACCATCTGTGCGCCCATATTTTCTAGCGCGTCTTTTAATTCGATTTCCTTTGCAACGGTTACGCCGTCTTTGGTAATCGTCGGCGAGCCGAATTTTTTGTCAATAACAACATTGCGTCCCTTCGGACCTAACGTAACTTTAACTGCGTCGGCGAGTTGGTTGACTCCGCGCAAAATTGCCGCGCGTGATTCTTCGCCATGTGTAACTTGCTTTGCCATAATCTTTTTTATTAACTCCTTTGTTAAAATTTGGGAGTCAGGTTTCGGAGTTCAGGGTTCAGTTTAAGAATTGCCGACCTCTGACCTCTGACGCCTGATCACTTTTAGCTGGCGTTTGCGCCCGCTCTTTCGATAATTCCTAATATTTCGTCTTCGCGCATCATCAACAATTCTTCGTTGTCAATTTTGATCTCCGAGCCGCTGTATTTGCCGAACAAAACGCGGTCGCCCGCTTTTACATCCAAAGTCTGACGAGTTCCGTCTTCTTTATATTTTCCTTCACCAACGGCGATGACTTCACCTTCTTGCGGTTTTTCTTTCGCCGTATCGGGAATGTAAAGTCCACCTGCTGTTTTGTCCGATGCGTCGTCAATGCGACGAACGATTACTCGGTCGTGTAATGGTTTGATTGTCGTAGCCATTTTATTTTTTCTCCTTTTGAGATATTTTATCTATGATTTAAATTTTTAAATTGTATTGTTAGCACACTTCGCTAACGAGTGCTAGAATACAAAACAAAGTTTAACTTTGTCAAGTTGGGTCTCTATGAATTTTTTTAGAAAATCTGACAACGCTATTATCAAGTTTCTATGATTTTGTCCGAAATAAACATTTATCCAATTAAATCTCTCAGCGGGATTTCGCTGAATAATGCGGTGGTAGAAAAACGCGGTTTGCAATTAGACCGGCGTTGGATGTTAATTGACGAAAAGCAAAATTTTTTAACTCAACGAAACTTTCCTAAAATGGCAACCGTCAGCGTGGAAATTTTGGAAAACGGTTTGCGAGTTTCACTAAACAATGATGAATTGGTTATTCCGTTAGAACCGAACACAAATGAAACTGAGAGCGTAAAAATTTGGAGCAGCAGATGTCGCGCACAAGTATACGAAGATAATATAAACGAATGGTTTAGCGACGCGTTGAAAACAAATTGCCGACTCGTTTTGATGCCGGCGGAAACAAAACGAAAAGTAAGTTATTTTTATGCCGTTCACAAAGACGATGTGGTCAGTTTCGCTGATGCTTATCCGTTTCTTTTAATTGGCGAAAGTTCTTTGGCGGATTTAAATTCACGACTAAAAAATCCTGTTCCAATGAATCGTTTTCGCCCAAGTTTTGTAGTTTCAGGCGCGGACGCTTTTGCTGAAGACGGCTGGCGGCGAATCAGAATCGGCGATGTCGTATTTCACCTTGTTAAACCTTGTGCGCGTTGCGTTGTAACTACGATTGACCAATCAAATGGCGCAAAACAAGGAGTCGAACCTCTGAAAACTCTGGCAAGTTTTCGTATCCCGAAAAGAAGCATTAAGAAGAAAATCCTTTTCGGACAGAATTTGATTGCGGAAAATGTCGGCAAAATTGTGAACGTCGGAGATGCGGTCGAAGTTTTGGAAACTTCGAGTAAAAAACTTGTTTTCAATCTTTAATATAAAAAAAATATAAAATCTATTTCTTGGCGCGTCTGGCAAGCAGTCGTTTAGGAGTCTGCGGTGGAGTTTCATACGCGGTAACTCGTTTAGAAAGTGTGTTGCGATGTATGCCGAGCGCGTTAGCAGTTTTAGAAAGATGCGCGTTGTATCGCTTCAAAGCCTTCTGAATATACAGCTTTTCAAATTCGGATATCGCTTCGCCGAGCATAATCTGCCCGTCAAGCATTTCCTCAATTAAGGTTTCCATTCGAGTTCGTATTTGCATAGATTAATTCAATGCGCGAATCTCAAATTACGAATTACGAATTAAAGAAGATTCCAAAATTCGTAATTCGTAATTTGAAATTCGTAATTCTAAAGTTCTTTTCCCGTCAAAATTCGGTAAGCGTCTAAATATCGAGCGGTTGTCGCTTCAACAATTTCAGGCGGCAATTCAGGCGCAGGCGGCTGTTTGTTCCAATCCAAAGTTTCTAAATAATCGCGCACGAATTGTTTGTCAAAAGATTCTTGGGATTTGCCGGGCATATAAGTTTCTGCCGACCAAAAACGCGAGGAATCGGGGGTGAGAACTTCGTCAATCAACAAGATATTTCCGCTGTCGTCCGTTCCGAACTCAAATTTCGCGTCGGCAATGATAATGCCGCGTGTCAAAGCGTATTCGCTCGCTTCTTGATAAATCTTCAATGATAACGATTTTAATTTTTCGGCGACATTTGTGCCGACGAGATTTGTAAATTCTGTTTCCGTGATGTTTTCATCGTGTCCGGTTTGCGCTTTAGTGGCGGGAGTGAAAATCGGCTGTGGAAGTTTTTCACCTTGTCTTAGTTCTGGCGGCAAATTGTGTCCGCAAACTTTTCCCGTCGCCCGGTAATCTTTCCAGCCGGAACCTTCCAAATATCCGCGCACGACACACTCGACCGGAAAAACTTTTGTCTTTTTAACCAAACTCGAACGCCCGCGAAATTCCTCCGTTAACCGAACGATTTCGGGCATTGCATCAAAAACAGTGGTAATCAAATGATTTTCCGTCAGATTTTTCAAACGCTCAAACCAAAACGCCGATAGCTGGGTTAAAATCGCGCCTTTGCGCGGAATCGCATTTGGCATTACGCAATCAAATGCAGAAATTCTATCGGTCGCAACCAATAATAATTGCTTGTCATTAACTTGATAAACATCGCGCACTTTGCCGCGATGAATCAAAAGCAATCCCACTTCGTTGGTTTCCGAAACCGTTTTAACAGCCGACATTTTTGCTTATTTTGGGTTTGAAATAATTTTGAACAAGCTAACTTTATTACGAAAATCAAATTTGGTAAAGGTTGAAAATAATAAAAATCAATCACAAGTCGTGAACCGTAAAATAAAGAAATTAATCCAAGTTGATAATTAATTAAATTGCCATTAGTTTTAATTAGTAGCAAATTAATTAAAACTTTCAAATATCCATAACTAGCAATTTAGATAAATTAGATTGTCGGCTTCGGACGTGAGTTCAAACTTTGAACTTTGAACTTGAAACTGCAAATTATGAGTATTAGTACAGAAGAATTTCGCGCCGCTCTCTCTCGCTTTCCGAGCGGCGTAACTGTTGTTACTACCAAAGATAAAGCGGGTCGCTTGCACGGCATCACGGTAAGCGCGTTTTGTTCCGTTTCATTGGAGCCACCGATGATTTTAGTCTGCATTGACAAAACGACGGGCAGCCATCCCGCGTTTGAATTCGGCGGCACGTTCGTCGTTAATGTTTTGAATGAAGAGCAATCTCATTATTCAAATCATTTCGCTTCGCTTATTGCTGATAAATTCGGCGACATTAATTATAGCGAAGGATTAAACGGCGTGCCGATTTTGGAAGACGCGCTGGTTAACCTGCAATGCCGGCTGGTTTATAATCATGAGGGCGGCGACCACACGATTTTCGTCGGTGAAATTTTGGAAGCAATCGTTAAAGACGGCAAGCCGCTTCTTTATTTTCAGGGAAATTATAGAAAACTAGAAGATTAACTTACTTTGACTGAAAAATTAAATGAAAACGACGCTTGAAATTTTAAAATACCACGTTCGGTCGGCGGCGAAAGATGACGAACCGTTTTTGTTTGAGATGCTTTTTCAATCGCTCTTTATCGAAGAAGGGCAAGAGCCGTATTCGCGCGAAGTTTTGAGCAAACCGAATATCGCCAGATACGTTAAGGATTGGGGACGCACAGGCGACTTGGGTTTTATCGCGGAAATGACGGATAGCGACGAGAAACTCGGCGCGACTTGGTGTCGTTTGGCTCACGGAGAAGACAGAGGTTTTGCTTATCTCGATGACAAAACGCCGGAATTAGGAATTGCCATTTTACCGGAATACAGAGGCAAAGGCATCGGAACAAAATTGCTCGAAAATCTTTTGACCGCTGCTGAAGAAAAATATCCGGCTATTTGTCTGAGCGTTTCGCCGAACAATCCGGCGATTCGGCTTTACGAAAAATTCGGATTTGAAACGGTTGACTTGAGAAACCAATATCCGGTGATGCGATTGATTTTCGATTAATCTTTTTTGACACAACCTATTGATACTATGGTCAATTTGTGGACGGAGGAATTTATCCAAAATTATCCGCAGGGAAAAAGAAAAAATAATATAGATAAAATCCAAATCAAACATTGCACATGATTGAGCGGGAATCGACGCGAAAGCAGTCCGTGTGGCGGAACAAATTAAACAAGAATTGGACATCGAAGCCGAATTGGTGATTTTTCATTATCACTGATTGCCTTGCCGATTCTGGAAGAAAAATAAATTCATTCATTAACAGACGAGTGGAATTACTGAGTTGGATTTCAACACCGAACCGGGATTGCAAAACCGTTGAACGCTGGATTAAAAACAATTGTTTTTAATCCAGCGTTCAACTTTTAGGACGCGCTGTTGTAAAATAAAAGGAGATATAAGGAGCGGCGCGTTATGAAGCAATTTGTTTGTTTTCTCGTTCTTTCGTTTTCGTTTTTCGTTCCGGCAAACGCGCAAGTCGGCGGTGGCGGCGCGTGGCGCACGCTTGAGCCGATGCCTTCCGCCAGACAAGAAATCTCAACCGCCGTTTTGAACGGCAAAATTTACGTCATCGCCGGCTTCACTTCCACAGGCGCTTCAACCAACACGGTCGAAGTTTATGACCCGACGACAAATTCTTGGACATCAGCCGCGCCAATTCCGATTCTAACAAACCACAACAACGCCGCCGTTGCTGCCGGAAAGCTCTACACTTTTGGCGGCACGTCAAATCGAACTTTTCTTTACAACCCGCAGAACAACACTTGGGCTGATGTCGCGCCGATGAATTTTCAACACGGTAACACGGCGGCGGTCGGCGTGATTAATGACAAAATTTATGTCGCGGGCGGCAACGGCGGCGCAATGACCGGGCGCGAGTTGGAAGTTTATGACCCGGTGGCAAACAATTGGACTGTTCTTGCGCCGATGAACGTCGCAAGAAATCACACTTCGGGCGGCGTGATTGACGGCAAGTTTTACGCTGTCGGCGGGCGCGGCGCGACAAATGCGCCGACGGCTTTGGAAGTTTATGACCCGCAGACAAACACTTGGACAACACTTGCGCCGATGCCGACGGCGCGTTCGGGCATCGGCGTTGGAGTTGTCAACGGCGAATTGTGGGTTTTCGGCGGCGAGATTCCGCAGATTCACGCGGAAGTCGAAGTTTATAATCCAATCAGCAACAGTTGGCGCAGACTTCCCGATATGCCCACGCCGAAACACGGCATTTGGGCAACGACAATCGGAAATAAAATTTACATTCCGGCGGGCGCGGTAGTACAAGGTTTAGGCGCGACAAACATCAACGAAGTTTTCACGGCTGCCAATAAAACTGCGGATTATGACGGCGACGGCAAAACCGATTTGAGCGTTTTTCGAGCGGGAAATTGGTTCGTTTTGCAAAGTTTGGATTCATCGGTTCGCGCCGTGCAATTCGGCTTAAGTTCCGACACGATTACGCCGGGTGATTTCGACGGCGATAATCGAACGGATTTTGCAGTCTTTCGCAACGGCACTTGGTTTATTTTGCAGAGTTCGAGCAATACATTTCTTGCATTTCAATTCGGGCTTTCGACAGATAAACCCATCGCTGCAGATTTCGACGGTGATGCCCGCACAGACATTGCCGTTTATCGTGACGGGACTTGGTTTATTCAAGGCACCACGAGCGGATTTCGCGCCGTGCAATTTGGCTTGTCGGATGACAAACCTGTGCCGCAAGATTACGACGGCGACGGTAAAACCGACATCGCCGTTTATCGTCCGTCAAACGGAATTTGGTATATCGTGCGAAGTTCCGACAACGGATTTTCATCTTTTCAATTCGGCATTTCTACGGACGTTCCTGTTCCGGCAGATTACGACGGCGACGGTAAATCGGACATCGCAGTTTTCAGAAACGGCGTTTGGTATTTGCAGCAAACGACAACAGGATTTCGCGCTGTCGGTTGGGGATTTTCGACGGACAAGCCGGTTGTCGGAGATTACGACGGCGATGCGCGAGCGGATGTCGCGGTATTTCGCCCGTCCGACGGCGTTTGGTATTTGCTCCAAAGCACACGCGGTTTTCGCGCCGCGCAATGGGGACAAAACGGCGATGTTCCCGCACCGTCCGGTTATCTTCCTTAAACTGCTGAACGCGAAAACATTTTCTTGTTCTTTCGTGGTTTCGGAAAATGCTTCTTTAGTTTAAAATCAAAGAATGCAATTTCGTCTCATTTCTGAAAACCAGCCGAAGGGCGACCAGCCGCAAGCCATCGAACAAATTGTCAGGGAATTAAACGACGGAACAAAAGACCAAGTTTTATTGGGCATTACGGGAAGCGGAAAAACTTTTTCGATTGCGAATGTAATCGAACGAGTTCAACGCCCGGCACTTGTTCTGGCTCACAACAAAACGCTCGCCGCCCAGCTTTACCAGGAATTCAAAACTTTTTTTCCAGAAAACGCGGTTGAGTATTTCGTTTCTTATTACGATTATTATCAGCCGGAAGCCTACGTTCCCGCCTCCGATTTATACATCGAAAAAGAAGCGACGATAAACGACGAAATTGATCGACTGCGCCAAGCGGCGACGCGTTCTTTGTTTGAACGGCGCGACGTGATTGTCGTGGCTTCGGTTTCGTGCATTTACGGACTCGGCGACCCTGACGCTTATTACGGGATGATAATGTTCGTCGAGCCGCAGCAGAAAATAAAGCGCGAAGAACTTATCAAACGCCTCGTCGAATTACAATACGAACGCGGCGACATCGAATTCGAGCGCGGCAAATTTCGCGTGCGCGGCGATGTCGTCGAATTGTTTCCGTCGTATCAGGAAAACGCTTACCGCTTCGAGTTTTGGGGCGATGAAATTGACGCGATTTTTACGATTGACCCGCTGCTCGGCGAAGTCTTGCACAAACACGAATCGCGTCTGCCGATTTATCCGAAAACGCATTACATAATGTCGAAGCCGACGGTAAAACGCGCCGTTAAAACTATTAAAGAAGAACTCGATTGGTGGGAAGAAGAACTTATCAAACAGGGCAAACTCGTCGAATCGCAGCGTCTGCATCAGCGCACGATGTATGATTTGGAGATGATAAAGGAAATGGGTTTTTGTCGCGGAATCGAAAATTATTCGCGTCATCTGACAGGCAAACCGCCGGGCGCACCGCCGCCGACATTACTCGATTATCTACAGCGCGATACAATAATGATAATTGACGAATCGCATCAGACAGTTCCGCAACTCGGCGCGATGTATAAAGGCGACCGTTCACGAAAAGGGAATCTCGTCGAATACGGTTTCCGCCTGCCGTCAGCGATGGACAATCGCCCGCTTAACTTTGAAGAATTTGAAGAGCGAGTCGGGCAGACGATTTATGTTTCCGCCACGCCCGGATCATACGAATTAACCAAATCCAGCGGCGAAGTCGTCGAGCAAATTATTCGTCCGACCGGCTTGCTCGACCCCGTTGTCGAAGTTCGTCCCGTAAAAGGGCAAATTGATAATTTGCTTGAAGAATGTCGCCTTCGCGCCGAGCGCAACGAACGAGTTTTAGTGACGACGCTGACGAAAAAAATGTCGGAAAGTTTGACCGAATATTTTCTTGAAGTCGGCGTGAAGGTCAATTACCTGCATTCAGATATTGTTACGCTCGAGAGAATCAAAATTCTGCGCGATTTGCGGCGCGGCGTGTTTGATGTTTTAGTCGGAATTAATCTGCTTCGGGAAGGCTTGGATTTGCCGGAAGTTTCGCTCGTAGCAATTCTCGATGCCGACAAAGAAGGTTTTTTGAGAAGTGAAAGAAGTTTGATTCAAACGATGGGACGCGCCGCTCGCAACTCGAACGGCATTGCCATTCTTTACGCCGACCGCATCACCGATTCGATGAAAAAAGCGATTGACGAAACGCAACGTCGCCGAAAAGTTCAGGAAATATACAATACGGAAAACGGCATCACGCCGACGACAATCATCAAATCAATCGAATCAACTTTAGTGACGGCTTACGAAGCGGATTACTTTAAAGTCCCGCTAGAATTTGACAGATTTGAAGAATATTCGCCGAAGCAATTAAAGGAAACCATCTCGCAAATTGAAGCCGATATGCGTTTTGCCGCCCGCGAAATGAAATTTGAACGAGCCGCCGAATTGCGCGACCGATTAAAATACCTGAAAGACAGGCAACTCGAATTAGGTTAAATTTTATGCAAGTAAAAACACAAAAAGATGAACTCGAAAACTATTTGACCGACGCGAGCAATCTGCAAGGCGGATTTTCCGACAAACTCTTCATTCCCGAATCGCGCGAAGAAATCGCGGAAATTTTGAAGGAAGCAAACAGGGAAAAAATTCCCGTTACCGTTTCAGGCGCGAGGACGGGAACGGTCGGCGGCGCGATTCCTTTTGGCGGTTATGTAATTTCGCTCGAAAAACTTAATCGAATAAATGAAATCAACGAAGAATGTGCCGTCGTCGAAAGTGGAGTGATTTTGAATGATTTACAAAAAGCCGTTGAAGCAAAAAAGCTTTTTTATCCGCCCGATCCGACCGAGTGGAGTTGTCAAATCGGCGGAACGGTTGCGACAAATGCAAGCGGCGCAAGAAGTTTCAAATACGGCGCAACCAGAAAATTTGTGCAGAGACTTGAAATTGTTTTGGGATGCGGCGATTCATTAAATCTAAAACGCGGCGAGGTTTTTGCCGGCAACGGTTTCGTCGAGTTGAAAACTGAAAGTGGCAATTTAATAAAGGCAAAAATGCCGACTTATCAGCAGCCTAATGTGAGAAAAAATACTTCCGGTTATTTTTCGGCGGAAAATCTGGATGCGATTGATTTGTTCATTGGCAGCGAAGGAACGCTCGGCGTAATCACTAAAATCGAATTGAGTTTGTTGAAAAAGCCGCAAGGTTTTTTGAGCGGGATTGTTTTTTTTAAGGATGAAAAAGATTTGCTTGAATTTGTCGAGGAAGCCAGACGATTTTCATTTGAAACTAGAGAAGCTAGAATCCAAAATCCAAAATCTAAAATCCAAAATCCTATTGACGCAACCGTTTTAGAATACTTCGACAAAAATTCTCTGGATTTTATCAGAGAAAAATTTCCCGAAACGCCGGAGAATGTGCAGGGCGCAATTTTTTTCGAGCAGGAAACAACTGTCGAAACCGAAGACGCGCTTTTTGAACAATGGAACAATCTTTTAGAAAAACACAAAGCTGAATTAGACGATTCCTGGTTCACGACGAGCGAGCAGGATTTAGTCAAAATGCGCGAATTCCGCCACGCCTTACCCGTCGCCGTCAACGAACGAATCGTTCGATATAAACAAAGAAAAATCGGAACTGATATGGCTGTGCCGGACAAGATGTTTGCGACGTTTCTAAAATTTTACGAGCAAAAATTGACCGAGAGCGAATTAGATTTTGTGATTTTCGGACATATTGGCGACAATCATCTGCACGCCAATATCTTGCCGAAAACGGACGATGAAGCTAGAAAAGCAAAACATCTTTACGGCAGATTTATCGCGCAGGCGATTATGTTCGGCGGCACGATTTCCGCCGAACATGGCATCGGCAAACTCAAAAGCAAATACTTAAATGTGCAATACGGCGAACGATATTTAAGCGAAATGGCGGAACTAAAAAAGACCTTTGACCCGAACGGAATTTTGGGGCGCGGAAATATGTTCGAAGCGAAATTTCTTGTTTAGAATTCAAACTTTAAGTAGATGAGAAGGAGTAAATAAACCTTAAAATACTCTGCTCTGATTTTGTTCAATAGCCGTATCTTCTTAGTTCAAAAACAGCAAACTAAAATTGAAATTTTAAACGCTTGTCGCAGAAAATCAAAAAATCTTATAGAATACAAACTTTTAATCAACTTAAATTCAAAAAGGAACAAATCAAAACTAAATGATAAAAGCAATTCTTCTGGATTTTAACGGCGTAATTATTGACGACGAGCCGTTGCAGATGCAGACGTATCAGGAAATATTGAAGGGCGAAGATATTGATTTGACTGAAGAAGATTATTATTCGTCAATGGGAATGGACGATAAAACCTTTATCGAATCCGCTTACCGCCGCGCTGAAAAAGATTTCACCGACGACCGCGTTTCTGAGATTCTTGAAGCGAAAACGGCGAAATGGCGCGAGATTGTTGAAAAGGAAATTCCGCTTTTCGGCGGCGTGGAAAACTTTGTCAAAAAGATGGATAAGGAATTCGCGCTCGGCATTGTCAGTATGGCGCGGCGCGAAGAAATCGAATATGTCTTAGAAAAAACGGGAATGCGCGCGAGTTTTTCGGTAATCCTCAGCGCGGAAGATATTACTAATTGCAAGCCGAATCACGAATGCTATCACAAAGGTTTTAATTTGATTGATGCGTGGCGAACCGGCGCGGGAAGTAATCCGATTGTTCACGGCGATTGTCTGGTGATTGAAGATTCGCCGCAGGGAATTATGGCTGGGAAAAAAGCGGGGCTCAAAACGCTGGGCGTAACGAACACGGTTTCCGCCGATGAACTACGCAAAGCAGGTGCAGATTGGGTAACAAAGAATCTGGACGATTGGATGCCTGATTCTATTCGGCGAGTTTTTGTTTAATTTGTAGGGGCAGGTCTTGTGCCTGCCCAAAGCGGCGAGAGCCGCTAACCGTATCGATTAAAATTTTAAATAAAACAAATTTTCGCTTCGCTCATCGGGCAGGCACAAGACCTGCCCCTACATTTATTCCAATAATGGCAGAACATCAAATCCCTATCGAAAAAGCCCAGGAAAATCTTTTAGCGTGCGCGGCGTTTTTGGCTGAAAATATCAAAAGCTCCGACGGACACGCCGAAGCGATGAAGGAAATTGTTCCTCGTTACCTTGAAAAAGCTGACGTTGACATCTCCGCCGAACTTGCCAATTCAGTTGACGACCCGTTCACGCGCGACCGGCTTTTAATGCGCGTGGCGGAAAAATGTGCGGCGATTGGCGACGACGAATATGCTTTGCAGCTCGTCGAAGCCATCGAAGACACTAGCACTCAAATGCAGACGCAGGAACACATCGCCGTCCAAAAATCCGTCAAAGGCGATTATGCAAAGGCTTTTGAAATTGCTGGAACTCTCTCTCACGCGGATTTTGTTTACGCCGACATCGCCGTTCATCAAGCCGAGAGCGGCGACGAAATAAACGCTCTAAATACTCTCGAAAAAGTTGAATTTCCAAACGCCAAAACTTCTGCTTTTCAAAATATCGCGCTTCTCAATCTGCAAAACGATGAGATGACTAAAGCGGTTCAATCGCTCGAAAAAGCGTTGGATTCAGCCGAAGAAATTGAATTCACGGAAGAAAAAGTTCGCTCCTTAAATGACATCGGCAGTTATTTTATCGAAGCAAATCGAAAGGATAGAGCTATTGAAACATTTGACAAAGCAAAAATTGCCGCTGAAACAATTGAGGGCACTCATCGAGATTCTTTGTTGGCAAACGTTGCGCTCGGTTTTTTGCAGGCGGGAAGTCTTGACCTTGCTGACCGAACGCTTGATATGGTGGCGGACAAAACGCAAATGACCGTTGCTTTAGTCGGGTTTGCGCGCGAATTTTGGCAAAAAGGCGAATGCGACGAAGCGCTCGAAACTTTGGAGGAAGGTTACGCGATTTTAAAATCGCAGCGCGACAGCGAGATACGCGACAGCCGTGCCAGATTTGGACTTTGGGGAACAATTGCCGTCGAGTTTGCGCGGTTCGAGAAAGCCGAACGCGCGATTGAAATCGCGCAGGAAGTCCTTGACGAAAACTCGCAAACTTCGGCACTCTCGCAAATCGCGCAAGTTTGCACGCTTCAAAACAAAGATGATTTCGCCCGTCAAGCTGCCGGTTCGATCGGCGATGAGGCGCAAAAGATGTTCGCCTTAATTGGTATCAGCGACGCGCACAACAAAATTGAAAAAAAGGACGAAGCTATAAAGGTTTTGCGCGAAGCCGATGCACTTTCCGAAACCGTTCCGCAGCTCGCTTCGCGTTCGGCGGCTTTAAACGAACTCGCCAAGCGTTTTCATGCTTACGGCGACGCGCAAAAAGCCCGTGAACTTCTACACGAAAATCTGGAAACAATCGCGCAAATCCGCGATGAAAGCAGCCGCGCCGTAACGCTCGCGCAACTCTCTGATTTTTACGAACAATTTGAATTCGATTTAACAGACGCTGAAAAAGAAATTCTGCAAACGATGATTCGGAAAGCGGAATGGTAAATTCGGCGGGAATAATTTTGTTGCGATAAGGCATATTTCAAGAAAGGTAGCGACAAAATGAAAAGGTTAGAAAAAAAACACCCGTTGGCGATTCGCTGGCTGCACTGGATAAACTTTCCGCTTCTCTTCTTGATGATTTGGAGCGGACTTCTGATTTACTGGGCGAACGCGGTCTACGGCATTAAAATCGGCAGCTACGAATTGTTTCACTTTTTCCCAGCGTGGTTTTACGACGCGCTCGGCATTCCGTTTCGCCTTGCCGATGGTTTGCAACTGCATTTTTTCCTGATGTGGTTTTTCATCATCAACGGCGTGTTGTATGTTTTATACACCATCTTTTCGGGCGAATGGCGAGCCTTGTTGCCCGTTCCTGGTTCATTCAAACGCGCCCTGCAAGTAACGCTTTACGATTTCAAATTGAGCAAGTATCATCCGCCGCAGGGCAAGTATAACGACGCGCAGCGCATCGCCTACACGAGCGCGATTTTAATGGGTATCGGCTCGACTCTGACCGGTTTGGCGATTTATAAACCGACGCAGCTTGCTTGGCTGACAACAATTTTCGGCGGTTACGAATGGGCGCGGTGGGCGCATTTCTGGCTGACAGTTCTTTTCGTTTTATTTTTTGTCGTTCACGTCGCGCAGGTCGTCAAAGCGGGCTGGAATAACTTCCGCTCAATGATTACCGGTTTTGAGATGACGACCGCCGATAAAGTAAAAATTGAGAAAGAATTGCCGAAAACGATGACTCCGGCGGAAAAGGGAGCGATATAAAAATGGGCGACGAAAAAAAGCTTGGTGCGAGCGAACATCAAATGCCGGAAAAAGACGCGGAAATGTTAATCGAGAAAGTGCGCGAAATCGAAGCGGCGAAACGCGAGAAGGAAGCAGTGGAAGCGAAGAATCTCGAAGCGAAAAAACTCGAAAAGGAAAACACTTCAAAAGTCCTGGGCGAAAAGACGGAATACACGCCCGTGATGAGCGACGACGAAGCTAAAAAAGATATGTCGCGGCGTTCGCGGCGCGGTTTTTTAATCGGCGGCGCGTCAGCCGTGTTCGGAATTTTGGGCTACCGATGGCTCCGGCAGCCGGAACAAAACTGGATTTATCACCGCGCTTTCAAATTTAATGAAGCGGTCAGCCAGCTTTATTACAGCCCGGCACGGCTTGCCCCCGAATTCGCCCGCGAACGAATAGGCAATCTTCGCGTCAACGGCGGCGAAGGAATGAGCGAAGGTTTCAATACAAACGCTTGGCGGCTGCAAGTCGTCGGTTTAGCGAATCCGCAAGCATTTCCGCAATACACCGACAACATTGCTTACGAGACGGCAATGGACAACAACAGCGAAATGAAGATGACAAACGAACTGCACGAAAATCAAGACGCGAAAGTCGCGCCGAATGCGCCGATGCCGCCGCCCGCGACGATGGATCGAGCCGCCGCCTCGCAAATGCCGATGCCCGGTTTGCTGCTCACTTTAGATGACATCAAATCTCTGCCGTGGGTTGAGATGACGACGGAACTCAAATGTATCGAAGGCTGGAGTACGGTTGTCAATTGGGCGGGAGCGAGATTTTCCGATTTCATCGTCCGCTTTTCGCCGGCGACGCGCAACGGCAGTCAACCCGACTTGAGTCGCGCCGGCGACTTTGTGCGTTATGTTTCGATGGTTACTCCAGACGGCGGTTACTACGTCGGGATGGATATGCCGAGCATTCTGCATCCGCAAACTCTGCTTGCTTACGAAATGAACGGCGAGCCACTGACTTTGCAGCACGGCGCGCCGCTTCGATTAGTAACACCGATGAAATACGGCATCAAGCAAATTAAACGCATTGGTCGTATCAGTTTTACTGACGAGCGACCGGCGGATTATTGGGGCGAACGCGGTTACGATTGGTATTCAGGACATTAGGATTTTGGATTTTAGATTTTGGATTTTGGATTGGTCAGAATTACCAGACATCATTTGTCAATAAATCTTCATAAACATCACGTTTTCTAATCAATTCGACCGTGCCGTTTTCTCTAATCAAAACTACTGCCGGCAAAAATCTTCCGTTGTATTGAAACATCTGCGCGATAGAATACGCGCCGCAGTTAAGAAGTGCTAAAATTTCGTTCGGCTGAACGTTTTCCGGCAAAAGACGATATGCGGGAAGTCTGCTTCCGCGTTTGCTTTCAATATCAAAATAAACGTCGCCGCCGTCGCACAACGGTCCGGCAAGTTTGTATGGATAATCGTGCGATTCGCCGGCGCGCATCGCGGAAATTAGATGGTAATACCATTTGTAAGTTTCCATCGAAAGCAAAATGTTGAAACCCGCGTCGGTTAAAAGCCAAGTATCAAGATTGTAAAAACCGAATGAAACACCCGTTTCCCCAAGGTTTATTATTCTGTTCTTAAAATCTATTTTGTTTTGAATCGCGTCGTTTATCTCGTCAACCGGACGCTCTTTCTTGTTTCTCACAGTCGTCAGACAAATTCCCGCATCGGAAATTATGCTTCTGCCCGGTTCTAAAAGCAGTGTGATGTTTTCCAAAAGATGCGCGGCGTTTGAAGCGTTGGCTGATTCTTTAACGATTTTCCAAGCCTTCTCGATTGCGTCCGCCGGTTCATAATCAGCCGCCAGCATTTCGCGCTCGGCGGCGGAGAAAATAAACTTTTCGTGCGAATCATCGCGTAGATAATTGACGGGAAAACCGCCGCCGAGATTGATGTGAGAAAGTTTGATTCCGGTTTCTTGGTAAATTTGTACGAGATTTTCAAACAACGTCCGAAACGCTTCAACATACGGCGCGACTTCCGGGTTCTGCGAGCCGATATGAAGATGAATGCCGCATAGATTTAACGATTCGGAATTTTTGTATTGATGGAAAGCCTCTAATGCTTCGTTCGGCATCATTCCGAATTTGGAAGACATCAGTGCGGTCTGCAAACCCGAATGCGTATTCGTTTCGATGTCGGGAACAAGCCGCAGAGAAACATTCGCGCGTTTTTCCAATCGCCGCGCCGTCGTTTCAATCAGCGACAGTTCGTAAAGTGAATCAACCTGAATCGCATAAATCTCGGCGTTAATCGCATTCTCGATTTCCCAAACTTCTTTGCTCGTGCCGTTGAAAATAATCTGTTCGGCTCTGAAACCAACTTTCAGAGCCTTCCACAATTCGCCGCCAGAATTTACCTCCAAATCACAATTCGCATCTTTAACGGTTCGCAGAATCGCCATATTCGAGTTTGCCTTCGCCGCATAACAAATTTTCAGCGAGCAATCAATCTTACTTTCCGCGCGTTTTAATCTTTCGATGTTGCGCCGAATTCTCGATTCGGAAAAAACAAAAAGCGGCGTGTCAAATTCATTGGCTAAATCAATAGCCGACACGCCGTTGATATAAAGTTGATTGTTTTCGAGTTCGAGAAAGCTTTCGATTGTCCAAGATGGATTCATAAAATTATTAAACCGCAAGCGAGACGAAAGACGCAAAGTTATATGGTTAAAAATATAATTTGTAAGCCACAGACAAAGAGCCGAACAAATGGACAAACTAAAAAATTTAATTTTAATTACCAGTAAATTTGATTTAATGAATTCAAGCGTTTAGAGTTCAACTTTAAGTTTTGTCGTTTTAAGCAACACAAGGCTCGTGTGTGGATTCTAAATTTTGACAATCAATAAACAGCAAATAAGGAAGAAAATTAATTTATGCCCCAAGGAAAAAAGAAATTGAGCAAAAACGCGAAGACAGCCGCAAAGCTGTTAAAAGATTCAAAATTACTAGCCGATTCGAAAACATTGAATGACAAAAAATTGCCGCAAAATACAAAACTGGCAAATTATCCAGCTAAAACTAACGCGCCGAATAAAATGAGACCGGAAAAAAAACGCGGTTAGAGAAATAACTTTTTTAACTTTCTAAATAATTTGTGTATTATCGTTTTTAAGGTTTTCCAACTTGTAAGCCTGTTCCACGAGAGTAGCCTCCGCCCAATGAAATCGGTAGTTTTCCATTAAAATTAATCTCGCCGACGAGTGCGCGAGCCGTCGCGCGTTGCAGGCTCGGCATATCGCCATAAGCGACGACGTAAGTTTTCATTTCAGGGAAATTATTCAATAAATATGGATTGCCGAAGCTGACGTTGATAATTTTTTTATCGCTTTGCAGAAGTTCGCGTAAAACTTTCGCGCCCGCTTCTGGAATGCCGACCGAATTTTTCGCTCCCGACCGCACGCGCCCGAAAAGTCCCGCCAAAACGATCTCGGCTTCGACGGCTTTTTTACGCGCCGCGTTCTTCTCTTCCTCGGTCGAGCGTTCATCTAAAATCACCGCTTCAAAATTAATGCCCGCCGCCCGCAAAGTTTTTTGAAAAGTGTTGGAGACAAAGTTTCGATCTTCGCCGTTGGTCACGCCTAAAATGAAAACCTTTTTATCTTTTTTGAGCGGCAAGACATCTGTTTCGCTTTTCACCAAGGTTATTGCGTTCTCGGCAATCTCGTTTGCCAGTTGGCCCGTTTCGTCGGAAGAAACGATTTTATCAATCTGGTCGAGCGGCGTGATTTTTTGTTCGGTCAAACCGAGTTGATATTTCCACGCGAGAATTTTGCGAACGGAATGATTGAGACGTTCTTCGCTGATTCTGCCCGACACAACCGCCTGTTTCAAACCTTTTATGGATAAATCCGCGCTGGCAGGTTTGAGCAAAACATCCGCGCCCGCGAGAATGGCGCGCACCGCCGCTTCGTCCTGATTAAAGTAGAGCGTCAGCCCGCTCATATCCATCGCGTCGGTGACGACCAAGCCATCAAAATTCATATCTTTGATAAGTATTTGCGTAACGACGTTAGGCGAAAGCGTTGCGGGCATCGTCGTGCCCTCGGTAATCACTTCCGATTCGGTGTAGCTGGCTTTGATGGATTTTTTGAGCGGCTCGACTTTCGTTGCATCAAGCTGCGGCACGCTGATGTGTGAAATCATCACCGAACCGATGCCCGCATCTATAACCGATTTAAATGGTGCAAATTCGATTTGGTCGAAACGATTTCTGGAAAAATTGATAATCGGCAAACCGCGATGCGAATCAACCGCCGTGTCGCCGTGTCCGGGAAAATGTTTCGCCGTCGCCAAAACATTCCCGCTTTGCAAACCTTGCGCGAACGCGACGGCAAAACGTGAAACATCCGCCGGATTTTCGCCATACGAACGAACATTAATAACAGGATTTTCGGCATTATTATTGACATCAACCGTCGGCGCTAAAGCCCATTGTACGCCTAACGTGCGAGATTCACGCGCCGCGATTATGCCTTCGCGTCTGGCATATTCTGGATTTCCCGTCGCCGCAATCGCCATATTCCAGGGAAAATTCGTCGTGTCTTCAAAACGCATCGCCACGCCCGTTTCAAAATCCGACGAAATCAGCAAAGGCGTTTCTGCCAATTCCTGCATCCGATTCATCAGATGAACCGTTTCATAAACGCCCCCGACGAAAACAATAATGCCGCCGACTTTGTTTTCGACGACTTGGCGTTTCAATTCCTTAAATTCAGCGCTGTCTTGGTTTTGAAAACGGGCGTTGATGCCGACGTGAATCAATTGACCGATTCTCTCATCAATCGACATTTTTTTTATCTGTTTGTCAGCCCATTTATAAGCCTTTTCCGACGGGCGAAATTTCTGTTGCGGCGCAGAAAAAACAGAAAAGGAATTTGTCCACAGATGAATACAGATGAACACCGATAAGAATGCTCTCGGATATAAAAACGATTTTTGGGATTTCATAATTTAATGATTATTGAGTTTTACTTTTTGAAAGAAAAAACTTGCCAGCCAAGCGGTAAAAAAGGTCATCAGACTGCCAATTAGAACATACCACGTCCAAGCAATCGGCGTGGCAAATTTGATATATAACATCAATACAATACTCGCCGCCATTCCGGTTAAAGCCGCCGTTTCGTTGGCTCTTTTAATAAAAGTTCCGACGAGGAAAACGCCTAAAACGGGTCCGTTAAAAAGCGATGCAACCGAAAGTGCCTGGTCGAGAGCCGAGCGGTTTTGTTTCATCACGACGAGCGCGACGACAATTTGTATGATGCCGATTATCAAAGTCAGCCAGCCGGAAATTTTTAGAAGATGTTTGTCTGATTTGTCTCGTGCAAACGGCTTGTATAAATCGTTGACGAAGGTTGCGGCGATGGAATTTAGAGATGAAGAAAGTGCCGCCGCGAAAATCGCCGCGATGACCAAACCGCTTAAACCCGTCGGCATAAATTTCGTGATGAAATCGGGAAAAACTTTGTCGCCGCCCGCAAACGGAAACGTCGCCGGAACGCTTGAATTTAAAACTCCGGCGTTTGTATATTCAGCCGCGTTGAACGGCGCGTAAAAGGCGAACAACAAGACGCCGATGAAAAGAAATCCGATAAATTGTCCGAGAACGACCGCGCCGGATGAGAGTAGTGCCAGAGACGCGCGGCTGGCGCGGTCTGTGCAAAGGTAACGCTGGACGAGATACTGGTCTGTCCCGTGCGTGGACATCGTTAAGAAACAGCCGCCGATTAGTCCCGCCCAAAATGTGTAGGTTTTTGTAAAATCGAGCGTGAAATCAAATAAATCAAATTTGTCGAATTGCCGTCCGATTTCCAAAACTTGCGGCATTCCGCCGTCAATTTGATTGAGCAAAACAATCGCGGCTGCAATCGCGCCGCCGATGTAAATCACTAACTGCACGACTTCAACCCAGATTACCGCTTCCATTCCGCCGTAAAATGTAAAAATAATCATTACCGCGCCGAGCAAAACTATTGAGCCGACAATGACGTAATCGGCGTTCGCGCCCGGCTGAAACGCAACGTAAACTGCGGATAGAACAATCGCGGTTAAAAGCAGCCGAATGCCGTCGGCGATGTTCCGCATCACGACGAACAGCGCGGACGCGAGCATTTTTACCTTGTTTCCAAATCTTTCGCCGAGCAGTTGATAAACCGTCTGCAATTCGCCTTTGAAATAAAGCGGAATGAACAGCAGGGAAATCACAATTCTCCCAAGCATATAGCCAAATACGAGTTGAAGAAACTGAAAATTACCATTTTTGGCAAACGCGATGCCGGGAACGGAAATGAACGTAATCGTCGAGGTTTCAGTAGCGACAATCGAAGCGGCAATCGCCCACCACGGCACATTTCTATCGCCGACAAAATAATCTTCGGTCGTTTCTTGTTTTGACGAAAACCATACGCCAAAGAGCGTTACGCCGATTAGATAACCGAAGATGATGATTAAGTCTAGTGTTTGCATTTTGATTATTGTCTGCTTGGACGATAAACACGAACAAGTTGATTGTTCAAATTTTCAAGCCCGGAAATTTTTTCCGAAATTCTCCTCGCTTGTCCGATGCGGTCTGGATCTTCGGTGCAAAGGATTATTCCCGCGTGATTTAGATTTTGTTCGTGTAATCGTTTGAAATCTTTTCGATTAAGCGTTAAAACTGCTCTTTTAAGTTCAGCTGCGTGGGCTAAAACATCGTTGTCGGAAATTGCTTTGTTAGCTTTTTCGTCTCCAAGAGCCGTTAAAATATCGTGTCCGAGCCGACGCAATTCGATAATCGTCCGAAAAGGAAAATTTTCATCGGCGTAGATTTTCATCAATCTTCTTCATTCTCAGTTATCTCGCGTTCGATTTCTTCGCGGTGCGAACGGACGTAAGACCAAGCGTTCGCTAAATCCTGCGCCGTCAAAGTCGGATAATCATGCAAAAGTTCTGATTCAGTTACGCCGTTGCGTCGGGCATTTTCCAAAACCCGGACGGGAATTCGTGTTCGCACAATACAAGCCGAGCCGCCGCAAACATTCGGATTGCTTTCGATGCCCAAAAAACTGTCGCCCAAATCTTTGACTAACCACTGAAGCAGCTCGACTTTTTCATTCCGCGAAAGCTCGGAAATAGTGTTTTCGGTAATCGTACTCATAAAAAGATTTTAGACTTGATTGACGACAAACTCAATAAATTTTTAATCATTCCTTATTGGTTTAATTTAAAACGGAAAATCGTTTAGCGACAGGCTTAATCAATAAGCCTGTCGCTAAAGAGCAATCCGCAGTTTCAGATTAAATTAATCTACCGCAAAGCTGATATTGACGACCGCCGTAACGTCTTTGTCAATCGAAGAAGTGTCGCTGATGCCCGCGTCGGAAACTTCGGTCGAATCCGCCGCCGTGATTTGCATCACGCCCATTCGAGCCGAGCGCACTGCGCCGATCCTGTTGCCCGTGCTGGCAGCGATTTTTTCGGCGCGGGTCTTTGCATCTTTCGCCGCTTCACCGAGCATTTCTATCTTTAAATCGCCGAGTTGTGTAAAAGAATACTGTGGCGAACCCGATTCGAGCAAAATTCCCTGATTGATAAGTTCCGTCGCTTCACGAGCGATTTGCGCGATTTTATCAACATCGTTTGACCTAACATCAACCGATTGACGTAGCGAATAACCCGTAATCTCTGATGATTCGCCGCCGTTTTCGTTCTGCTTGTGCAACGCCGTCGTCGAAATCGAAGAAATCGTAATCTGATTTTCGGCGATGCCTTTGCTAACCAAATACTGCTTGACGCGCGGCACGTTTTCCGCCAGCGAGCGATACGCTTCCGACAGTTGCGGGGCTTGATAGGTCACACCCGCGCTCCACGTTACCAAATCTGATTTGATGCGCTTTTTTGCCGAACCCGTAACCGTAATCGCCTCGGCACCTTTTTTCGAGTTGCTGTAAAACCAACCGAAAATAATTGATGACAAAACCAAACCGATTGCCAGCGCAACCCCACCGTTAAATAAATAATTGTTTTTATGTCCGTTTAAGTCCATTTTGTAACCTCCGATTACAAAAACGAATTAAATCAAAAAACTTGCGTAACTTTTACGATATTAAACACAGCAGACGGGTGTGGAAAACCACAGTTAGATACTCGTTTGTTCAATCGCCCTCTCAATTACAAATTCGTTTTTCGCTAAACTATTTTCCGCCGTTTCACGATTGACGTTTGCTTTGTGCATCACGATTGCCACGCGCAAATCGCCGTTTGCTTCATTCAATAATTTATGCGCCGCCGCTTCGTTCAAATCGGTTTCCAACATCAAGATTCTCACGGAGCGTTCTTTTAATTTGACATTCGACGATTTGACGTTCGTCATCCGGTTGCCTTTGACATAGCCGAGCCGAATCATCGCGGCGGTGGAAATCATATTGAGAATCATTTTCTGCGCTGTTCCCGCTTTCATCCGCGACGAACCGGCGATGACTTCCGCGCCGACGATCGGAACAATCGCCGACTCAACCGCCCGTGTAATTTCCGAATTGGGAACGCAAGTGATGCAAGCCGTAAAACAACCCAAACTTCTAGCAAATTCAACCGCCCCAATGGTATATGGCGTTCTGCCCGATGCGGCGATGCCGATAACCGCATCTTTGGCATTCAATCCGCGTTTTTTCAAATCTTCTGCGCCAGCTTCTTTGTCATCTTCCGACGCCTCCGCTGCTTTATAAAGCGCATCGTAACCGCCCGCGATGACGCCTTGCACCAAGTCATAAGACACGCCGAACGTCGGCGGAATCTCAGAAGCGTCCAATACGCCGAGCCGTCCGCTCGTCCCGGTTCCAACATAAAATAATCGTCCACCGAGTTGCACGCGTTCGACGATTTCATCAATTGTTTCAGCAATTTCCGGCAAAACTCTTTCGACTGCCAGCGCAACAGTTTTGTCTTCTTCATTGATAAGGTGAATCGCTTCGAGCGTCGGTAGCTGGTCAATCTCAGCGGTGCGCGGATTTTCCTGTTCGGTAATCGGTATGCACATTGCTTTCGCGTTAGTTTGCCTTCGGATTAATAAAAGGTCAAGAAGAGAGTTGAAGCCGTTTAAAGTTAAAAGAATTGTATCCGTAAATTGTAAGGCTTAAAATTGAAAAATTCTATTTGAACGTTTGCGGGTTTGATGGATGTAAATCTTGAAAGAAAATAAATTTTTTCGGGAGATAAAAAATATAAATTGATTTTTCATCCCCCGTTTTATTTATTGGCTTGCGCCGCGCCCGGTTTTTTGCTGAAGCTCTTCAATTCGTTTTGAAGCTTCGGCTTTGGTTAGCTTTTCATCAAATTCTTCTTTAGCTTCTTCGCTCAAAGTCGTCAAATAAGAACGCTGTGCGCCGGTCATCGGCTCGTCGCCGGTCGTCCAATTATCCGGGTCTTTAATCGTGTTGCTTTCATCGGCAACTTCTTGTGTTTTCTTGTCAGTCATATTAGACATTATTGGAAATAAGTAAAATCGGTTAATCTATGTAAATGTTAAAATATGCGGAGTTAAAAGAAAAGCCGAAAGAGTTTCTTGCCGCCACCGGTTTGACTGATGAAGAGTTTCAATGTCTGT
>MWVV01000148.1_pt1 | contig 24818 bp, 21 predicted proteins | sample 1047281 | NCBI WGS metagenome assembly MWVV01 (sample SAMN06349986, study PRJNA376086) | soil metagenome | isolation source: PT-2 sample Antarctic (ecotone) soil | place: Antarctica | collected 2015-01-13 | reverse complement strand
AGTATGCCCGAAGGCGTTTTGACGGATTTGCTGGTTGACGGCGTGATTGCCGGCGTCGGCGGAGTTTTAGTATTTCTCCCACAGATTTTGCTGCTTTTCCTTTTTCTTTCGATTCTCGAAGACACGGGTTATATGTCGCGGGCGGCTTTTTTGCTTGATAGATTGATGCGCGGCGTCGGCTTGCACGGCAAAGCGTTTCTGCCGCTTCTTTCGAGTTTTGCGTGCGCTATTCCGGGCATTATGGCGACCCGCACGATTGAAAGTCCGAAAGACCGTCTGGCGACAATTATGATTGCGCCGTTTATGAGTTGTTCGGCGCGTCTTCCGGTTTATACACTGATGATTGCGACGTTTTTCGCCGGAAAAACAATTTTCGGATTTCTCTCGCTCGGCGCGGTTCTGATTTTGGCGATGTATGCGCTCGGAATCGTTGTCGCTATTATTATTGGTTGGATTCTAAAGCGGACCCTTTTAAAAGCGCCGCCGCCGCCGTTTGTGATGGAGCTTCCGCCGTATCGGATGCCGAACTTTAAAGCCGTTTTTCTCAATGTGTTTCAACGCGCCGGAATGTTTGTTAAACGCGCGGGAACGGTAATCTTAGCAATTTCGATAATTCTGTGGGCGTTAACGGCGTTTCCGAAAAGCAGCGAGCAGTCGGCAGTCAATAGTCAGCAGACAGAAATGTCGGAAAACAACGGGCAGCAAACAGCAGAAAGCGAACAGCTAAAAAATAGTTATGCGGGAAAGCTCGGACATATTATCGAGCCGGTTATTCAACCTTTGGGTTTTGATTGGAAAATCGGCGTCGCATTAATCGCATCATTTGCCGCAAGAGAGGTTTTGGTCTCGACCCTGAGCATAATTTACAGCGTTGGAAAAGACGCGGACGCGGAAAACGAATCGTTAATTCAAGCTGTTCGCAATGCGAAAAAAGAGGACGGAACACCCGCCTGGACACCGCTTACAGCTTTAACGTTAATGGTCTTTTTCGTTTTGGCTATGCAATGTATGTCAACGGTTGCAGTTGTCCGGCGCGAAACGAATTCTTGGGTATGGACGCTTTTTATGGTCGGCTACATGACAGTACTGGCTTATCTGGCGGCTTTCTTGACGTACCAAGGCGGAAGAATTTTAGGATTTGGGTGAAATTAAGTAAGAATTATCAATTACGAATTGCGGAAAACCGATTTTAATTCGTAATTGATAATTCTTACTTAAAAAGTTATGGATATTCAAACAATTATCGTGGCAATTGTAATTTTGCTTGCTTTTCTCTACGTTGGCAAAATTGTTTTAGGAAAGGTTAAATCCTTTTCGCCGAAATCTTCCTGCGCTTCGGATTGCGGCTGCGGAACAAAAGCCAAAGCAAAATAAGTAGTCCGTTCAAGTAATTTTATTATTGGGCAGCGGCAATGCTATAAAGTGTTTGTTTGTTTGCTGCGCTTAAGAGTAAATCGGATAAAATCAAGCGTTTCGTTCAATTTGTTGAACTGCTCACCGTGTTTCCAATTTAACGCCTGCTCTATCAAGGTTGTCCACCGTTCGCCTAAATTTTCTTGCGTCCAACGAGCCGAAATCGGCTTTGAGGCGATTGTTCCGTTTTGCAAAGTGTAAAGCATTCTACACATCGTCAGAATGGCGTAGGCTTGATATTCGCCGCTTTGAAGTCGAGTCGGATTTTCAAGCATCGGCAACCACCATTCATTTAGCAAGTCAAACAAAGCCTGCCGTAAATCCTCCGGCGGCACAGGGTCAATCAAAGTTTGTGGCGGTATTCCCGCGACGATAAACGTATGTTCTCGAAGTATATGGCGTTGAATTACCCAATCGCTGCCAAGCCTGCCAAGATAAAATTGCCCTTCGTTTATTGTCGGATATTGCGCTTCGCTCGGATTATGGCGGCGAATGTCGGCTCGCGGAATGTAAGAGCCTTCGAGTTTCACCGCTAATTTTAGACCACTTTTGGCAAGTTCGTTGTGCATCTGTTCCAATGCAAGAACTGCTTCGTCTGAAATCTCTCTAGCCGTAATCACGACAAAATCAACGTCGCTGCGCTCAAGGTCAAAATTGCCGCTTGCCAGAGAACCGTAAAGATACAAACCGACGAAGTTCTCACCCAAAATTGTTCGGATACCCAAAAGCAACTTGTCGAGCAAAATATTGACATCGAAAAATGGTGTCAGATGAATGAACATAATCGCTCATCGTTTTCATTTTACGCTTTGCAGCGACATTAACGAAGCCGCCCAATGCCTGAGCTCAGCCGCGCCGCGAAGCGCGTCGGCTGGAGCGAATTGTTATGCTTATTGCCTATGCATTCAAAGTTAGCCAGCCATCTTGCCCAGCATGTGATCTATGACTTTGCTGTGTTCGTCTTGCGGACTGAACAGAATGACCTCGGCGTCTTCACCGACTCTCACCGTGTGTCCGGGCGACCAGTAAAATAGGTCGCCGCTGTTGATCACTTCCTCTGTGCTGTCTGCGTAGGTGACGGTAAGTTCTCCCTGCAATAGGTAGCCCCCCAGTGCGGAGATTGGCATAGGTCGCCCTCCAGCCCCTTAAGCAACGGCGCGATATCCGCACCAGCACTTAGAGAAAAATATTCGCCGCTGATCTTACCGTATCCGGAGGCATCGCCAAAATTAGTCTTTTGGCGAGCTACTGCACCCGGTGCGTCGATTCTAACGGGGATGTCGTTCTTGGCTATTCGCATTTCGTGTTCCTCCTCGTGGTTGTAGTAACGAGAAAAAAGCATAACTTTGTATTCTATTGAATTACAATTTTCTTAGACTGAATTTTTATACTGTATTTCAAACATTAAAGTCAATAAAATTACTACTTACTACTTTTCTTTGCGTTCAAGATTAATTCCGCCTGAAAACTTATACCGAATTAACGAATCAAAGTTTTTGCAATTCATATTCTTGACGCTTCGACGCGTATGCTCTAACTTAATTCAAGTCTTTTACAAATCTTTTCCGAAATTAGAAAATTATCGAATGGACAATCGAATTCACCGCGAGGTAATCGGCGGACACCTGCTGGTCATCGGGGGCGCGGAAGACAAATACAACGAGCGGCGAATCTTACGCAAGTTTTTATCTTTGACCGGCGAAGAGAAAGCGGAAATTTTAATAATCCCGGTGGCTTCGGATTTTCCAGAATTCGCGGCGGATGTTTACGTGCAGGCGTTTCGCAATCTCGGCGTTCCAAACCCGCGCGTTTTGCGGGCGACTTCGCGGCAGGACGTTTACGGGGCGGACGCTGACGTTTTGCTTGACGGCGTGAACGGCGTTTTTATTACGGGTGGCGACCAGATGCGGCTGGTTTCCCTTCTCGGCGGGACGAAATTCGCGCAGAAACTTGGACAACTCGTCAGCAAAACAAATATTGTCGTTGCGGGAACAAGTGCAGGCGCGGCGGGAATGAGCGCTTCGATGATTGTGCGCGGCGAATCGACGCCGCATCCGCATAAAAATTCTGTTCGACTCTCGCCCGGATTAGGCTTTCTCAAAAACATCATCATTGACCAGCATTTTACCGAGCGCGGACGCATCAGTCGTTTGATTACGGCAGTTTCATATAATCCGTATAATCTCGGCGTCGGGATTGACGAAAACACGGCGATTATTTTAGATAACGAAGGAATTTTGGAAGTCTTCGGCGAAGGCGCGGTAACAATTGTTGATGGCTCGCAGATAACTTATAACGAGATTGCCGAAGTCAATGATTTTCAATCGTTCAGCGTTTGTGGCGTGCAATTGCATATCTTGGGAAACGGTTTGATTTACGATTATTTTGCGCGAACGCCGATGCAGCCGCCCAATGAATTTTTGCTGCCCGATATTGAATAATTATTAGTGGTAAGTGCTAAAGGGTGAGTGGTAAGTTTTCGGCTTTTCACTAACCACTAACCACTCACCTCTAACCACTAATTTATGAAAACTTTAGAAATCAGAACACTGCGTGGACCGAATTATTGGAGCGGTTATTGGAAGCGTCTAATTATTATGCGGCTTGACCTCGAAGATTATGAGCAAAAGCCGACCAATAAAATTAAAGGGTTTTACGAGCGAATGAAAGAAGCGATGCCGAGCTTACAAAGGCACGGATGCAGCTATCATGAAGAAGGCGGATTCTTAAAGCGCGTTGAAGAAGGCACGTGGGCTGGTCACGTTATCGAACATTTCGCGCTCGAGCTGCAAACACTCGCCGGAATGGAAGTCGGTTACGGCAGAACTAGAGAAACTGGTGAGCCGGGAATTTATAATGTTGTATTCGCGTATTTTGAAGAAGAAGTCGGGCGTTATGCGGCGCGTGCGGGAGTTAGATTATTTCTCGAATTAGCCGAAGGGAAATCGATTGAAGAAATCAAGCAAACACTAGCCGAAGAAGTTCAAGAGATGCGCGAAATCCGCGAAGAAGTTCGTTTCGGACCATCGACCAGCTCGATTGTCGAGGAAGCCGAATCGCGCGGAATTCCTTACATTCGTCTTAATGAACGCTCGCTTGTGCAACTCGGTTACGGCATTTATCAACAGCGCATTCAAGCCACCGTAACAAGCAAAACGAATATGATTTCCGTTGACATTGCAGCGAACAAAAGCGCGACCAAAAAACTCTTGGGCGAGATGGGCGTGCCTGTTCCGAAGGGATATTCAATCCGCGACGAAGACGAAATCGAAGGCGTCGTCGAAACAATCGGTTTTCCCGTTGTCATTAAACCGCTTAACGGAAATCACGGCAAAGGCGCAACTATCGGCGTTGAAAATTTAGAAGATGCTCGCGCGGCGTTTCACAAAGCGAAACAATATTCGCCCGATGTGCTGATTGAAAAAATGCTGCAAGGCGCGGATTTTCGCGCTCTGGTAGTTGATAATAAACTCGTGGCGATTGCCGAAAGAACTCCGGCGCACGTTGTCGGCGACGGTAAAAGCACGATTCAAGAATTGATTGATAAAGTAAATTCCGACCCGCGACGTGGTTACGGACACGAAAATGTTTTGACGCGGATAACCGTTGACGGTCAAACCGAAAGGATTTTAAAAGCGAAAAATTACACACTCGAAACTGTTACTGCCAAAGACGAAATTCTTTATTTGAAAACAACGGCAAACATTTCGACCGGCGGAACGGCAATTGACCGCACGGACGAAGCACATCCGGAAAATATTTTTTTATTTGAGCGCATCGCCAAAATCGTCAATCTCGACATAACAGGCATTGACATTATCGCGCCGAACATTTTAGAACCTCTAAGCGAAAACGGCGGCGGAATCATCGAAGTCAACGCCGCGCCCGGCTTTCGAATGCACCTCGCGCCGTCAGAAGGTATTGGCAGAAATGTTGCCGAATATGTAGTCAATATGTTGTTTCCGCCCGGAAAACCTTCGCGCATACCGATTTTCGCCATTACCGGAACAAACGGAAAAACAACAACGACACGCCTTATGGCGCACATTATCAGAGGAAGCGGACTTACGGTTGGATATACGACTACCGACGGAACTTATATTCAAAATAATAAAATTGTTTCCGGCGACAACACAGGTCCGGTTTCAGCGCAGCTCGTTCTGAAAGACCCGTCCGTGCAGGTTGCGATTCTGGAAACGGCACGCGGCGGACTTATTCGTTCGGGTTTGGGCTACGACCATTGTGACGTAGCGGTCGTTATGAACATTGCCGCCGACCATCTCGGCTTAAAAGACATCAACACTCTGGAAGACCTCGCGCGTGTCAAATCGGTTGTTCCGCGCTCTGTTTCTCCGAAAGGTTTCGCTGTTCTCAATGCGGAAGACGAAAATGTTTATCCGATGCGAAAATTAGTTGAGGGAACAGTTGTGTTGTTTTCGATGGACGAAAACAACGAAAACGTCAAAAAACACGCTAGCCGAAACGGTATTTCCTGCGTTTATGAAAACGGTTTCATTACGCTTTTGAAAGGACGCTGGAAAGTTCGCGTCGAAAAAGCTGTCAACATTCCTTTAACTTACGGCGGACGCGCCGAGTTTATGATTCAAAACGTCTTGGCGGCAACTCTGGCATGTTTTGTTCACGGCGTTTCTTTGGAAGACATTCGCGGCGGGCTAACGACATTTACTCCTTCGACGGCGCAAACGCCCGGACGAATGAACTTTGTCGAAATAAAAGATTTTACAGCTTTGGTAGATTACGCGCACAATCCGGCAGGGTTGAATGGGCTTTTGAATTTCATCAAAAAACTCGCGCATAAACATCACACCGTAATCTTGAACGGCACGGGCGACCGCCGTGACGAAGACATACAAGAAATGGGGCGGCTTTGCGCGGAAAATTTTGAACGCATCGTCATCAGGCGCGGGAATTACCTACGCGGTCGTGATGAACAAAATATGTATGAATTGTTGCAAAGAGGCATCGAAAAAAGCGATAAAAAGGTTCAGGTAAAAATCGTTCCCGACAGCCGCGACGCGATTCAATACGCGCTCAAACACGCACGCAAAGGCGAGCTTGTCGTAACTTTGGGCGACCGCGTGCCGGACGACATCAGATTTATTCAAGAGTTCCGCGATGAGTTTAATCAGGCGCAGACAGTCCCGTAAATTGAAGTTGAAAAAGGGAAATAAGAAGGTGTCGATTGATGCGATTTCTATTATTTAACCGCTTTTCGTTTCTTTTACTTTTCATTTAATTCGGATTGCGAATCTTTCGATTTGTTTTCTGTTTCGTTGTGTTTGTAACGCTGTTTCGGCGGAACTCCAGTCGGTCCCCAATAGTATTTTTTAACCATTATTACAAGCGCTACACCCGCCGCTAAACTAGACAGCAAAACTATGAGAAAGAGATAAAGCAAAGTTTCCATAATAACAATCTTATAAATGGCAGCCTTTTCTCTAGCCTATTAAAGTAATACGAGCAGGTCCAGCCTTCTATATCTCACCAAAAAATATGCGGCATTTTCTCTTAACACCAAGCCTTTAGCTTCCATTCAAAGTTTATTCTCAAACGTTCGATTTATTTATAAATTTCCAAAAACGCCGCGCCGTCCGTCGTGATAAAACCGCGATACATTCCTTCGGAATTAAAGGGAAGCGCGACATTGCCGAAAGCGTCAACCGCAATTAAACCGCCTTCGCCGCCGATTTCGCGTAAATTTTCGATAGTTTCAGATGCGGCTTTTTCCAAACTCAAGTTTTTATATTTCATTCGGCAAGCAACATCATAAGCGGCAACGGCTTGCATAAAGAATTCGCCATGTCCGGTGCAGGAAACGGCGCACGTTTCGTTGTCGGCATAAGTTCCTGCGCCGACAATTGGCGTATCGCCGACACGCCCGAATTTTTTGTTCGTCATTCCGCCGGTGGAAGTCGCGGCGGCAACATTTCCCAAAAAATCGCACGCCACAGCGCCGACTGTGCCAAGAGATTTTCGATTTTCGATTTGAACTTCTGCGTGATCAAGTTGGATTTTGTGGTCTTTTCGCGCCGTCAATAATTGCTGGTAACGAAAATCCGTAAAAAAATATTTGTCCGCTTCAAACTCAATATCCATTTCTTTCGCAAAGTCGTTCGCGCCGACACCCGCCAGCAAAATGTGTTCGGTTTTTTCCATCACCAGACGCGCCAATTTAATCGGATTTTTTACGTTGCGGACGAAAGCAACCGCGCCAGCTTTATGATTTTTACCCTCCATTACGCAAGCATCCGTTTCATTTTTTTCGTCATGCGTAAAAACCGCGCCGCGTCCAGCGTTAAAAAGCGGATTATCCTCCAGAACAACAACCGCCGCCTCGACCGCATCAAGCGAAGTTCCGCCTTTTCCTAAAATTTTCCAACCCGTATCGAGAGCGTTTTTCAGACCTTCTCGATACTCGATTTCCAATTCGGCGGTTATCGTAGATTTGCTTATTGTTCCCGCGCCGCCGTGAATTGCAAGTGCAATTTTTTTCATAATTTTTATTCAACAGAGAGACACAAAAACAACGGAAAATGGAAAGTATAAAATGGAAAATTTAAGAATCAGCAGTTTCCGTTTTCCCGTTTTCTATGTCTCTGTGGTGAAATTCTACAATTTCAAATTTCTTAAACGCAGCGCATTCAAGATAACCGACACGGAACTAAAAGTCATTGCCGCGCTTGCAACCATCGGGCTTAAAAGAAGTCCGAAAATCGGATACAAAACTCCAGCCGCAACGGGAACGCCGACGAGATTATAGACAAAAGCGAAAAACAAATTTTGCCGGATGTTTTTCATCGTCGCGCGGCTTAAAATTCGGGCGCGAAGGATGCCGCGCAAATCGCCTTTCAGTAGAGTTATACCAGCCGATTCAATCGCCACGTCCGTACCTGTTCCCATGGCTATGCCGACATCGGCTTGTGCCAGCGCGGGCGCGTCGTTCACGCCGTCGCCAGCCATTGCGACAATTTTATTTTGTGATTGTAGTTCTTTTACTTTTTCAGCTTTTTGGTCGGGCAGAACGTCGGCAAAAACTTTGTCAATGCCGAGCTTTTTCGCAACGGCTTCGGCGGTTTTTGGGTTATCGCCCGTCATCATCACAATCTCGATTTTGTTTCGATGAAGTTCTTCGATTGCTTCTTTCGCCGATTCCTTTATCGTATCGGCAACGCCGAGAAGACCGACGATTTCGTTATTGACAGAAACAAACATTACGGTTTGACCTGCAGCGCGAAATTCGTCGGCTTTTTCGTTTTGAGCGGATTTTATGCCGTTTTCTTCCATCAACTTTGAATTTCCAAGCAAAACTCTTTTGCCGTCAATTGTGCCGAAAATGCCTCTGCCGGTTGAGGATTCAAAATTTTCGACTTTTGCAAGTTCAATATTTTGCGCTTTCGCGCCCTTAACAATTGCATCCGCGAGCGGGTGTTCACTTGATTTTTCCAGACTGGCGGCAAACCGTAAAATCTCAGTTTCGTTTAAATTTGAAAAAGAAACAACCTTTTGCAAGCGCGGCTTTCCTTCGGTCAGTGTTCCCGTTTTATCAACGACAATCGTATTTACTTTTTCCAAAACTTCCAATGCCTCGGCGTTCTTGACCAAAACTCCGGCTCGCGCGCCGCGCCCTGTTCCGACCATAATTGACATCGGCGTTGCCAAACCCAAAGCGCACGGGCAAGCGATAATCAAGACCGAAACCGCCGCGACTAAAGCATAAGTAAATGAGCCGAAAATTAACCAAACGACAAAGGCGATAAATGCAACAAAAATAACAGCCGGAACAAAATACGAGGAAACAATGTCGGCTAATCTTTGAATCGGCGCGCGTGAGCGTTGCGCTTCGCCGACCATTTTTACAATCTGCGCCAAAAGAGTTTCGCTTCCAACCTTTTCCGCCTGCATTAAAAATGCGCGATTGCCGTTAATTGTTCCGCCGATAACTTTGCTTCCCGCAGATTTCTCAATCGGAATCGGCTCGCCCGTAACCATTGATTCGTCAATTGAAGTTTCACCTTCCAAAACAACACCGTCGGTCGGGATTTTTTCGTTTGCCCGAACGCGCAGCTTCGCGCCTTTTTGAATGTCTTTCAGCTCGATTTCCGCTTCGCTTCCGTCGTCAAAAACAATTGTTGCCGTTTTCGGGGCGAGTCCGAGAAGCTCTTTGATTGCGCCGGAAGTTTGGCTGCGGGCGCGAAGCTCAAGAACTTGTCCGAGCAAAACCAAAGTCGTAATAACCGCCGCCGCTTCAAAATAAACCGCGATAACGCCGGAATGACCACGAAAAGATTCGGGAAAAATGTTTGGAAAAAGCAATGCGACAACACTGTAAAGATACGCTGCGCCTGTTCCAATCGCAATCAAGGTGAACATATTCGGACTGGCATTTTTGATGGAAGCCAACCCGCGTTCAAAAAATGGAAATCCGCCCCACAGCACAACCGGCGTTGTTAAAACGAATTGAATCCACAAAATGATTTTTGGCGAAATGAAATGCTGCGGCGCGATTGACGGAATCATTTCCGCCATTGCCAATAAAAATACTGGAATTGTTAAAACGGCTGAAATCCAAAAACGCCGTTTCATATTAACGTATTCGGGGTCGGGCGCGTCATCGAGCGAAAAAGTTTTCGGCTCAAGCGCCATTCCGCATTTTGGGCAAGTTCCCGCGCCGATTTGCACAATTTCCGGGTGCATCGGGCAAGTGTATTCAACGCCTTCGCTTTCGGCTATTTTCGTCTCTGGTTTTTTTTCTTTGAGAAAACCTTCGGGATTTTGTTTGAATTTGTTTAAGCAGCCTGTAGAACAAAAATAATAAGTCGTTCCGTTATATTCGTAATTTCCGGCGGCAGTTTCGGGCGCAACGCTCATTCCGCAAATCGGGTCAACGTGCGAACCGGCAGGTGTTGCAATCATCTCGCCGTGACGGACAGTTTCTTTGTTTCTGCCAAGTTGAACAAAATTTGTTTGCGGCGCGGTTTCGCCGCTCGTTTGATTGATAAATTTTTGCAAGCAGCCTTTTGAGCAAAAATAATACGTTGTGCCTTCGTGATTAAAACTCCCGGCAGCGGTTTCAGGATTCACAGTCATTCCACAAATCGGATCAATAAATTTTTCGTTTGTCTGCGAATGTTTTTCAGTCATTTTTAAACACCTTTTTCGTGAAAATTAACTACAAAAACATTCTAAAACCTGTGAGCTAGTGTCAGGTCAAGCATCATTTTCTGTTTTTGCAACCGATTCGATTAAGTGACAAACCGAGTTGCCGTTCGGCATCGAATCTTTCAAACTCGACCAATCTCCAAGAGCCTTTTCCATCTTTCGTTGGAGGAGTTTGAATTCTTGAATTTTACGCCGATTTTCTTCAATGTGGCGAATGATGATTTCTCTAACCATCGGACAAGGCGAATTTCCGTGTTTAGCTTCATCGAGTATCTGCGCGATTTCAGATAAGGTAAATCCTAAAGCCTTTGCAGACTTAATAAAACGCAATTTGGTTGCGTCCGAATGCTGATAAACTTTATAACCATTACGCGGGTGTCGTGACGGACGAAGAAGTCCGATTCGTGTGTAATGTCTGACGGTGTAAAGCGGGACATCACTTTCTTTTGCTAAAACTCCTGCAGTCATCATATTGTTTTGTTTCAAAGTGAAAATGGCAGTTGGCACGAAATAAACCATCTTCGTATTTCTAGTAAATAAAATGCAAAACTACTGAATTATTTTGCCTATCTTGCTTTTCCATCCTTCATCGTTTTAATTATTCAGCACTAAAATTTTTTATTTTATCGCTCCTAGATTTTGTAGAACACTTCGCGCAATGTTCGGGATAATATCGCGCTCATTCGCCATATTTTCCGTAAAAACAACTAACACGAATTTCAAACCGTCGGGGGTTTCGATATACGCCGCATCGTGGCGCGTTTTGCTTGTCCAACCCGCTTTTGACCAAAGCCGCGCGTCCGTTATTTTTAATTCGTTTAAGGCAATTGTCGTAAAACCGTGCGCTTGGTCGTCCGCGTCGTTAGATTTTCCGCTGAAATCGCGCCGCATCAAATCCATCATCTGCTTGCTTCTTTCCAGCGTTGCAACTTTTCCCAAAACAATTTCAGCCAAAAGCCGCGCCGTCGCGTTGGTTGTCAACATATTGCGATTTTCGCCTTTGTAGTTGCGGAATTGCTGTTCGCGTCCGTAAGCGTCTTCGCAAAAGGTTTTTTGATTAACGTTAATGCGCTCGTAACCGAGCGACCCGAAATAACGATTAACCGCATTGCGTTTGTAAGACCAAACTTTAAACTCTTTCGGCGGAAGCTCGCCGCCGCTCGAAGTGTCGGTTAAAACGTCCAAAATATATTGCGTCGCCTCGTTTGACGAATCAACAATCATATCCTTCAGCCCGCGTTCGAGTTCCGGCGTAATTTTTACCTTTCCGTCTTCGAGCCAGCGATGCAGCGCAGCCATATAAAACATTTTCACGACGCTTGCGGGATAAATTTTTTCATCGCCGCGAAAATTCGCCATTTTCAAATTATTCGGGTCGCGCAAATCAATTAAAGTCGCCGCAACATAATCCGATTTCATATTTTTCGGCAGAAACTTATTGATCGTTTCACCGACGGCGTTATTTAAAAGAGTTTGCAGCGCAGGCGACGGCTCAATATCAATCGGATGATACGTTTTTTGAGATTGAGGCAGTGCGGCTTCAACTTTACCGACGGGTTTTCTTTGCGCCTCTGCATTGATTAAAGCGAAACAAATTATCAGTGAGCAAAAAAGACAGAAAAATAATTTTTTCATTGAAAACTCCTCAAAAAATCTTTACGAATACGTTTTTACAGAGTATAAACGAAAAGCAGTCTGCAAAAAAGCGAAGGACAAACGCAAAAATAAATGACGGATGAAAAATTAATTCGCGGCATCAGCCGTTGGGATTTAACGGCAATTGCCATTAATACGATTATCGGCACGGGAATCTTCATCCTGCCGGCGAGGGTTACGGGTTTAATCGGCAGTTACAGTTTAATTGCATTCGTCGCCTGCGCCGTTATTATCGCGTTTATCGTTTTGTGTTTTGCCGAAGTCTCGAGCCGGTTTCAATCCACCGGCGGAATGTATCTTTACGCCAAAGAAGCATTCGGCTCAATGGTCGGTTTTGAAGTCGGTTGGCTCTACTGGGTTGTGCGCGTCACAACCTTTGCCGCAAATTGCAACGCATTTTTAATTTATCTCGAATTGTTCCTGCCGTCCGCCAATAAAGGCTATTTGCGGATTTTGCTAATCAGCTTAATCGTTTTGATTATCACCGTTGTAAATTTTATCGGCGTGCGCGAATCAGCGATTATGACAAACATTTTTACAATCGGAAAAATCGTGCCGTTATTAATTTTCGCCGCAATCGGAGTGTTTTTTATTCAGCCCGCCAATTTTAATTTCGCCGAAACGCCCGAATATGGCAAATTTTCCGAAGCCGTCTTGTTATTAATTTATGCGTATGTCGGTTTTGAAGCGGCGGTCATTCCGGCGGGCGAAACAAAAGAACCGAAGAAAAATGTGCCGTTTGCGCTTCTGACGGCACTGGGTTTTTGCGCGATTCTTTTCATCGTTATTCAAATCGTTGCAATCGGAACTTTGCCTGAACTCGCCCAATCCCAAAGACCGCTCGCCGATGCCGCCGGAAAATTTATGGGCGGTTTCGGCGCGGCTTTTATCGGAATCGGCGCGTTGGTTTCAATTTTAGGAAATTTAAACGGCGGATTTTTAGCGGCATCGCGGATACCGTTTGCAATGGCTGAACAAAAAGAATTACCAGCGACTCTGGCGAAAACGCACGAAAAGTTCAAAACGCCATATTTTTCAATCATTCTCACCGCCATTGTAATTTTGATCCTTACTATCCAATCCTCGTTCTTTACAGCTTTGACCATCGCCACGATTACGCGCCTTTTGGTTTATGCGACGACTTGCGCCGCGCTGCCCGTTTTTCGTCGTCGCGAAAATATGCCGAGAGCCGAATTTCTCGCGCCTTTTGGTGTGGCGGCTTCAATTTTGTCTTTGATTTTAATAGTTTGGCTTTTAACCAACGTTGATTTTAGAAAGGAAGGCTTAGCGATTTTGGTTGCCGCGGTTTTGGGTTTAATTATATATTTTGCTTACCGAGCTTTTAGAGAAAAAAAATCAGAAGAAAGTTTATGAACAAAAAAACGCTTTTTTATGCGATTTGCCTAATAATTTTCAGCTTCTATTTCGCCGATGCGCAAAGCGAAGGTATCGTACCGATTTTGAATTTGCAGGTTAAAGGTTTGATGGGCGGCGTAGAGAACGGAAAATTCATGAATGCGAAAGCAACCGTCGGCAAACTTTCTGCTGAGACCAGATACAAAATTTTTGAACCGGGCGCGCCAGGTATTGTTGATATAGTTTTTAATAAACCTGTTAACTCGATGGATGTCTGCGATGATTTTTACGGTTTCGTAGAAAAGGATTTTTCAAAAACAGAGAACTCAAAAGGCGTTGCAATTGGCGCAAACGCAACCTGGAACGCAATACCGCGCGAGCCGAAAAAGATTGCCTTGACAGATACAAAATACAAAAAAGCGGTGGCTGACGCGCTGCAGACCAAAGGCATATTTACAAAAACAATAAAACTAACACAGGTGTTTCGCATTGACCTCGAAGGCGATGGCACGGAAGAAGTCTTGATAACCGCGACAAGTTACCCGAACGGAGTTTATTCGAGCGCGAAAAAAAATGATTACTCATTTGTTTTATTGCGAAAAATTATTAATGGAAAAGCGCGAAATATCATCATTACGGGCGATTTTATGACAAAAAAAATTGACTTCGGTGCGCCGAGCGAATATGAAGTTTCGGCAATTGTCAATTTGAACGGCGACGGCAAAATGGAACTTGTGATTTATTGCCATTATTACGAAGGAAATTGGGTCGAAACTTATGAAATGAAGGGCGGCAAATTGTCAAGTGTCAAAATCTTGGACGTAGCTTGTGGGGTTTAAAGTTTCCGCGGAAAACGCGAAATAACACAAACAAAAATGTTTGTGTTATTTCGTATCAATTCGCAGTTAATATTTTATTTTTTCGTGAATTAAACGCAAACCATCAAGCAACAACGTTTCGTCAACCGCTTCAATCAACTTCGAACTTTCCGCAATCAAATAAACCAGCCCGCCGGTCGCAATAACTTTCGGCTTTTCTCTAAGTTCATCAATCATTCGTTGAATGATTCCGTCAACCAAACCTATATATCCGAAATAAGTTCCCGATTGTATCGAATGAATGGTTGAATTTCCGAAAACGCTTTCAGGTTTTTTAATTGCAACTTTTGGAAGTTTTGAAGTTGTTTGGTAAAGCGCGTTAGCTAAAACATTCATTCCGGGCGCTATGATTCCACCGAGATATTCGCTGTTTGAATTTACCGCATCAATCGTCGTTGCCGTCCCGAAATCACAGACAATACAAGACTTTCCGTATTTTGCGATTGCCGCGAAAGCAGCAACTAATCTGTCTGAACCGATAGAAGACGGCGGATTATATTTGATTTTCAGATTGAAATCGAAATTGTGGTCAACAAAAATAGGTTTCAGCCGGTAGAATTCGAACTTTCCGCAATCAAATAAACCAGCCCGCCGGTCGCAATAACTTTCGGCTTTTCTCTAAGTTCATCAATCATTCGTTGAATGATTCCGTCAACCAAACCTATATATCCGAAATAAGTTCCCGATTGTATCGAATGAATGGTTGAATTTCCGAAAACGCTTTCAGGTTTTTTAATTGCAACTTTTGGAAGTTTTGAAGTTGTTTGGTAAAGCGCGTTAGCTAAAACATTCATTCCGGGCGCTATGATTCCACCGAGATATTCGCTGTTTGAATTTACCGCATCAATCGTCGTTGCCGTCCCGAAATCACAGACAATACAAGACTTTCCGTATTTTGCGATTGCCGCGAAAGCAGCAACTAATCTGTCTGAACCGATAGAAGACGGCGGATTATATTTGATTTTCAGATTGAAATCGAAATTGTGGTCAACAAAAATAGGTTTCAGCCGGTAGAATTTTTCCGACAATTTTTGAAAAGCATCGTTTAATTCGGGAACAACCGATGAGATAATGATTGCCGAAACGGGCGAAGATATTTTTTCTCGAATTGAATAAATTATTTCACCGTGGTTTTTATCGCGGAGGGTTGGTACTTTAAAGTGCGTAATGAGTTTTTCACTATCAAAAACGCCGAAAGCAGTATTTGTATTGCCGATGTCAATTGCTAATAACATAGTGGTCAGTGGTGAGTTTCAAACCACTTGCCGTTCACCATTTACAGTTCACCACTATAAACCATTATCCTTGAAGCGGTAAGCCGTCATAAACAACCTGCCAGCCATTCTTTTTGCTTGTTCGTAGACTTTTTGTGAACCATTCGATTGCTTTTTGCGGATCGTCGTAAATTTGCACTGCAGGGTTTGCTTCGCGCGGGTCAACACGACAAATCGCGCCGCCTTCGGTTGCCGTTTTCACGCACAACAGCGCAAGCATATTGTTTTTCGACAAAATAGCGGTGCGCATCGTAACTTCGCTTAATTCCATTTCGTCAAAATTATCAAAATCTTCTTCATCAAAATTCCCAAATTCTAATTCTTCTTCGTCAAAATCAAATTCGTTATTCATAAAATTGTTCGTTAAATTTATTACATTCCTTTAATTACAAATTACACCGTTGCCCAATAAAGTTCAATTCGTATTTTATTTTGATATGAACGAATTAAATTTTTCTAAGCATTTCAACGTCACCGGCTTGAATAATATGAATTTCGCCACTCTCGGTTTCAATACGTAAAGCGCCGTTTTCTTCAATCCCGCGCGTTTCACCGTAAATCGTTTCGTTTTCCAAAACAGCGCGCACCTTTTTTCCGAGGGCGTAAGATGAACGCTGCGACCATGCTTGCCGAATCGTTTCCTCGCCGTTTTCGCTCTTGAGAATTTCGTAATAAAAGGATAATTTTTTTGTTAAATTTTGGAATAAATTTTCAACATCCGGTTTTTGGCGATTCTCTTCTTCAATTGATGTCGCCGTTTCTTTTAATTTGGACGGGAAATTTGAAGTAGTTAGATTAATTCCGATTCCGACGACAATTGCCAAACCGTTTTTCGTTTCGGTCATTTCAGCTAAGATTCCGCAGATTTTTTTGCCACCGATATGAATGTCATTCGCCCATTTTATATCGGGTTTGAGATTGTAAAGTTCTTTCAAAATATCATAGACCGCAACCGCTGACAGTAAAGTCATAAGCGGTAGAAATTTGGTTTCTATTTTCGGACGCAAAACAAGACTAAAAAAGAGTCCGGCGTCTTTTTCTGAAATCCAAATTCGTCCGTGCCTGCCGCGCCCGGCAATTTGCTGTCGAGCGACAATACACAAACCTTCTTCTGCTCCTTGTCGCGCTTGATTTAATGCTTCGGTGTTGGTTGATTCGACGGCATCAAAACGGAGAATCGTGAATTTCATCGCGTGGTTACGGGTTTCCACAAAGAATCGGTATAAAATTGTCGGCTGTCAAAGAAATTTCGGATAACTTGAAAACCGCTTGCTTCCGCAAATTCATTTATCATTTCCAGACTGTATTTTTGCGAGATTTCCATAAAAATCGGCTCCCACGCTTTAAAGTCGAGACTTTGATTAAGGGCTTCAACATGAACGGTTTGCATTTTTCGGCTGATGAGAAACGACCGTGCGGCGCACTCGGTCGGACGATAAGTTGCGTAATGAGAAAAATTTTCAAGATTAAAATTTGCGCCGAGTTCGCGGTTAATGCGCATTAGTAAATTTAAGTTAAACGCCGCCGTTACACCTTGCGAATCGTCATAAGCCCGCAAGATTACGCGCGGATCTTTTTGCAAATCAAAACCGACTAGAAGCAAATCGTTTTCGTTCATTACGGCTCGCAAATTGCGAAAAAAATCTTCGGCTTGCTCTTGACTGAAATTTCCTATGTTCGAACCTAAGAAAAGCAAAATTTTTCTTCTTTGAGATTCGGTTTTAAGCGTTTCCAGAATGCGAAAATAATCGCCGGTTTTCGGTTTTATCGAAAGATGCGGAAATTCCATATTAAATTTTTCGCTTAAAGCGTCTACTGCTTCTTGCGAAATATCAATTGGGGAATAAGTAAAATTTGTTTCTTGCCGCAAAAAATAATCAATCAAAACGGCGGTTTTCGTGCCGTCGCCAGCGCCGAGCTCGATTAAATCAAACGGCGAGTTTTTAGCATTAAATCCCTCAAAAATTTCGCCTGTTTGTGTGGAAAAAATCTCAAATTCGGCTCTGGTTAAATAATATTCCGGCAATTCCATTATTTCCTGAAAAAGCCGGCTGCCTTCGTCGTCGTAAAAGTATTTTGATAAGAGAAATTTCGGTTCGGCAGACAAACCTTTTAGAACATCGGCGGCGAAACTGCTTACTTGAATTTGGCTGGAACTTTGCATAATTTATAAATTCCAAATTGAAAATTTCAAATACCAGATTTGTTTCAATTTTATTTAATTTGGAATTTAGAATTTGAAATTATTTTGCTAAACGTATTCCGTTAAATTGCCAGCGTAAATACGGGTGAAAAAAATTGCGATAAGTTTTGCGGCTGTGGTTTGGCGGGGTAGCCACCGATGCTCCACGCAAAACCATTTGGTTAATCATAAATTTACCGTTGTATTCGCCAACCGCGCCCGCCGGTTTTTTGAAATTCGGATACGGCAAATACGCGCTCTGCGTCCATTCCCAGCGCAACCCCCAATCGAAAGAATCGCTCGCCGTCTCCCATTCAAATTCGGTTGGAAGACGTAAGCCTTTCCATTCGGCAAATGCGGCAGCTTCGTAAAAAGAAACGTGACAAACTGCATTTTCGAGTCTCAGTTTTCGCAGACCACCAAGCGTAAATTGAAACCATTCGCCATCTATCTTGCGCCAGTAAAGCGGGCTATTTATCTCGTTTTGTTTGACCCAATCCAAACCTTCCGAATGCCAGAGATTAAAATTTTCGTAGCCCCCGTCAGTGATAAACTCGAGAAATTCCCCATTTGTTACTAGATTTTTGCTTATTTGGAAATCCTGTAAATAAACTGTGTGCCTGCCTTGCTCATTGTCAAAATGAAATTCGCTGCCTTGAAAACCAATTTCATACCTTCCCGCAGGCACATTAATATATTCGTACGTTCCGGTATTTTCGGTTTCACCTTTTTCAACCAGAACAAAATCTTTTTTATACACGGGGGAAAGTGGATTACAGCTAAAAGAGTATTTTATGTCCGTGACTAAAAGTTCTTGATGTTGCTGCTCGTGATTTAAGCCTAAAATTACGAGCTGCCGCACATTATCGGGCAAATCTTGTTTGAAAAATTCGCTCATTTTCTCATCTACATATTTTCGATATTGATAAACTTCTTTAACAGTCGGACGGCTCAAATCGCCGCGATTTTGGCGCAGGGTTCTTGTACCAATGGAATTATAATAACTGTTGAAAAGAAAGCCAAAATTCGGATTGAATTCCCGATAGTTTTTGTCAAATTTCTTCAGAATCATTTCCTCAAAAAACCAGGTTGTATGCGCAATATTCCATTTCGGCGGGCTAACATCAACAATCGGCTGCGGAATATAATCTTCCGTTTCGAGTGGCTCGCAGATTTCTTCGGTGTAATTGCGCACAAAAGAATAAAAACTTTCCAAATCTTCCGGTGAAATTTTTTTGGCGTGTGTAGCTTGCATATTTTTATTAGAACAAAAATTACGGCAAAGAAAAAGTTTTCTTTGCCGTAATTTTATTTGAAACAACCGAAGACATTTGTTCAGCTTTTTTCAAGGCTTGAATAAATTGGATTTTTCGCAGCCCTTCCTCGCAAATTTTCGCCAGATAATAATTTTTCGCATTGAGATTTGCCCGTAAAACGGATATTGACGATTCATCGCCGATTGCGCCTAAAGCAAAAGCAACTTCTCGTTTAACATCGTCAAATTCGCGCGGGTTTTGCAAAGTTGCGATTAAAATACTATTTGCCGTGCGAAAAATCGGAAATGCTTCAAGCAAATTAAGATATTTCGGTTTTTCAATTGGGTTAAATTTATCAGGTAAAAAACTTTCGGGCGAGAGAACTTCCATTTCGCCGGTTTGAATAATTTGTGCGATTTGTCCGATGGAACGAGCCGCGCTTCTTCGCAGAAATTCTTCTTCATCTTTCGGCTTTTTCTGCAAAATTTTTCCGAGTTCGTCAACTGCGGAAACATCGCCGATTTCACCAAGCCCAATGGCGGACGCGGCACGAACTTCCAAAATTTTATCTTTTTGCAAAATTTGCAAAAGCGGATTTATCGCGTTTGGATTTCTGACTTTGCCGAGCGCGTACGCGGCTTCGCGCCTGACGAGTTCCTTTTTGTCATTAAGAAGCGGAATCAAGGCGTTTGACGCTTCACCTTTTGGCAGAAAAATCACGGAAAAAGCGGCGGTTGCGCGGACAATTTCCGATTTGTCTCGCAAAGCGGGAACAGCAATCAATGAAGCCTCTTCGGTTTTAAAATTTCTCAGTTGCATAAGCACGCTGCGCTTTTCTTCAATGCTTCCGATTTTAAGTTTTTGGATAAAATAAAGTTCGAGGTCGGTTTGCGCGAAAGAATTTACCGCAAATAGCATAAAGCAAGCGCAAAGAAACGCAAAGAAAACAAAAGAGCGTTTCAATCTCGCAGTTTGGATTTCGTAATTTGTAATTGCCATTTTCACGCGGCGCGTTGCACGTTTTGCCGTCGCACCTTTTCCCATTCAAACACCTGACGATCTCGTTTGTTTTCATAGGCGTCCGAAAGCGAAACGATTAAATCATCGTTTGGTAAATTGTTTTTCTGTTGGGAAATTCGTTTGGAAAGAAGTTGAGAAATATATTGTAAAACGGCTAAGGTTTCGTTTTCATTAAGTTTATCAATTTCGCCGGCAATATTTTGGTTCGTTCGTTTGACCATCTCCGTTCCTCCTTTTTATCGGGCAGACAGTCAAAGCGGCAAACTTAAAGTTTCAAGTTTTGACTGTCTGCGTTGATTTTTTTCTCATCATTAAATCTTTTGTTTAGGTAAATCTTCTGCAACCTTTGTTTGAAAGTACATTTAAAAATACCATAAAAAGAGAATTTGTGGCAACGAATAATTTTTTAAAACTAGACAAGTCTTTATTCTTAAACTACAATTTACGAATGATTTTGTTACAAAAAATCAACAAACTCCTTCTTAGATAGCCACTCGCCTAAAAGTATCGGTGATGTGGCGAGCCTTTATCAATTACGAATTAAAAATTACGAATTATTAGTGGATGAATATGGTTTTATTCGCTAAACTCACGTTTTTGTCTAATACTCAGATGACCTGGGACATTGGGCTTTATACTATGGACTATTTTTTATGGACGAAAAATATTTTGCTGAAAAGATTGAAAAAAAGTGGCAGAAAAAATGGGCTGAAAGCGGTGCGTTTGAAGCTGAAATTGACGATACAAAACCAAAGTTTTACCAATTAGAAATGCTGCCGTATCCGTCGGGCAATTTGCATATGGGACACGTGCGCAATTATTCGATTGGCGATGTGCTGGCGTGGTATAAACGGCTCAAAGGCTTCAACGTCTTGCATCCGATTGGCTGGGATTCATTCGGGCAGCCTGCCGAAGACGCGGCGATAAAACGCGGCGTTAATCCGCGCGACTGGACGGAAGAAAATATCGAGCATATGCGCGGGCAACTGCGGCGCTTGGGCTTGAGCTACGATTGGCGGCGCGAAATCTTTGCGCATCGCCCCGATTACTACAAATTTGACCAGTGGTTTTTCCTCAAAATGTTTGAAATGGGTTTGGCTTATAAAAAGGCAACGCAAGTCAATTGGTGTCCGGTTGACCAAACGACTCTCTCGAACGAGCAGGCTTCGGGCGGAATTTGCTGGCGCTGCGGCTCGCAGGTAACAAAAAAAGACTTGGAGCAATGGTTTTTTAAAATTACGGATTATGCCGATGAATTGCTGGATGATATGTCGGAAATCGAAACGGGCTGGGCGGAAAAGGTTTTGAAACGTCAGCGCGATTGGATTGGACGCTCGAAAGGCGCGTTTGTAGATTTCGCCGTAAAAGATTCGAGAGAAAAAGTGCGCGTATTTACTACGCGCATTGACACGATTTTCGGCGCGAACGCAATTGTTTTAGCTGCCGAGCATCCGATTATTGAAGCGCATTCGGCTGAATTTTCAAACGAAACACACACGGCGATAGAAAAAATAAAAACTGATAAATTAAAAGTTGTTGACCGCGAAGTCGAGCAGGAAAAAGAAGGCGTTCCGACAAACTTGATGGTGATAAATCCATTTAGCGATGAAGAAATTCCCGTGTGGGTCGGTAATTACGTGATGATGGAATACGGCACCGGCGCGGTGATGAGCGTTCCGGCACACGACGAACGCGATTTTGAGTTTGCCAAAAAATACGATTTGTCAATTCCGACAGTAATAGTAAAAAGTCAAAAGTTCAAAGCCCAAAATGAAGAATCAGAAATCGAAGAGGCTTTTACTGAATACGGCGTTTTAGTAAATTCTGCAGAATGGAACAGCAAAAGTTCTGAAGATGCAATGCGGGAAATGACAAAATTTGCGCAGAAAAAAAAATTTGGCGAGCCGGCAGTAACGTATCGCTTGCGCGATTGGGGCGTTTCGCGCCAGCGTTTTTGGGGCGCACCGATTCCCATTGTTTACTGCGAAAACTGCGGCGTTGTGCCTGTGCCCTACGAACAATTGCCCGTTGAATTGCCCGAAAGTGCGCCTTTGACAGGCGTCGGCGAATCACCACTGGCAAGAGTTATAGAGTTTGTCAATACAGCTTGCCCGCAGTGCGGAGAAGCTGCAAAACGCGAAACCGACACGATGGATACTTTTGTTGATTCGTGCTGGTATTATTTTCGCTACACCGACCCAAAGAATGTGGAAATACCTTTCGCGCCGGAGATTGCGGCTTATTGGATGCCGGTTGACCAATATATCGGCGGTGATGACCATGCTGTTATGCATTTGATTTATACGCGATTTTGGACGAAGTTAATGAGTGATTTGGGTTTGGTGAATTTCAATGAGCCAGTCAAGCGTTTGTTGACGCAGGGAATGGTCATCGGCGAAACCTTTTTTGATGATTCGAGCGGCAAGCGCATTTATTTTCCACCTTCAGCAGTCAAAGTCGAACGCGATGCGAAAGGGAAAATTATGTCGGCGAGAAATGCTGAAGGCAAATCTTTAAAGTACGCCGTCGAAAGAATGTCCAAGTCCAAAGGAAACGGCGTTGACCCAGATGAAATGATTTTGATTTACGGCGCGGACGCCGTGCGGATTTTTGCGCTTTTTGCCGCGCCCGCCGAAAATGAATTAATCTGGCAGGAAACCGGTATTGACGGCGCGGTGCGATTTTTACAGCGTGTTTATCGCTTTGTTTACCGGTGGCACGAACCGTTGAGAAAAAGTGGTCAGTGGTCAGTGGTCAGTGGTCAGTCGAAAGAGTCGGACTTGCCTAGATTAGTAAACGAATTAAGCGGCGATGCGCGAAAACTTCGCCAAAAAACGCATCAGACAATCAAGCGCGTTACGGAAAATTTTGAAAACCATCAATTTAATACGCCGGTCGCGGCTTTAATGGAACTTTCAAACGCTTTGGGCGATTTTAAAGTAGAGCCGGAACAGGTAAGCGAAAGCGATGTGTTTGCGATCGGAGAAGCGTTGCAAAGTTTGATTTTAATGCTCGCGCCTTATGCGCCGCACATTTCGGAAGAATTGTGGGAAGTTTTAACCGGCAACGAAAAAGGTATTTTAAAGTCTGATGCTAGATTTCCCATCGCTGATGAAGCTCTAGTAAAAGCCGATGAAATTGAAATTCCGATCCAGATTAACGGCAAGCTGCGTTCGCGCGTTTTAGCGGCGCCCGATACACAAAGAGAAGATTTGGAGACAATGGCTTTGACGAATGAAAAAGTCAAAGAATTTATTAACGGCAGGCAAATTGTGAAGATTATCGTTGTGCCAAATCGCCTGGTAAATATTGTTGTCAAGAATTAAAAAACTTTGTAAATGCAAAAAAATTGCTAAATTATCAAGATAGCCAAGACAAAGAATGTTTTAAATCAAGTCTAAATTGCAAACTTATAACTTTAGCTTCGATTGCTTTTTGGCGATGTGTTAAAAAAGATGTTGTATGTACAGGGTTTAATTCAAATAATTTTAATGTTATGTTTTGTATATTGGCTATTGCCATTTTATTTGTTCTCCATATGCAAGATATTTATTAGAATGAGGTTTGAAGTTTTAATGAAAAATTTATTCGCTAATTTAGTTTTATTTTTTGTCCTGAGCATCGTTCTCTCCGGTTTTACGGCATGTTCAAACACAGCCAACACACAAAAAGGTTCGGTTGATAAAAACGTGCTGCCTTCAAATACAACAACCGAATCGAAAAAAGGCGTTTTCCCACCCGCGCCCGTTGGTTTCATGCAGGCGGAAATTAAAGATTTGGACGGAAATACTTTCAAACTTGAAGATAAAAAAAGCAAAGTCGTGCTGGTCAATTTGTGGGCAACTTGGTGCGGACCTTGTCGCAGCGAAATGCCGGAACTGGTCGCAATGCAGGAAAAATACAAAGATTTTGAAGTAATTGGTTTGAATGTCGATGACGAAAGCGTTGGGCAAATTAAAGAGTTTGCCGAAAAGATGAACTTAAATTACCAACTCGGTTATGCAGACAATAAATTAATGAGCGAATTTATAAAAATTTCTCACAGGTCGGAAATTCCGCAAAGTATTCTTGTTAACCGCGAAGGCGAATTGACCGGAGTATTCCTGGGTGCTGGTACGGGCGTCGTCAATAAAATGAAAGAATCGGTTGATAAAACCGTAAATGAATAGTTGTTAATTAATAGTGAAAAATGAATAATGAGAATTTCTAGATATTAATTATCCACTGTTTACTATTTTCGGTTCAACAAGAATTGTCTTAAAACTCGCCAAACTCACAAGTCCCGCAACTGCGCTTTTCGGTTTATTGACAAATTTTTTCTGCGTGTAATGAACGGCAACTTTTGCCTGCGTTTTGGCTTGGCTGAAAAAGGCGGCAATCTGTGCGGCTTCGATCAAAGTTTTTTGCGGAATTTCATTGCGGTTCGGGTTTTTAACAACCACGTGCGAACCTGGATAATCAGCCGCGTGCAGCCATAAATCAGAAGATTTCGCCACGCGAAATGTCAAAAAATCATTATCTTTCGCTCCCTTTCCGACTAAAATTTCAAAACCGTCCGACGAAACGTAACGCCTCGCACCCGTAAAATTTCCCGTCTGTTTTC
>MWVV01000147.1_pt1 | contig 24833 bp, 27 predicted proteins | sample 1047281 | NCBI WGS metagenome assembly MWVV01 (sample SAMN06349986, study PRJNA376086) | soil metagenome | isolation source: PT-2 sample Antarctic (ecotone) soil | place: Antarctica | collected 2015-01-13 | reverse complement strand
CATTAGTGTCGCTTCAGCTTTTTGGCTCCCATATTCATTAAATTTGAAACGGGCGCACGAATCGGCGAATCAATAATCTGTAGCGGATTTCGGCATTGTGCGACTATGCTTAAAGCCGAACGATTGAGATGACGTGGGGCGAAACCGCCACCACGCAAGCTAAAGTTTAACAAAAGCCGTCCACAACAAAGTCGCTGTTTCGCCCTCACATCCAATGATTTGTTCGGCGGCTTTCCGTTACTAAAAAACGACTGCCAATCGTTTTGTTGAAAATCTGGATTGCTATTTGTCGGACAGATTTCTCAGAATATTTGCAAACATCGCATCGAGTTCGTTTCTCGCGTTGAAAGGGCTGTCTTGAAAAAGTTCGCGGATTTTCAGTTCAACCCGGTCGCACGTTTCGTCTCTTTTTTTGTGAACGATTTGATTGATTTTTCGCTCGAAATTCTTAGTAAAGCGTAAATTATTTTTGTCAACTACGCCTTGTCCTATCAATACTCTGGCTTTTTTGTGACAACGGCAACTGTTTTTCGCGTCAATCAAACCGCATTTTCCAGTGACATAATTGAGCAAATCGGATTTTGCGCGATGCAGCCGAACGCGAAAATTGCCGGGCGTTATGTCGAACAGTTCCGCGCCGAGTTTGTGGTCGGCTTCAAAAATTTCACCGATAATGTAAATCAGGCGTTGCTCGCGGTTCAGACACATCAGCATCGCGGTTGAACACATGACGCGCACTTCTTCGACTTCCGCTTCGCTGATTTGCGCCTCTTTTGCTTGGTCTGCGGCGACGGAATCAAAATTAAAACCGCGCTCAAACATTTGCTCCATTTTGCGAGCCGGAGAATTGAGAAAATGGTTGACCGCGATTCGATACAGCCAAGTTTTGAATTGGCTCGTGCCGTGAAAATTGTTGAGCCGCGTAATGACTTTAATGAGAACTTCCTGCGTTGCGTCGAGCGCGTCGTCGGGGTCAAGGAACAATTTGAGCGAGACGTTGTAGATGTAATTTTGATGTCGTTTGACCAGCGTTTCAAGCGCATCTTTATCGCCCGCGACGGCTTCGGCAATCAAAACTTCATCGGAAATTGCCGCGCTGAGTTTTTCTTCGCTGATTTGTTCTTCGGCAAAAGGATTCATTTTTAGTTTTCGTCGTTTTTGCTAATCGAAGTTTCGATAATTAAAATGGATTTGGTCATCGGGAATTGTCAATCAAAACCGGCGTATCGAAAAATGTGTTTTCGCTTTCGGCGGTTTCAAAGTATTTGACGGCATCGGCTTGCGAGTTCCACAAAGTTACAAAACCGGTTCGCAAATTCGCGTCTTTGACTTCGATGGCTTTTAACAAACCCGAAGTCGGGCATTTAACTTTGCTTTCGGGTTTGACGAATGACAGCACCGCCCAAAAATCTCCGTCCGTTTTGTCAATTTTCGACAAGTCCGTCACGCTCACGACTTGATAATAATCCGCCTGTCCCGCTGCGCCGTATTTTTTTTCGATCCGCGCAAACCATTCGGCGTTAAACCAATTTTTAGCCGCTTGTTCCGATTCCCACAAGTAAATGCCGCCAAAGTAATCATTTTTTTCGGTCATCGAGTAAATCTTAAAAAGCAGCCCTTTGATCGCCTTGTATTCGGGAACGGAGTTCCTGAAACCGTTCACCACCAAAGGACGCACCGCATAAACCGGCGTTTTAACTTTTGTGATGGTCAAGACTTTGCCGCCCGCCGCATCAATCAGCGGCGTTTCGTATTTTACAACCGTTGATTGTCCATCTGAAGAAGTCGCGTTTGCGCTGCAAGCCGTAAAATTCAACAGCAACAAAGACAATAGCAATAATGTTTTTAGTTTGGTTGTCACAATTTTTCCTCCAAAATTGAATCAATAAGTCTTTCATTAAAAATTTCAACAACCATTAGACCGAAAAAACAAAATATGTTACAAAACTTTTTGAAATTAAGGAGGCTAACCTTGAGCCGCCTAACGATTGAGTGGACGTGGGCAAAAACACACGCAAGTTGACCTAGAAACAACGTCGCTGTTTTTGCCTCACGTCCAGCGATTTGTTGGGCATTGCCGTTGGGGGCAAGATATCTTCATTGGGAAGAATCATCCCTCTGACGGACGGGAATAGGAACAGGCTGCTCAATCGGGCGCAGTAGTTCAGTAGTGTTTTCTGTTACTGAGGCTGGCGGCTGATTCAATAATCGCGCATCTGCGGGCGACAGTTCGGCAACATGTTGCCCGTCCGAAGACAAGAGTTCATCCTTTTTCTCCAACTTCAAATTGAGCGTTTTCATCAACCGATTAACTGCAATAAATGTCGCTATCCAGACAAGAACACCAATCAAGCCGCTGAACAGAAGCAACTTCGTCGCATCGGCGGGCAAAAAGAAGGCTAACAACAGACACGCCGCCGCCAAGAACCCCATCACGACACCGAATGAGTTAGCCTTGACTGCGGCATTAGCTCCGGCAGTCAGGCGCAGAACTTCCAGTTCAGCCGGTTCTGCGGCAGTCAACACTGCCCCACAGCTTCGGCAAAAGCGAGATTCGGCAACTCCTTCCGTCCCGCACTGAGCGCAGGCGGTCACTCTCGCGTGCAGTGAAGCGAGAGCGGCAATGGCTTCGGCTTCTCGCGTCAATGTCGGCTTATCGCCGATTGCTCCCCAAGTATGTCGCCACTTGTAGAAAAAAGTTAGGCGCGTCGTTTGAACACCATAAGATTGCAGCCCGATGGTCAGCTCCATCGAGTAATTAAGGAGATTGGTTGACAGAACGCCAAAATTGCGAGCTTGACGACGAGCTTGCATCGGTTGCTCGCTCAGCACATGGTAGTCGAGCTTTTCCAGTGCTGTAACAAGGCGTGAGCGTGCCTGTTCAACACCGCCGGGGACTACTAAAATTACGCTATGCTCACTCATATCTACTTATTTTACCTGACAAAAGCGAAGATGCCCAACGACCGAATTGACGCGGGCGAAACCAAATTCACGCAACGTAAAATTAACCACGCAAGTTTTTAAAGAGAAGCTGTTTCGCCCTCACGTCCAATGATTTGTTAGATGTGCTAGCCGGAAGAAGTACGACGGCGCTTTACAGCAAGGACTATCTGCACAGCAGCCCCAACAAGCGCGGCAAGCGTAAGCAATGGAACTGTGTCGGGGAACCACTCGGGTAGAAACGGCAGATATTGCTGAAGGAAGGTCGCGGCGTAAGTGTCACCACTACCTATCCCTCTGGCTCGCTTCTCCCACTGCGTCAAAATGCAGCCGCCCGTCAGTAGGAGCGACCCAAGCTGTCCGACGCAGCACGCGATGAATGCCCACTTTTTGTTTTGTCCAAGAATTGTCCGACAATGAAGAATCCGATTTGTCTTCGGCAATTTCAGCGTCAGGCTTGAAACTAAAAATAAAAAAGCGCGGAACTTTCCGCGCACAGAGGTGTCTCGGCTGACACAAAATTTTAGCTTGCCGCAATTTCTTGAGCTACGGCGGGCATTTCAGCCCACGGCTGCCAGCGCAATTCAAATTCGAGTTCGGTTACCGGATGTCCTTGTTCATCTTCGTGGTCGGCTTCTATTTTGAAACTGACCGCTTCCGGCAGTGCTACTTCGTGGTCGCCGAGCAGGAAAGTAGTGTCTTCAATCTTGTCCGCCAGTTCGCGCAAGCGACCGGCAGCTTTCTCCCGACTCGTGATGTGATGTTCCTGAAATAAAATTAACTCTTTTGCCATATTTCCTCCTTTTTAGTAATCCGCCAAAACGACGGGAAAAACGATTTCGACTTCGATTTCAAAATTTACGGGCTCGATGTCGCCGTTGTGTTCTTCTTCGAGTTCCAATTTGAAAGCGACATTTTCGGGAATCTCGAATGTTTTATCACCCAACGTCACCGTGCCTTTCTCCAGCATATCGGCAACTTCCCGCAGGCGTTCCGCGATGTCTTCGGGAGTGTGATTTTCCTCGTATAGATACGCTTCAACTTCATCGGTCTCCGGCGCGACGGCTCGTTCTTGCTTCATAAAACTTCTCCTCCTCTAAATTTTTCTTTAGAAATCAAGGATAAAAAAGCGTTATTAAAAAGTGTTGAATTTAAGATTAAATATTGGTTAACTTTTATAAAAATGCGAACGCCGCGCCAAATCAAAATTTGCTAAAAAATTCCGCCGCAACTTTGAGCAATTCAAACAATTTATTGAAGCGAAAAAAGAGAGGGACGCAAAACTTTGCGCCTGTCGAAAATCTTAACCTAATCTTAAGCCAAGCGTAACTTTCCGTTCATCGCCGCCTGCTAGAAATTGATTTACTCGATTGTTTAATGCTTTTTATGGTCATCAACAATGAGCTAATCGGTTTTACAAAAACGCTGCCAGTCTCCGGGGTTGCGCGAAAAGTTTTCACCTCAGAAATTGCCGAAGGTCGCTACCGGGCAAAGATAGCCGAAACGTCGGCGGAAGTTGAATCGGCTCTGCGCCTCAGATACGAGGTTTTCAACCTCGAACTCGGTGCCGCGCCTAAGTTTGGCAACGCGCCCGGACTCGATTATGACGAGTATGATGCCGGTTGTCGGCACCTCATCATTATTGACAATGCAACTGGCGAGACAATCGGCACATATCGAATAAACTCGATTGAGTCTGCCAAAACCGCGCGCGGTTTTTACGCTTACAACGAATTTAGTCTCGAAGATTTGCCGCCGGAAGTTCTGCGGCAATCGCTGGAAGTCGGCAGAGCCTGCATTGCCCGCCGGCATCGCAGCTCGAAGGTTCTGTTTCTGCTGCTCAAAGCTCTGCTGAATTACCTGAAACAATCAAACAAACGTTATTTCTTCGGCTGCTGCTCGCTTTTCACTGAGGACTCGGCGACGGGCGCGAAAATCTTCCGGCAGTTTGAGCGCGAGAAACTGATTCATCCGGCAATACGGATTACACCGCGACCGGAACGCGCTTTTCCCGTCAACCAAATTTTTGCCGACACCGAAAGACTCGCTTTGCCAAGTGTTTTTAATGTTTACCTGAAAATGGGCGTAAAAATTTGCGGCGCGCCGGCGATTGACCGCGAATTCCGCACGATTGATTTTTTCGTGATTTTCGATGTGGCGGCGATGAACGAAAAATATCGCCGAATGTTTTTCCGCGCCGAAAATTAACGGCGGAAATTTTTCGCGGCGTTTGCCGTCGGAGTCGTTCTATTTGGATTCAAACCGTCAAAAACAAAAAGGATTTGAGATGAATTTTAAGGGAGAGATTTATGAGATTAAAAAAAACGCGGCTGCACATTTTGCACAAACCGGAAAACTTGAGCAAAGCGGCAAAAACCGGCATTTCACTGCATTGTCATACGCTTCACTCGAAAGAAATTTTGGATTTCATACCATATTACGCGGCACGAATTCCGGTCGTGAAATATTTTTGGAAAAAGGAAAGCGCGCGTTATTTCGAGCGCGAAGGAAAAACGCCGAATTTTACGACCGGCTACTGGTCGCCGCCGTTTACCGGGCATCAGGTTCAAGAAATGGAAGCGGCACAAATGAGAAAATTCGGTCTCGAAGCCGTCGTTTCCATCACCGACCACGATTGCATTGCCGCGAATCTCGAACTTAATAAAGTGGGTGACACTCAGGTAAAAAACGCTTCGTCGCCGATTTCGATGGAATGGACAGTGCCGTTTGAATACGCTTTCTTCCACGTCGGCGTTCACAATCTGCCGCCCGCGCGCGCCGCCCGGATCACCGAGCAACTTCTCGATTATACGCACAACGCGGAGAGTCCGAACAAAGAAAAACTCCACGAAATTTTCGACTTATTGAACAAAATACCGGAAGTTTTAATCGTCTTGAATCATCCGTTGTGGGACATTGAAATGATTGGGCGAGAGCGGCACAACGATTTGCTGAAACTATTTATCAAAGAACATTTGCATCAGATTCACGCTTTTGAAATCAATGGTTTTCGCTCGTGGTCGGAAAACAAAGCTGTCATTGAAATGGCGGAATCGCTAAACGTCCCGCTCGTCTCCGGCGGCGACCGGCATTGCGGCAAAGCCAACACGGTCATCAACTTGACCAACGCCGGAACTTTTAGCGAATTTGCCGAAGAAGTGCGCGTTGATAAACGGAGCGAAGTCGTCCTTATGCCCGAATACCGTCAGCCGCTTCATTCGCGCCAGATAGAATCAATCGCCGAAATCATCAAATATTACCCCGAATTTCCCGAAGGCAGACGGCATTTGTTTGACCGCGTGCATTTTGACACGGGCGACGGCTCAGGCGCGCAGCCGCTCTCGACGCATTGGAAAGGCGGCGGACCGCAATGGATTCGCCGCGCGATTTGGGCGGCTCGCGTTCTCGGTCATAAAAATATGCGCCCGGCTTTTCGGCTGGCAATGAGACGCGAAGACCGCGTACCGAAACAAATTATCACCGGCGGCGAACGACCCGCGACAATCATCAGCGAACCGCTGGCGACAAACGCCCGTTGACCGATCCGATTTAATGGGCGGGCTTTTTCAATTTCAGCCGCGCCGAGATTTTTAGGGATCAAAATAGTTCGTGAAGAGAAAAAATCGAAGATTGTTACAACCCGGTAAATTCCGTCAATACTATTGGCTCGAAAGCCGAACCGATAATTTACAATGCACATTAAGCTTTATAAATTTTCCCGATTAGCAATCATAAATGTCTTCCCCGTAAGGTAAAAATTATGGCTTTGACCAATCAACGCATTCTCTTTGTTGACGATGACCAGGACTCGCGCGAGCTGATTCATCTTCTACTCGATGACGATGAGAACATCTATGATTTGACGACCGCTTCGACCGCCCGCGATGCTCTCGAATTAATTGCCAGCCAATCGTTTGACCTCTACATTTTAGATTACCTGCTTTTTGATTCGACCGGCATCGAACTCTGTCGCCGTATTCGCCAAACCGATTTGCGAACACCGATTTTGTTTTTTACCGGAATGGCGCGTCTCATTGACCGCGCGACGGCGTTGGCGGCGGGCGCAAGCGATTATCTCGTCAAACCGAACGACCTTGACCGACTTCAGGAAACAACTAAACGACTTTTGAGAAGAAGTTCGCCGCTTGCAGTCGGCGTTTGAAAGCGCGAGGGAAATTGCAAATCGTGCTGTGAGCGCGTGGCGACGCAACAAGAAGTATGAAAATAATTTTATTTTTTCTTTATTATTCAAAGCTGCGGCTAAAAGTTTTGTGCGGCATTCACCGCACTCGCAATCCGCTCAATCTCAAATGGCGCTGGAGATACTGGCAAAGCAAAAATTACCTTAAACGGCATTTATAGTTTGACTAGATTGATTTCCACGGTGAAAACAAATGTTGTTTGTTACAAATCTGTAACGTGCGCCTCCTTATAATATATAAAAACTATTGGAAAAACAGAGAACGTGAACCAACATCAATTTATTTATAATCCCGACAAAAAAGCGCGGCTTGCCGATTTCGACCCGAATTTTACCAATGATTCGGCGGATGAAGAGAAAGCGCGGGCGAGTATGGAAAACGACGCGCTTGAGATAGCCAAATACCAGGATATTTTAATGGCTCACGAACAAAACGGACTGCTCGTCATCTTTCAAGCGATGGACGGCGCGGGCAAAGACGCGACCATTAAAAATGTAATGTCTGCGCTCGATCCGCAAGGCTGCGAGATGAAAATGTTTAAAGCTCCGTCCGAAAAGGAAGTCAAACACGATTATCTCCGGCGGGCGGCTAGTTCCGCTCCGGCACGCGGTCAAATCGGCATCTTCAATCGCTCGTATTACGAACACGTTATCGTCGAGCGCATTCACCCGGAAAAGCTGGAGCGGCAAAATCTTCCGGAAAACGCAATGGGCAAAGACATCTGGAAAAAACGCTTTCGGCACATCAATAATTTTGAAGAATATCTATTCGATAACGGTATACACACGCTCAAATTCTTTCTGCATCTCTCAAAAGAAGAACAGCGCCGAAAACTGCTCGAACGAATCGAACGCGCCGATAAGAAATGGAAATTTTCGTTTGAAGACATTGAAGACCGCGAGCATTGGGACGAGTATATGCGGGTTTATGAAGAAGCATTTAATTGCACCAGCACGAAAATCGCCCCGTGGTATATCATCCCCGACAATCACCGCTGGTTTGCCCGCGCCACCATCGCCTCGATTATTCTGGCAAAACTCATATCACTGCATTCAAAATATCCGGCGATTGATAAAAAACAGAAGCAGGAAATGGCAAAAGCGAAAGCCATATTAAAGAAAGATACCGCGCCGAACAGTAAGCAAAAATAGGCAAAAACGCCGGAAGTAACTAAAATTATTTCCTGCTTCGTGTGTCTTGAGCAGAAATTTTTCTCTCACTAAAAACAAGACGGATTGATTATTTTGAATTTTCCTTTTGCTTCACTTGAGTCGAACGATTGAGTTGACGCGGGGCGATACCGCCGCCGCGCAAGTTAAGAGTAAAAAGACAACGCCCATAATGGAGATGAATATCAACGGTTATACCGGCGATGATTTTGCTAAACTTCGTGCTAAGCGCATTTTGCTAAACGAGCAAATTGAAACAGGCAATCTATGGAACAGAGGCAGTCGGGATTTGGGAATGATAGAACACACGGTTCGAGCAGGCAATAAAGTAATTGAACAGATTTACTGTCCTCTTCCAATCATTTATCAAGAATTCAAGGATGATACCGAGCGGTTTTTGGTAACGGCGAAATTAATGTGTGTTTTGTTTTTGAAAATCAATCGAGTCGTTCAGCATATTTTTACTTTGAAGTTGCAAATGAATGATTTGGATGAGGTTAGTATTGTTTTTGAAGGACAAAGACATCGGCAATATGTAAATCAAGAACCTAAAACTATTCAACTTTCCGGGAGTTGTAAATTAAACAGTCAAGAGAAATAAACTCTTCAGAGTTGTGCCTTACTTTCTGACTGAAGATAAATAAGATTGATCTGAATAACAGTAAAATTTAATTCGCGTCCGATAAAAATCAAGATTTTACGACTAAATTTTCCTTTGTCTTTTCCTCCACAATTTTAAGAAACTCTAAAGGCTCGATAACTTTTAGCAATCTGAATTTTTGCCGAAAGTTTTTGCTTTCTTCATCAAAGCCCGTCATTAGATCGAGTAAGTCCGCATCGCGGCTGATGATATATGCAGCACCGGCAGCCGCAGCTAAATTGATATATTTTTCGTCTTTCGGGTCTCTTCAGATAATCAAAGACGGGCGGAACATCTTTTATAAGCGCGGCTATCTTGAGTAAGCGCAATTACGCCCGGCATCGGCAAACCGCGCTCAATGCGATTGTAAGCGAAATCGAGCATTGTTGCGAAATCGTGAGTTAAAACAAGGCGTCCTTCCCTTGCCGCCCATTCCAGAACTTTTGTATCGTGCTTCCCTGCTAAACCGACATCTTGCGTTCTAACTAAATCAAGGTGCGGAAAACGGCGCAGCAGTCCGCGCACGATGCGATTGTTAAAATCTTCGTCGGAGAGGAAAAGCATTTTGGATATTCAGGCGGCATTGCGGCGGCGAGCCAGTAATTTATCGCGTAACCCTTTTTGACTGAACCGGGCTTCATTAGATTTTCGCAGCTCTTTGTTTTGTTTGGCACGCGCGGCAAGATAAGAGTCCACTTCTTTGCGGTGCTGCAAATAATAACTGATTGCCGCATATACTTCCGGCAGACTCAGAGAATCGTAATCGTAAACAATCTGTTCCGGGGCAGAACCTTGGTTAAAAGCGATTATTACCGAGTCCAGCGAGACACGAGAATCGCCGATGCGAATTACGCCCGCCTCGGTTTCGGTCAGCTTAATTTCATAAGTAGATACAACGCTCATAATTGAGAAATTTTATCACAACTTCCCTATCTTCTCATTATTTTATTTTTTGCCTTTTGACTTCCCCACTTTGTCATTGCTTTTTAGCAGAATTCACTATATTTTAATTTGATATATTCTTGATGTTAATTTTACATCAAATTAAAACAAAGTTGATATAGATATGATAATTGTTGTAGGCGGAATAAAAGGCGGCAGCGGAAAAACTACGGTAGCGACAAATCTTGCGGTTATGAGAAGCGGCGAAGGAAATGACGTTTTGCTGGTTGATGCTGATGATCAGGAAACTTCAACCGATTTTACCATTTTAAGAAACGAAATCTTAGAAAATGGCGCAGGATATACGAACATAAAACTGACCGGCGCGGCGGTCAGAACCGAAACGCTTAGATTGAAGGACAAATATCAGGATATTATTATCGACACGGGCGGGCGTGATACATCCAGCCAGCGAGCGGCTCTGACGGTCGCCGATATTCTGCTCGTTCCCTTCGTTCCCCGCTCATTCGATGTTTGGACGATTGAAAAAGTCTCCAAACTCGTCTCCGAGATGAAAACCGTCAACCCGGAACTTCGAGCGTGTATGTTTTTGAACCGTGCAGATCCAAGAGGACAGGACAATTATGATACGGCAGAAGTTTTAAAGGAAAATGACGCCCTGTCTTTTCTTGATACTCCCCTGGGCGCAAGAAAGGCGTTCAGCAACGCTGCCGCCGAAGGATTGGGCGTGTTGGAATTAAAACCGCCAGACCCGAAAGCGGTGGCGGAAATGCGAAAACTACACAGCTATATTTTTGATACAAAATAAATATCACGAAAATATTATATTGATATAAAGAGGCTCGATTAAATTATGGCTATTGCAAGAAAACCGAAACCATCTGAAACACAAGCAAAAGAGCAAAGCATAAACGCTCTTATTAGTAAGGGCGGAAGCGTCGCCGAAGACAGGGAAGACGGCGGCAACGCGAATCAATCGGAAAATAAACCGGTTTTAATTAGAATCCCCCCCGAAGCACTGAGGAAAATAGACGAGATTGTCGGCGCAAAAAAGATAAAAATGCCGCGCCACACCTGGCTGCTTGAAGCCGTTTTTGAAAAGCTGGAAAAAGATAGCTAGATATTACGGTGATATCCGATTGATACAAGATTGATAGCACTTGTCTTTGTAATTTAGAGCGATTTACACGAGGAAATGACGAATCGAAAGGAAAAAACGACGAAACCGAAAATCGAAAAGCCGCAACGCAGGAAGCGCGAGAAATCGAAAACCTTCGACAAGCTCGATGTTTCCAGACCGCTTCAATTGACTTTGTTCGATTTGGAACAGGACGAAGACAGCTATTCGCAATCCATCGAGCTTTACGACTTCATACCAAAATATGTGTGGGGAAAGGTCGAGCGCGTCAACGGCAAATTTTTGGACAGTTTGAAACGCGAGTTTGAATGTCGCGGCAGAAAATACCTTTTAACTTTAATGCCGGCTAGAATCGAAGTCGGCGAAGAATTCAAAGAATTTTATCCGTCGAAAAGAGAAGAACTGGTTGAAGACGCTTTGCGAAAGCTGATGACCGAGCGGCAAAGCCTAATGCTCGACGGGGAAGTGGGAATCGCTTTTACGCTTTATCAGCTGCAGAAAGAACTGAAAGAAAAAGGACATAGCTACAGTTACGACGAATTAAAAGATGCGATTAGAGTTCTAAATAACACCGACCTGATCTTAAAGGACGAAAGCGGACAAGTCGAAACCGCGTTCAGCCCGATTGAAAGCTATGGGTTCGCCGGCGACGGAACGGAGACGAAAACATTCGTCAGATTCTCGCCGCTCGTTACCCATACCATAAAATCAGGCTCGTATCGGTTAATCAATTACGACAAGGTGATGAGCTACCGCAGCGTCATTGCCCGGCAGCTCCATAAAAGAATGTCGCACCATTTCATTCAAGCGAGCCTGACGGAATCCTATGAAATCCTTCTGACCACTATAATCAGAGATTTTGGACTGACGCCGCAAAAACGCTTGCAGCAAAACTTAGTCGAAGTCGAAAATGCGATAGAAGAGATGAAGCAGATGAACGTCGTTCTAAACTGCAAAACGGAAAAGATTTTCGACACCAAGCCGAGAACAAAATTGGTTGACGCGAAATTTAAGTTTCAGCCGCATTTTGATTTTATCGCCGACGTAAAACGCGCTAATGCCAGAGCAAAAAGAGTGCGCGGACAGCTCGAATAGTATCTAGGTCTGACCTACACATTATCTAGGTTTGACATACACATATATCTAGGTCTGACCTACACATTATCTAGGTTTGACATACACCAGGCGATTTTCGATGGAATTTTGACAGTTTTGGGAAAGTTTTCCACAGGCAGGACGCTCAGAGTATCTAGGTTTGACCTACACATTATCTAGGTCTGACCTACACAAGAGCAAAAAACATCTAGGTTTGACCTACACATTATCTAGGTCTGACCTACACATAGAAAAATTGAGAGCATTTTTAAGGTTTTTTTGTTAAAATTTCGACGAAAAAGCATACTGTTATCTAGGTTTGACCTACACATAACTTTCGGCAAATGTTGAAAGTAATGAAGTTATTTTCTCAAAAATGCCCTTAACCTTCTTAACCTCTTATTTAAACCCTTATTTAATCTTATTCTTAACCGTTTCGTTATCGGACGCTGCAAAATTTGAGAAGTTTGGAGCAAAAATTTTTGATTTTGTAACAGATTAATGTTTGTAGATTGTTTGATAACTTTTTTCTGCTATCATTACGCAAGCATAGATATTAATATAAGAAATAAAGGAATTTTTTAAATATGCCTAACGTATTGGTCAGAGACGTTGAAACGTCGATTCTCGAAAAACTTAAAATCCGCGCCGCCGGAAACGGACGCTCGCTTCAGTCGGAAGTGCAGCTAATCTTGAAAGACGCGGCGGCGAAAGCCGAGCCTTTATCGGAACTGGAAACAGCGAGAAAAATCAGGGAATCACTTCAGGTTAAAAAGCAAAGCGACAGCGGCGAGCTGCTTCGTGAGGACAGAGAGCGATGATATTGGTTGCCGACGCGAGCGTAGCGGTAAAATGGTATGTCCCGGAAATTAACACGCCCGAAGCTGAGAAATTATTAAACGGCTCGTATGAGCTTCACGCGCCGGAGTTGATTCTGCCGGAATTCGGAAGCATCATTTGGAGAAAGGCTCGCCGGAACGACTTAACCGAAGGGGAGGCTGTGCGGATAATCGACGCTTTCGGCAAACAGAACATCGTTTTCCACTCGCACCGAACTCTGCTGAACGCGGCGTTCGCCGGAGCGCAGGCATCCGGTCAGACCGTTTACGATTGGTCATATTTGGCTCTGGCGATTTCCTTATCCTGCGAATTTATAACAGCGGACGAACGCTTTTATAACGCGCTGAAAAACACTCCGCTGAAAAAACATCTCGTCTGGATTGGAGATGTTTGATAAAACGGTGTATAAATTGTCTAGCACAAGTATATCTCTAACATAGCGAAAGTATATCCTATGATTTTAGTAATCGGCGGAGTTAAAGGCGGTTCGGGAAAAACGACCGTCGCCATAAATTTAGCCGTAATGCGCGCCCGCGCCGGTTTTGACGTGCTTTTGATTGACGCGGACGACCAAGAGAGTGCCAGCGACTTTACAGCCCTTAGAAACAAATCGCAGGACGCGGGCGCGGGCTATACCTGCATAAAGCTAACTGATACCAACGTCAGGACGGAAACCAAAAGGCTCGCTGATAAATACGACGATATTCTCATCGACACCGGCGGGCGCGACACGACCAGTCAGCGCGCGGCTCTAACGATTGCGGACGTCCTAATCGTTCCGTTCGTGCCGCGCTCGCTCGATGTCTGGACGCTCGATAAAGTTTCAAAGCTGATTGGAGAAATCCAAGCCGTCAATGCAAATCTGAACGCCTACGCATTTATCAATCGCGCCGATTCGCGCGGACAGGACAATAGGGAAGCGGAAGACTTTCTGAAGGACGCCGAAAACATAGATTTTATAGAATGTCCGCTCGGCAGCAGAAAAGCCTTCGGCAATGCTGCGAGCGCCGGCGCGGGCGTCATTGAATTAAAGCCGCAGGACGAGAAAGCGACCGAAGAAATCGAATGTCTGTATAAATATATATTCGATAGACAGTTGATAGATAATAAATAGACAGTAGATATTTTATTGCTATACATTAGATATATTATGCCGATTGCCAAAAAGCCGATACAAACCGCCGATGTCAGCGAAAGCGAAGTAAACGCCGTAATTTCAAAAGGCGGCAGCGTAGCCAAAACAAAGCGAGCGGGAAATCAAAAAATCTTAATCCGAATACCCGACGAGCTGCTCAACCGGGTGGATACGGATTTGACGACGCGACCGCTGAAGACGCCGCGCAATACTTGGATTTTAGAGGCTATACTCGAAAAGTTGGAGCAAACTGGAAATCGTAAATAGAATGAACGCTTTGAAAAAAGAGACCAGCTATGACCATCAAACGAATTCCAGGCAGCGCATTGCCGACCACGGAGAGGTTTTCACGTCTAAACGCGAAGTCAACGCGATGCTCGACCTCGTTAAGCAGGAAACCGAACGAATCGAATCCAGGTTTTTAGAGCCTGCGTGCGGAACGGGAAACTTTCTGGTGGAAATTTTGGAAAGAAAACTTTCCGTCGTCGAAAGCCGCTATAAAAAAAGCCAACTGGAATTTGAACGAAACGCGATAACGGCGGTTTCGAGCGTTTATGGAATAGACATTTTAGAAGATAATGTTTTCGCTTGTCGTCAAAGGCTCTTGGGCATTTTCACGAATTTTTATTCGCAGAATTACAAAATCAGCGCCAAGCCGGAAGTTATAGATTCGGTTATTTATATTCTCGGCAAAAATATTGTCTGGGGCGACGCGCTTTCTTTGATGACCGTCGGGGAAAATCCCAGGGCTATCGTTTTTGCGGAATGGTCGCCGCTTAATGGCAGTATGTTAAAAAGAAGAGATTATAAGTTTGAACATCTGGTCGTCAGCATTCGCGGCAGTTTGTTTTCCGATTTGGGCGACGACGCTTATATCCCGACGCCGGCTAAAGAATTTCCCGTTACGCATTTTTTAGAAATCTCAAAATATGATTGAAGTCTCCTATAACCCTGATGTGCTTTCGTGTCTGGCGAATCTAAGCAACGACGAAGTGTTTACGCCGCCCGGTCTTGCTAATCAGATTCTCGATTTGCTGCCCGCGAAATTGTTCAAAAGCAAGGACACGACTTTTCTCGACCCGGTTTGTAAATCCGGCGTTTTTCTGCGCGAGATTGCCAAGCGATTGATGGACGGTCTTGAAAAAGAGATTCCCGACCAGCAGGCGCGCATCAACCACATTTTCAAAAATCAAGTGTTCGGCATTGCAATTACCGAATTAACTTCGCTGCTGTCGCGCCGAAGCGTTTACTGCTCGAAAACCGCCAACGGTAAATATTCGATTTGCGAAGATTTCACGGACGAACAGGGCAACATTATTCTCAAGCCGACAAAGCACGAATGGAAAAACGGGAAATGCGAATTCTGCGGCGCGAGTCAGGAAGTTTACGACCGCGCGGACGCTCTTGAAACTTACGCTTATCAATTTATTCACACGGAAAAACCGGAAAAGATATTTAAGAATATGAAATTTGACGTTATTATCGGAAATCCGCCGTATCAATTAGATACCGGCGGTTCTGGCAGACAGGCTAAACCTATTTATCAAAATTTTGTTCTTCAAGCTAAAAAACTTAGTCCGCGATATTTGGCAATGATTATTCCGTCGCGTTGGTTTGCAGGTGGTATGGGATTAAATGAATTTAGAGAGGATATGATTAACGACGACCGAATAAGAAAACTCGTTGATTATATTGATGCTAGAGAATGTTTTCCGGGTGTAGATATTGCAGGCGGCGTTTGTTATTTCTTGTGGGAAAGAGACAATCGCGGGCAATGCACTGTAATCAATAGATTCAAGGGAAACGAGTATGAATCAAAAAGAACTCTCAACGAATTTGATACATTTATTCGCTTTGAACCAGCAGTTTCTATATTAAGAAAAATTGTTTCCAAAAAGGAAGAAAAACTGACAAAAATAATTTCAGCAACCAGACCATTTGGGTTACAAACGAGTGATAGACCAACAAAGGAAGGCGATTTGTTTATGGTTTCTTCAGGCGGTGAAGGTCCTGTTTCGTCCTTGAGAGTTACTACTGGCAACAAGATGGTTGATAAATGGAAAGTAATGACTTCAAAAACCTCACACGACCACGCAGGACAACCCGACAAAGATGGATTTAGAAGAGTTTTATCAAGAGTCGAAATACTAAAACCCAAATATGTTTGCACAGAATCCTACATTATTCTCGGTGCTTTTGATAAAGAAGAAAACGCTCAAAATCTTTTAGGATACGCAAAAACAAGATTCGTTCGTTTTTTAGTTTCGCTCCTGTCATTTTCTCAGGATATTACACGCGAAAGATTTGCCTTTGTCCCAATGCAAAGTTTTGATGATTCTTGGACAGATGAAAAACTTTATAAAAAATATGGCATTACCAGCGAAGAAATTGAGTTTATTGAGTCAATGATTCGTCCGATGGAACTGAACAGTGAAAAGTGAAGTTTCCCGACGTGATTCGTCGTTTGCGGCTGTCTGAATTCCATCGCCGATTTATTTTGTTTAGTGATAAAATACTCCTGGAGGCACAGGGTTAAAATGACACCAACAGAAGTTTTGAGTGAAATACAAAAGATGCCGCTCGCCCAAAAACGCAAAGTTTTCTCGGAGCTGAACGAACAGTTAGAGCGAACCGACGCGGACGCTAAAGAAAAAAAGTTTGTCAACGGTTTGCGGCAAAAAGGGCTGATTACCGAAATTCCGCTCCGCCTGCCCGACGACGAACTGCGCCGAAACTTTAAGCGCGTCGAAATAAAAGGCGAACCGCTTTCCGAAACCATCGTTAGGGAGCGCGGATAAGTGGCAGGCTTTTTCTGCGACAGCAGCGCGATTGTCAAACGATACGTTAATGAAACCGGCTCGAATTTCGTTGACGGCTTAACCGATTTGAAAAGCGGCAACGTGATTTTATTATCCCGCATTACGCGAGTCGAAGTTACCTCGGCAATCGCCCGCAGATTGAAGAACGCCAGCCTGACGACCGCCGACGCGCAAAACGCGCTCGCCGCTTTTCAGCACGATTTAACGAACAATTATTTCACGGTTGAAATCACGCCCGCTCTTTTATCATCCGCGATAAGTTTAGCCACGAAACACGCTTTGCGCGGCTATGATGCCGTTCAACTGGCGGCGGCTCTGGAAGCCAACGACGAAAGAATCGCCAACGCGCTCACGCCGCTAACATTGGTGTCAGCAGATACGGAACTTAACACGGCGGCGCAAACGGAAGGATTGAACGTCGAAAACCCGAACAATTACCCGTAAAAATATTTGCCGCGCAAACGGTCTTTTGAATAATGAACAATAAATTTTTCCCGCAGCGCCCCGAAGCTAACCCGACGATTTACGCTTACGAGCTGGTTGATGTCGCAAGTCATAAAGGCTTGCTCAAAGTCGGTTATACAACTCGTAATTCAAAAGACCGCATCGCCGAGCAATTAAAAACAAGCCGCGTTAAATACAAAATTGTAATGGAAGAATCGGCAATGCGAAACGACGGCAGCGCCTTCACCGACTTTGACGTTCATCGCTATTTAAGAAAGAAAGGCATAAAAAACACCGAGGGCGAATGGTTCAGATGCACACTGTCAGATGTCAAAGCGGCAATCATCGCCGTCAAATCCGGCGAGCTGAACGAAGATAACCGCACGCTCGATTTCGGTATGCGCCCGGAACAGATGGAAGCCGTCAACAAAACCGCCGCGTATTTTCAAAGCTGCAAAAAAGAAGACCCGAACAACACGCCGCATTTTCTGTGGAACGCTAAAATGCGCTTCGGGAAAACCTTCGCCACATATCAACTGGCAAAGAAAATGAATTGGAAAAAACTGCTCGTGCTGACGTTCAAGCCCGCCGTTCAAAGCGCGTGGGAAGAAGATTTGATGTCGCACGTCGTTTTTAAAGGCTGGCAGTTTATTTCGCGCAACAGCGATTTAAGTTTTGCCGACGCTGATAAAAACAAACCGCTGATTTGCTTCGGTTCGTTTCAGGATTATTTAGGCAAAAACTCGGCGGGCGGAATCAAGCTGAAGAACGAATGGGTTCACGAAATCAATTGGGACTGCGTGGCTTTCGATGAATACCATTACGGCGCGTGGCGCGATTCGGCGAAAGAACTATTTGCAGCCGAGGGCGAGCGCGAATTAAGAGCTGCGGAAGGCGAAGGCTTGGACTATTTCGACGAAAGCATAATGCCGATTACGACGGATTCTTATCTTTATCTGTCGGGAACGCCTTTCAGGGCGATTGCGTCGGGCGAATTTATCGAAGAACAGATTTTCAACTGGACGTATTCGGACGAGCAGCGCGCCAAAGAAAACTGGGACGGCGAAAATAATCCTTACGCCGCTTTGCCGCGAATGGTAATGCTCACTTACCAATTGCCCGACGCGATTCGTGAAATTGCGATGGGCGGCGAATTTAACGAATTTGATTTAAACATCTTCTTTTCGGCGTCAGGCGTCGGCGGCGAAGCGAAATTTACTTATGAATCGGAAGTCCAAAAATGGCTCGATTTAATTCGCGGCTCGTTTATGGAAACCGCGATTGATAATTTGAAATTGGGCGCGAAAAAACCGCCGATGCCCTTCTCCGACACACGCCTGCTGAATGTTCTCAATCACACGTTTTGGTTTTTGCCGAGCGTCGCCTCGTGCCACGCGATGAAAAATCTACTCGACCAAAGACAGAATACTTTTTATCAGGATTATGAAATCGTCGTCGCGGCGGGAACGAGCGCGGGCATCGGCGTTCACGCATTGCCACCCGTTCAAAACGCGATGGACGAACCGCTCAAGTCGAAAACGATTACATTATCGTGCGGCAAACTGACAACCGGCGTCTCCGTCAAACCGTGGACGGGAATCTTTATGCTCCGCAATTCTTCGAGTCCCGAAACATATTTTCAGGCGGCGTTTCGAGTCCAAACGCCGTGGACAATTAAAAATCCCGACAGCCAATCTCCGAACAAAGAAGTAATTATCAAAGAAGAATGTTACGTCTTCGATTTTGCGCCGGATAGAGCTTTGAAACAAATTGCCGATTACAGTTGCCGCCTTAACGTCAATGAAAGCAACCCGGAAAGCAAAGTAGCGGAGTTCATTCACTTTCTGCCCGTTCTAGCCTATGACGGAAGCTCGATGAAGCAGATTGATGCGGCGGGAATCCTGGATATGGCGATGAGCGGAACGACCGCCACGCTGCTGGCAAGACGCTGGGAAAGCGCGCTGCTGGTCAACGTCGATAATTTCACGTTACAGCGTCTAATGGACAGCCCAGACGCAATGAGCGCCTTAAAAGGCATCGAAGGTTTTCGCAATTTGAATCAGGACATTGAAACCATCATCAATAAATCCGAAGCGATTAAAAAAGCTAAAAAGGAAGCCAACCAAAGACCTTTGACTCCTAAAGAGAAAAGAGAATTGTCCGACGCGGAAAAGGAATACAAAAGCAAACGTAAAGAAATTCAGGAAAAGCTCATCAAATTCGCAACGCGAGTTCCCGTGTTTATGTATCTGACCGATTACCGCGAAAGAAGTTTGAAAGACGTGATTACGCAGCTCGAACCAGGACTCTTCAAAAAGGTAACGGGGCTTGTCGTCAAGGATTTTGAATTGTTGGTTAGTCTTGGCGTCTTCAACAGCGCGCTAATGAACGACGCGGTTTATAAATTCAAGCGTTATGAAGATGCAAGTTTGGAATACGTCGGAATTAACAAACACGAAGGCGAGGATGTTGGCTTGTTTGATACTGTTTTAAGTCCAACTGATTATCAAGAGAGTTTTGTAGTTGAACATAGTTAGTCAATACAACATCGAGTGAAAAACATTGAAGAATTTTCATTTTTCAAACTCTAATCCACCGCATATTTCGCGGTGAGTTGTAAGAAGATTTCAGACTACGAAAACTATTTGGTAGGACATAGAAATCCAAAAACAGTAAATATAAAAATATGGATGAAAGTATTAAATCTGCCGTCGATGCACGAATTATACTGAGCCTTAAACTAAACAAAGGCGAACATCACCGAATCATGAAGACCGGATGGCAGGGAAGTCTGTGGATATTCAAAACGGAAAAACGCGGATACAGAGTAGAAACCACAGGTTCAGTGGGCGCTCGTTTGAATCCCGAAATCAGAAACTTTCTTGGAAGAGATTATGACCGAGAAACAGTGAAAGGTTATAAAATTTGGTTTGTAGATACAGATGATGAGGTCAAGAAGATTATTGATATTTATGGGCGAATCTAAACAGATAGTTTTTCGGATGTATTCTCGACAATGTGTTGGGACTTTAATGTAGGACATCAGGAATTTACAAATTGGATAGAAAATACAGCTCAACTAGCGGGACGTTAATTTCTTGCCCTACCCTACGACTGTGATTACTACGTGTCAATAATTTTAAGGAAAATTTTTATATGAAGCTCAGTGAATTAGTAAATTTTGCCAAAGAGGAAGATGAAAGAAGGCGACGGCTTGGGCTTGATAATTCTACGCTTGACCGGATGGCAAAAGCCTACGCATTGACCGAGTTTGTAAAGCGGGACGATATTTACTCAAACAGTTCTCTAGCAGGTCTGAAAGAACTAATCACCCAGATTAAACCGTTTTCCTTTTCTTCTATTCAAGACGCTAATCTTTCAGCAATTAAGATGATTGAGGAACTTGTCGGCGTCAATCCAGCGATTAACGGTATAAAAGCTCTTGCCGGAACACGGGCGGATGAATGGATGAATTTCAAAGAACTGTATGCTCCGCGAATACCGATAGAAAAGTTTTTCAGCTCTCATCTGTCTCAAATAACTCAAACATCAATTTTAGCCCAAAGCGCGTTAGCCGGCGTAGAGTTTTCAAGAATAGGCGGCGCTTTTAGTGTGCCGGACGAAATCAAAACATCTTTCGCCAATGGATTCACTGATTTTTCAACTTCATACAAAAACCTTTTCAAATCTTTTGAAGTCCCGGAAACGAGTTTATTTAGATTACCGCCGTCTATCTCACGATTTCCGACCGTCGAATTTTTTAACGGTGTTGACCTTTTAGAAACAACGGTTGAGGAAGAAAACCAAGACCAATATGAGGAAGAACGCATATCAGTTCGTGATGAGATAAGGGAATCAACAAACGATTCTGTGATTATTCAGCTTCGAGAAGTTAATAAAGATTGGACAACGATGCTTGAAGGCGCAAGGCAGGCGCTCGCTTCGACAAACCCCGACAAAACGAGACACTGTATTACGTCCTTGCGAGAATTAGTAAGGGAAGTGATGCACCACCTTTCACCGGACGAAGAAATTAAAGGCTGGAGTCAATCGCCTGACGATTTTGACAAGAACAGACCAACGCGCCGGGCAAGATTACGTTTTATTACGCGAAATATAAATCACGGAGCTTTTACCAAATTTGTCGAAAAAGATATTGAGGCTACACTTGCCGCCATTGATATTTTTCAGGCGGGAACGCACGTTGCCAACAGCAAATTAACCGAAGTGCAAATATCCGCGCTTTTAGGGAGAATCGAAGGTTTTATACTGTTTCTCTTTTCAATAAAAAACGATGAAAATTGACCACAATATATTGTGTTTAATAATATTTGCCGAAAAAAGACCGAAAAAGAGCATTTTTGAAACCGCTCGAACACAATATCTTGTGGTTTGACTGAAAAAAAACTTGTAAGTCTCTGAATCTTAAGCATTTCGCGCCTGATAATAAGATTTATGTAATTTTTGCTGCTGCGGAAAATAATCCTTATGATTTATGTAAATTTAGTCATAGGTTGTCATTGAGAACCCGAAAATAAACCAATCTTTAATTTCTTCCCAATTAAGATGCTCGATGTCGAACTCATTAAACCGCGGCAACTCATCAATGCTCGCGTCAATTATCGCCACACGAGCCGCTTGTCCTTCGGGCGTCAAATTTAATCTCTAATCGACACGCTTTTTCGATTCAATCCGCGTCCCCAAGACGCTTGTTTTGAGACAAACCACTTGGTCTAGTGTTTATCGCGTTCGTGTAATAAAATCACCCGAGCGTGTCAGTAATTCTCTACTATCTACTTACCAAAATTCAATCGAACACGGCATTCTTGCTGTTGGTTCTTTGCTCGGCAGTCGTGTCTTTGCCGGGCGATGTATTTTCAACCACGGGCAAACTTCAAAAATCAACCGGAGAGGATTCAGCCGAACACGGTTCGTTGTTATATCTGCCGCTCGATGAAAGATTTACGACCCGCGACCTTTTTCTTTCCAGTGCGGAAATTACCGGTTACCGAATTTTAACCGCAGAAAAATCGATGCTGCCGCGCAAGAAAATCATGCCCGACATAAATGCTCTGCTCGAATGGACGCAAAGGGCGGCGAAAAATTCAAAAATCGCCGTAATTTCGGCGGATATGTTTTTATACGGCGGCTTGATTGCATCGCGCACGAGCGCGGATTCATACGAAACGGTGCGGGCGCGGTTGAAAATTTTGGAGAAGATTCACTTGCATAACCCGCAGCTACAAATGTTCGTCTCTTCGACCGTGATGCGAACGCCGGCTTATCCGTCCGCCGAAGAAGAGCCTGATTATTACGCCGAATACGGACGCGAAATTTTTCTGTTTTCTTTTCACAGCCATCGTTTTGAAGTGCTGCGCGACAAGAAAGACGAAACCGCCGCCGCCGCGCATCGAAATCAAATTCCGAAGACGATTCTCGACGATTTTTTAACTCGCCGCGCGCGAAATTTTTCCATTAACAAGAATTTGATAAAATTAGTCGAAAAAAATGTTATCAAGCGTCTGGTTATCACGCTCGACGACAACGCCGAATACGGTTTTTCCCGTCGTGAAGCCGTCGAACTCAAGCGTTTAGCCGCGCCTTTTCCGAATCGAACCGCCATTTATCCGGGCGCGGACGAAGCGCAATTGACGCTTCTGTCAAACATTGTCGCCGCGAAAAAGCCTGTTTCTGTATTTCTGGTCTACCGTTTTCCGCAATCGAAAAAACTCACTCCTGCCTTTGAAGGCGAACCGCTGGAAGAATCGGTTGGTCAACAAATTTCGGCGGCTGGCGGAACAATAGAAAACGATTTGAGAAAAGCCGACTGCATTTTATACGTCAATAATTTTGAAGAAAAGGAAACTTTCCCGCCGAAAAATAAAATCGATTTGCCAAGCGATGTCGAATCTTTTGAAGGTTGGCTCAAAAGAACAGACATAAATTCAATCGGACGCAAGATTTTAATTTTAGCCGACAATCGTTTTTATAACGGAGCCGACGCGGAATTAATCGCCGCACTCTTTAAATCGAAAATCAACCCGGAGCAAATCGCTTACGCCGGTTGGAACACGAGCGGCAACACGCTCGGCAGTTCAATCGCGCTCGGCGTTCTGCGCGCTCGAATGGCGAAAAACGCAGGCAATCGTTCGCTTTATAAAAAATTGCTGTTTGCGCGGTTCGTCGAAGATTGGGTTTATATGACCGTCGGGCGCGACCGTGTGAGAAATGATTTGCAGCGGCAGAATTTAAAGGAGTTTGCCGGAACGAAATTCGAGTCGGAATATGAACTTGAAATGAAAGATTTATTCGATTCGCACAGCGTCGAAATAAATCGTTTTCTCAAATCCGATTTCAAAATCGCCGAAGTTTTCTTTCCGTGGCATCGAGCGTTTGAAGTCGGATTTACAATCGAAAACGGTAAAACTTTAAGGTAAAATTCGCTCGAAATTTTCGTCTCTAACGACTGCTGTTTTTATTTCACTTGCTTCTCATTTTTCAGAAGGAATTCAATCCAATCGTTGATGCGCGCCGTTTGCTCGTTGGTCAAAGCGTGTCCGGTTTCAAGCGCGAGAATTAATTTTTTCGGCGCGACGACGGAATTGTAAGCCGCGAACATCGAAGTCGGCGGACAGGTTTCGTCGTTGTAGCCGAACGTGTAAATTCCGGGAACTTTTACGCGCCGGGCGAAATTTACCGTGTCGTAGTATTTTGAGGTTTCGATTTTTTCTTTTGTCCGGTTTTTCTCGTCCTTAAAAGCGTGATGCCAGCCGCCCGCGCGTCCGAAAATGTAGCCGGTTAAATCGGCGAGAGCGGGAACCCAAACCGCCAAGCCTTTAACGCGCGAATCCAGAGCCGCCGTCATAATTGACAACGCGCCGCCCTGACTGCCGCCCATCACGCCTAAGTTTTTGCCGTCAAACTGCGGCAGACTCGCCAGAAAATCGTTGGCGCGAAGACAGCCGAGGAAAACGCGGCGGTAATAATATGTGTTTTTGTCGTCGAGACCGTCATACATATAACGATTCAGCGCGCCGGCAGCGAGATTGTCATAAACAGTCTGGTCGAGATTGACCGGAATGCCGTGAATGCCGATTTGCAAAGTGATAATTCCGCGTTCGGCTAAATTTAAAAGACCGCGATATGGACGAACGCCCGCGCCCGGAACGCTCAAGACGGCGGGGAATTTTTGGTTTGGGTTAGTTGATTTAGGAATTGCCAGAATGCCGTAGATGCGGCTCGACTTGCTGCTTCCCGCGCCGACATTGTTCAAACTGACCTGAAAAACATCCGCATTCGCCGTTGAATAACTTGGCAGCGGCTCAAGTTTTGAATCAATCGGCAGTTTCGCCAGTTCCTTTTTGCCGTCGTCCCAAAACTTGTCAAAATCCGGCGGGTCGTTTGTCGTCGGTTTTATCAAATCCGGTCGAAATCCGGCAGTTCCCAAGCCGCGATAAGTTTTGCCGCCCGTTTCCATCGTGGCGATACACCGCAAAAATCCCGGT
>MWVV01000146.1_pt1 | contig 24987 bp, 18 predicted proteins | sample 1047281 | NCBI WGS metagenome assembly MWVV01 (sample SAMN06349986, study PRJNA376086) | soil metagenome | isolation source: PT-2 sample Antarctic (ecotone) soil | place: Antarctica | collected 2015-01-13 | reverse complement strand
TAAAAAAATATTTTCCAAACAGGGCGTTGGTAATTGTCAGACGCTGTTTAGTCGGAGTTGATAAAGCTTCTTTCGGCTGGATGGTTTGAAATTCTCTCATTTGTGCCTGCTCGGATTTACGGCGGGAAAATTCGATAAATTTTTGCGGCGTTTCGGCAAAGTTGATCAGTTCGTTCAAAGAGGTTTCGTCATGCAGATACGTTTTTGTCGCTTTGGAAATTTCTCGGTAAGAAGTGCGGGCTTTTTCGAAAACATATTTTAACTCTTTCGCTTCTTTTTCGTTCCACTCGCGCGCCGTTCCTTTGAAATTCATCACTTCGTTTAATTTTGCAAGGACGAATTTTTGATCAAATTTTTGCGCGGAAATCTGATCGTTTCTATCGATATTTTTTTCGGCTTTACTGTAAAAAGCTAAAATGACGTGAACGTCCAGAAGACTAAGCAAGGAAATCGTATCCCACTGCAAAAAATCACGTTCGCCCCCTAAACCCTCGTCTTTAAGAACCGGAATGACAGTCGCTTTTTTGGGAAAGGAGATAGTGTCGTAAACTCTTTCATACGGATAAGACCTGGTCCTTTTCGGCGAAATCCAGCGGCTGACGGCGATTTTATCAACGCCGTTATTTAACACAAACGCCCCGGGAGATTTGTTGATGTCGAAATTTTCGATTTTTATTTCGGGCAAAGCATCGTTCATAAACTGCTCGTATTTGATCCGCTCGACTTCGCCCGATATTCCGCCAACTTGATTGTAAAAAATTGGCGGTCCATAAGATATTTTTAGAAACGAGTCTTTATTTATAGGTATATTTTGCAGAAAATTTTCCAGTCGCGATTGAGATTTTTCGGTTGACTCAGCGGCGATAACCGAACCGAGTTTGACAAAAGAGTTTTCCCTTTTTACTTTCACCTTTAAGCGCGGCGACACGGCGCCCGCTTTTAATTCGGCTGTGTCCGAACGGAATGTGAGAGTGTAAGCGGTGCGAAGCTGCAAAACAATGTCGTCGTAGGCTTTCTGCAAATCGCCGATTTCCGTCACCGGATAATAGATGCCACCGGAAATCTGCGCTATTTGCGCGCCTTCGCTTTCGGCTTTGGAAGTTAAAGCCAGATATCTGTTTCGCAGCGGATCTGCCGTTTTGTTCGCGTCGTTGGTAGCGGAAGCGGCAATCAAACCCGAAGGAACATAAACCGGATAGATCAGCGCGCCGCTTTCCTGAATCGAGCCGAGCAGCGCGTCAAACGGGAGAAACGAGCGATTGTCGTCGCCATCCGACAAAACGACAATCGCCGTGCGCTCGCCTTTGAGCGGGCGCAGAGTCTCCGCCAGAGTGTAAGCCATCGAATCGTAAAAAGCCGTTCCGCCGCCGGCGTCAAACGTGTCGAGGCTCTCGGAAAGTTTATTTTTGTCGGTCGTAAATTTTGATAAAACTTTGATGTCGTCGTTAAAAATTATAATCGAGACTTTATCGTTCGGATTTACTGTTCTGACAAAATTTCGCGCCGCTTTGCGCAGATAATCGACGTAATTATCGACGCTTCCCGACACGTCGAGCAGCAGAACCAGATTAAACGGGGCGGTAGCTGGCTCGATCGACAAAATCTCGCGCGACTTTCCGGCTTCAGAAACTTCAAAATCATTTTTACTCAAATCGCTGACGGCGCGATTGTTAATGTCTGTGACATTAACAAGAACTTTTTTGATCGGTGAGATTATCTGCGACAGCGATTTTTTCGTCTCGGTCAGAAGCGGCGTCGCCCGGCGCGGGGGCAGGGTGGCGGCGTATTCGCCAAAATATTTCGGACTGGCGCGGCGGATCGCTTCGGTCAGAAGCGAATCGCCGCTTCTGACAATCGCTTTTGCCGCTTCGGTCAGCGGTCTCTCGCGCAGATCAGACGGAACCTGATTTGGATTAACGTTAAGCAGAATTATGCCGCGCTCGGTCGTAAAACTTAATTTAACCGAGTTCGTTTTTGAATCTTTCGAGTTCGTTTTTGAATCTTTTTGCTTTGATTTTTCCTTTTTGTTCTTTAATTCATTTGTATCTGTGTTGTCGTTATCTGGTTCTTTGTTTTCATCGAGATTGCCTGCTTCGCCCGCGCTTATTACCTTTTCCTTTTCACTTTTTTCTTCATCAGTAACTTTACCGTTTAAGACAAACTTTCCGCCAGCTTTTTCCTTGACTTCCGCCAAATCGACTTCGCTCAAATATCTGGGGCGCGAAGCCGTCCAGACAAAATCATATTTCAAATTATCGAGCGGAACATCAGCCGCAATCGTCCCGGTATCCGTTTTGACCTCAGCGTTTTCCACGTTGCCGGAGATGAGAACTTCGCCCCTGGAAGTTTCGACTCGCACATTGAGACGCGCCGGAATTTTTAGAATTAAATCAACGTTTGATTTCAGATTTTTTGGATTAACCTGAATGTCGAGCCGTGAAATATCAGCGGTAATCGTCAAATCACTTTCAGCGGCATTAACTGCCGTGAAAAATATTTTGCCCTTTTTATTTTTAACTTGCGCGGTCGTAGAAACTTCTTCAGATTCTTCGGTCGGTTCGGTTTCGTTAACTGAAACGCTGACCCGTCCATACAGATTTTTTATATTTACGGCGCTGTTCGCCGCGAGCGGGAATTCGCGTTGAAACGTTTGCGCCTGAATCGAGACGGCAAAAAGAACTGTCAGAAAAAGTGCGTAAATTTTCATATTACAAAATTTGCAAAAGGACGGAATGGAAACGAAAAATAATAATTTCCGGTACTATTTTTCGATTCAGAATTTGCTGGTAAGTTTGCCTGTCTGCTGGAGGCGCTCTCTGATTCGTTTTTGCCAATCGCTCTGCGGCTTGTCGGTTTCTTCAAATTGCGCGAGTAAATCCTGCATTGACTCACCGCCGAGAATTCGTGTTTTTATATACAGAAGCGCGATGATGATTGAGGTCAGCGACGCGATTAAGATTTGAAACGGCAGCATAAAAATATCCGATGCAGTTTTTTGAATCAAACCGTTAATTCCGCCGAGTTTGGGCTTTTCATCCGCGTCTTTATCGATTTTTACAATATTGTCATTGCCATCTGTTATTTTTATTCCATTATTTACTTCGTCCTTTTCATCGACATCTTCCGTCGCGCCGGGCTCCTGGATTTCCTGACGAATAGCCGCTACTTTTTCCTTCGTATCAGAAAAGGATTTAACGGTTGTAGCGGCGAAAAAACTGATTAAAACGAAAATAATCATTGGAATTAAAAACATTATCGACATTGCCGCGATAGTTGTGCCGGGTGAGCGCATCACGAGGTCTTTCGAGCGTTTCAAAGCCGTCCGCCCGCGCAAATTTTCCATCATCACGACGGACGAGACAAAAGCGAATAAAACGTAAAGAATCGGAAAACCGACGAAACAAATCGCCAAACCGAGAAAAACTAAAATCGTGCTTAACAAACCGGTTCGGGCAAAAGTCTTCCATTTTCGTCGCGCCGCTTTCAATGCCGGACGCAGCTTGACGGGACGCAGCGGCGTTGCCAGAATTTGGGCGACAATCCAGGTTGTCGTACCGATAATAAAATGTCCGCAAAAAATTCCGACAAACGTGGTTCCCAAAGTTAAAATCACTTCCAGCCACCAATTAGTATTTCGGCTAATCGCTTCTCCGACATATAAAAAAGTAACCATTACTTTCAAAATCGTAAAAACAATCAGCGGCAAAAAAAGCAGAAGCGACAAACTTAGAAACTTCGGCAAATGCTGGCTGTAGATCTCCAGGGCGCGGCGGAGCAAGGTTCCGATGCCTTCTGATTGAGCGCGAATTTTGCCGGCAAAAATCTGCGCGGTGAGAGGGCGATCACGGGCGTCTTTGGCAAGCGCGGAAGTGATGACCTGTTTGACCTTTTTTGGAATTTTTTTGGCTTCGAGCGGCGGCGGTGCATTTTCCTTGTGCGCCGTCATCACGTCTGTAAAATTGCCTGTAAACGGCGTTTTGCCCGAAAGCAGCTGATAAGCAATCACGCCGAGCGAATAAATGTCCGAGCGCGTATCGAGCCTCTCGCCGCGACACTGTTCCGGCGACATATAAAGCGGCGTTCCCAGAACCGCGCCAACGTGCGTTAAATCGCTGGTTAATGCGGATTTTGTCGAGCGGTCGTTCGTTTCAATTGGCGCGGAAATAATTTTTGTTCCGGCGTTTTCACTTGTCAAAGGCGCTTCACCAGCGGGGAAAATTGCCGTGCCTTTTTCCAAATCAGATTCCGGCGGCTGGATAAGCGTTCCGGCTTCTGAATTTATATTTTTAGGTTCAAAAAATTGTGCGATAGTCGCGGATTCAGAAACGACGGTTTTAGATTTATTCTCGGCAAAAGTTCCGGCTTGAAGTTCGGCAGCAAAGGTTTTTCTTTCGTTTCCAGCACGAGTTTGTTCGTCGTTAACTGAAACAATCGATTGCGCGTTAACATTTTCCGCATTCGGGTAATGAGTTTCTTCCTCAAGTTTGGCAATCCCGAAATCCAGAACCTTGACCGTGTGACCGCCGCGCTGATTCGGCTCTAGCCAAATATTGTCGGGTTTTAAGTCGCGGTGGATAATTCCCTGTTCGTGCGCCTCTTGAACCGCTGAACAAACTTGTTCGAGAATATCGATTGACCACGAAAGCGGCAGACGTTTTTCTTCCTCCAAAACTTCGCCGAGCGTACAGCCGTCGAGGTATTCCATTACGAGATAGGCGACTTCGCCGCGCTCGGTTTTGGAAAAGCCGAAATCCGTCACATTAACAACGTTCGGATGCCGAAGCCTCCCGGCGGCGCGCGCTTCCCGCCGGAATCTTTCGACAAATTCGGCGCGCTGCATAAATTCAGGCGCGATAACTTTAACGGCGACCGGGCGTTCGGTGCCGATGTGGGTTGCCAGATAAACCGTTCCCATCCCGCCTTTGCCTAATTCTTTTTCAATTTTATACTTGTGATCAAGAATTTGACCGCTGACATTTCCAACGTTCATATAATTTTGCAAAATTTAGCTGCTTCATTCTTACTATAAGTTTCTACGTTTGAGAAGCAGATAAGTTTGACGCGATTTTTTTTACCGTCAAATTTTAAGATTTTACAAAGATTATCGTTTTTGAAATTACTGCTTTTTAATCCGAATCGCGCCGCTGACAGTTTTTAAGTTTATGGTCGCGTCGCCCGTGCCGAAAACTGCTGTCAAACTTTGAGTCTTTGAGGAGTTTGGTTTAAAGACATTTTTGAGCGGCAATTCAGAATCGAACACGCCAAAACCATATGAAGCGTCAAGTTTTCCTGATGAATTTGGCGGAATAAAAAGCGTGATTGAACCGTTCTGCGTACCAAAGTTATATTGTCCGCCGTTTTGAACCGCGCCGGTAAATCGGATCGAACCGGAACTTGTAGTTACTTCTGTTTGTCCAAATTCGAGTTGTTGAAGCGTAATCGCTCCGCTGCTTGTTTTTGACTTGAAGATGTCGCCGATTTCCTTCGGACTGACATTAAAAGCGACGATATTACCGCTTGTTGTTGTTAAATTAATCACCCCGCTCGAATTTTCCACCGTCACGTCGCCTTCAAAAGTTGAAGCCTCGATTCCCTGCGCGACGTTACTCAAAAAAATGTCGCCGCTGACATATTTAATTAGAGTTCTGCTCACCAAATTTATATTTGTTTCGCTCGCGCTGCCCTTAATATCGACCGTCGCATTGCGCGGAACGTCAAGCTCGATTTCTTCGCCGGAGAGACATTCCTCTACCCCGATATTTTTATCATTTGACGTATCAAGATCGACAATTTTCACCAACAGAGGTTTTTTCGTCTGCTCATTCATTTTTCTGATTTCAAAACCGACGGCGCTTCCCTCTTTGACAAAAGCGCGAATTTCATTGCGTTCCCAACCGTTTATCTTGACTTTGCCTTCGGAAACGCACATCGATATATAAATTTTGGCATCCACCAGAATTGATTTTTCAATCGGGATATTTTTGTCACGCGCCGATTTTTTTGTCGTTTGAGCAAAAGAGCTGCTGAATGAAAAAAGCATTGACAAGAAAAACAAAAGCGAAAATACTTTGCTTCTTGATTCGGCTTTATATGTGTTTAGCAAAAGTTTCATCATTTATCTTAAGCTTGCCATCAACTCCTGTTTATCAGCCACCGAATTGAGCAAATCAATTTTGTTTTGGTACGAGGCGCGAAGGATTTGTTTTGCCGCTTCATCTTTTGGATTTTTGCGAACTTCAGCCTTCATTTTTTTAATCGCGTCGTCGCTGACCGCCAAATCTCTCTCAAAAACGAATCGCGCCGAGGGCTTCAAAACTTCGTCTTTACGATTTTCCACGGTTTTCTCTAAAGTGGCGATGGTTCTGATATAAGTTTCTTCACCCGGAACATTTTTGCTTCTTCCCAAGGCGGCATTTTCCGGATTCGCTTTAAGCGGAAGCGCATCGCGCGAGACTAAATTCTCTGTTTTAACAGGAAAAGTTTTTATGCTGCGATTTTCGATTTTATTTTTCGCACCGATCAAAGGGTTTTTATTATTTTTATCAATTGGTTTTTTTATATTTGGCGCAGCGGTTGAAATTACTTCAAACGGCTGTTTGGAAACGGTTGAATCAATATTTGGAACAGTCAAACTTTCTCCACTTTGTATAATTTCCGCAACATCATCGGCTTTTTTGTCGCCATCCAAAGTTAGAAGCCACATAAACACGCCGCATACGATCAGTGCGCTTGCAAAAGCGACAGTTGCCTGATTTGAAAAGATAGCCGTGACAGCCTGCCAGAAAGACTTTTCGTCCTTTTGAATCGAGTCATTAATCTTCGTCCATAAACGCTGCGTCGGAACGAGCGTGTTAAATTCCTGTTCAAGCGCGGAAAAAGCGATGGCGCTTTCTTCTTCGGCTTCTGCCAGAGAAATGGCGCAGTCCTCGCACGAAGCGATGTGGCGCGAAACTGTTTCGAGCGTTTCGGCGGCAAGTTCGCCATCGAGAAATGCCTGAATTGTTCCGCTATCAAAACATTTGTCGTTCATAATGTTTCCTTTCCAACTTTGCCGTAATGCCGCACAAATTCCTGCCGGGCGCGAGCGATAAAAGTTCCGACGCTGGTCTCATTGAGCGAAAGGCTTTCGGAAATTTCCCTGTAAGACAAACCCTGCTGCCGGAGAACCAGACAGCTTCGCAGAGGCTCTTTGATTAAACCGAGCGAACGATGAACTTCTTTTGCCCTCTCCTGCTGTTCATAATCTTTTTCCGCTGTAAAATCAGTCGTCTCAATCGTTTCTTTGACGTAAATTTCTTCGCGCGTGTTCGCTCTAATATTCCCGCGCAGAGTGTTTCGCGCGACATTGAGCGCAACCCTGATCAGCCACGGGCGCAGCATTTCATCCGTTTCGATGTGACTCAAATTATTGTAAAGCCGTAGAAAAACTTCCTGCGTCACATCTTCGGCAAGCCCTTCATCGCGCACGACCGAACGCGCCGTGCGGAATACGGTTCGATGGTGAAGCGCGAATGCCTCGTCGAAAACAACTGCTGCTGCTGTCCCCGCCGCTGCTTCCGCGCGTGAAGTCGCGTCCATTATCATTGCTGCGCTATCGGTCATTCTAATAACTGCTGACTAATATTAAAACACCGCTGATTACCCGTTTGTGACAGAAAATTTCCTGTTTCAGAAATTTATTATTTATTATTTTGTCTGATCACTCTTTGAATAAAAAAAGTATAACTATTTTCGCCTGCGGTAAAGACTGATTTCCGATGTTTCAGTTTGAGAAGGCGAATTTAAATGGTGAAACTGCCCGGAAATTTCTAAAAAGTTCCCGTTCGGTTGCAAATTTATACGTTTAGAAACTAAAATTTTGAAACTTCCTTGCAAATTATTCGTGAAAGAGATAACGGAAGGAAAAATTTAAGAGGATTAAAAAGATATGAAAAATTTACGCCGCAACCTAAAGAATCAAAAAGGTTTCAACTTAATCGAGTTGATGATTGTTATCGCCATTATCGCTTTGATTGTCGGCATCGGCATTCCTGCTTATACAGCGATGGTTAATAACGCAAACGAAGCATCCGCCGTCGCTTCGATCAATACGCTCAAAACTCTGCAAACCAATTACGCTTCGAGACATCAGGGCAAATTCGCGCCGAATTTTGAAGAATTAATAAAATCGGTTCAGCTTGACGAGAGATTTGCGGGCGAAGCGCCAGTCGTTAATGGCTATATATTTAAAATGACAGTTCAGGAGTCTTCCGGTTCACAGCCTTCCTTTTATTCAGTCAACGCCGATCCGCAAACCGGCTCCGGCACGAGGCATTTTTATTTTGACTCAAAACTTGGTACTACCAAAACAACTGAGGAAGAACGCCCGGCAAAAGCTGACGACAAATCAATTTAATTATTTAACAAATTAGGTTTTGCTTTTACGCGCGGTTTTATTTTTGAACACAACCTGGAATCATCTGCCTGGAGATTTTATGATCCCGCGGCGATCGAAATTCAAAACCTGTTGGGCGGATATAAAGAAAAGGCGAGTTGCTTTAAAGCAACTCGCCTTTTCCGTAAACAAAATTAAACCAAAATCTAATAAATTCGACAAAGCTTATTCAGCTATAAATCTGAAAACCATTGCGTTCGGTTTTTTGGGCTTTTCCTCTTTTGGTTCTTTTGGTTTTTCCTCTTTCGGTCTGGGTTTTTCCCCGGGAACAATTGCCGGAGGCGGCTCTTTTGGCGGACGCGGTTTTCTACCGTCTTCCTGCGCTGCCGCGGTCATCGAAAAGCAAATCATCACTGCCGCCGCAAAAAATAAGTGTGTCAAAATTTTCTTCATTGTAAAATCTCCTCTTCCCATAAAATTGGCACGAGGGAGAGAAATTATGTGCGCCCTCTTCAACCTTAGCAATAATAATGCCAAAAAACTTTTATCTTTAATAAATCATAATTTCAACTGTTTACGCGTTTATGATTCAAACCAGATGGTTTAAGTTTGCCAAATTTTATATACGAAACGGTTTACAATCTTGAAAATATGCGCGTCCGGGTTGGCAGCCCAAATTTTACTTGAATATAAAAAAGATTATAATCTGCCTGTTTCTAAAATCAACTGGATAAACTTAATGAGTCTGCAGGAAAGAATTTTAAGTCAAAAGAAAATAAATGTTGGGTAAAACAAACTTAAATAGCGAAGGCACCAGACAAATTCTCGTGATCGCGGCGACGGCGGGCGTGATTTTCGTCAATTATTTAGCTGGAACCGGACGACTTAACAATAAAACTCCCACTAATATTTCCGATCAATATCCGACTTTGGTAACGCCCGCCGGTTACGCCTTTTCAATTTGGGGTTTAATTTACGGCGGCTTGCTCGCCTTCAGCATTTATCAGGCGCTGCCGGCGCAAACCGCTCGATTTTCAAAAATCAGAACGCTTTACATTTCCAACTGCGCAGCAAATTGCGTCTGGCTCTACCTCTGGCATTATGAACTAATCGCGCTTAGTGTCGTTGTAATTTTCGTGATGCTCGGCACGCTCGTTTTAATAAATACGAATTTACCCCACGCCGATTCTCTGCTTGAAACCTGGCTGGCGCGCATTCCCTTCAGCATTTATTTTGGATGGCTGACGGTCGCCACGATTTTAAATTTCAGCATCGCGCTCCTTTTTCTGGAGTTTGACGCCGCCAATTCATCGAAAGTTTTTTTGGCTTCGACTTTGATAATCGCTGCGACGGTTTTAGGCGTCGTCGTTCATTTCAAAATGGCGATTGCCGCTTATCCTCTGACCATCGCCTGGGCGCTGACCGCCATCGCAATTAAACACAGTGCGGAAACGATTATCGTGACAATTGCCGCCTTCTGCGTGATCGTTCTGCTAATAACAGCATTGAGCGGCTTTGCAAAATCAAAAACAACGCTTCAATGAACAACGGAAAAATCTGCGTCTCAGTTTGCGCTGAAAATTTAGAAGAATGTATTGACCAAATAAAACGCGCCGCAGTTTTGGCAGACGTGATCGAACTGCGGTTTGACTGCCTGAATAACATCGACCTGGAAAACCTCCGGCGAGAAGTTAAGCAAATTCGCCGAACGTTTAAGGGGAAAGTTTTAGCGACTTTTCGCCCTTCCGAACAGGGCGGAAAACGAAATTTAACCTTTGAGCAGAGAAAAAAATTTTGGATTGATTCGAAAATTTCTGAATTTGTCGATTGGGCTGATTTTGAACTGGATTTGGCAGACGAATACACTGGCAAAAGCGGCGAAATTTTTGATAAAGTTATTAAATCGTTTCACGATTTTGAAAAAACACCGGCGAATTTAGGTGATATTTACGCGCAGATGGCGGTGAATGCGGATCTCTTAAAAATTGCTGTTCAAACTGAAGACATCGCGGACACACTTCCAGTCTGGAAACTTTTGGAGCGGGCAAAAACAGAAAACAAACAAATCATCCCGATCGCAATGGGCGAAGCCGGAAAATGGACACGAATTTTAGGTTTGGCGCGCGGCGCTCCTTGGACTTATGCCGCGCTCGATGCGAAAAGCGAAACCGCGCCGGGACAGATTTCCGCCAAAGATTTGATTGAAGTTTACCGCGTCAAACACTTAACCGAAAAGACCGATGTTTACGGTATCATCGCTTCCTCGGTCACGCATTCGATGTCGCCGTTTATGCATAACGCGGCGTTTCAATATCAAAACATCGACGCTGTTTACATCCCGTTGGCGGTCAAAAATTTCGATGAATTTATCAGATGCTTTGTCAAAAATGATTCACGCGAGGTTGAATTAAATTTCAGAGGCTTTTCCGTGACGATTCCACATAAAACAGAAATTATCAAATATTTGGATTTTTTCGGCGAAACCGCGAGAAAAATTGGCGCGGTTAATACGGTTAAAATCGAAAACGATAAACTTTACGGTTATAATACTGATGCAGAAGGGTTTATCGAACCGCTAAAAAATGTTTACGGTGATTTAAAAGATGCTAAAATCGCAATTTGCGGCGCTGGCGGGGCGGCGCGAGCGTGCATTTACGCGCTTCAGAAAGAAAATGCGAATGTGACGGTTTTTGCGCGAAATATTCAAAAGGCTCTAAGTTTAGCGGACGAATTTAAAGTTCAAAGTTTTAAGCTCAAAGTTCAAAGCGAAAGCTACAAAAATTTCGATATTGTGGTCAATACAACGCCGCTCGGCACAATCGGCGCGCTTGAAAACCAGACTTCGGCGACTGCCTCTCAGCTTGAAAATGTCAAACTCGTTTATGATTTAATTTATAATCCATTTGAAACGCGTTTTATTAAAGAAGCGAAAAAAGCGTCTGTGCCGACAATCGGCGGAATGGCGATGCTTGTCGCGCAGGCGGCGGCGCAATTTAAGATTTGGACCGGAAAAGACGCGCCGATGAAAGAGATGAGCCGTGCGGTTTTGAAAAGGCTAAATTAAATTTATAAAAAGTAATCCGGTTCGATTTCCCAACTAAAAGGCTTTTTGAAAGTATCAAAAGTTTTCATTTTTTTCAGCTTAAACGTTTTCCAAATAGGCTTACTTCTTTTTTCTACTTCAATATCTCCGGTTGTTACATTCATTTTGCCTGTTAAAAAATTATAGCTTCGAGTTTCTTTTTTACCCGTATTTCTCCACAGCTCTGTTTTGTCCACCCCGATTAATTGAAACTCTCGATTTGAAAACTTAAACTTATAAGAATATTCCGCTGCCCACCACGTTCCGGCGCTATACCATAATTCAAAACCGAGCTCCAAAACATCGTTCCTTATTTTTACAGAGGTAAAAGGCTCCGTCATAATCGGCGAATCAGGAATTACGATAAACGTATTGCTTTGTTTGGCGATTTTATATTGACCATTATCGCTCTTGAATAAAATGATTAGCATTCGCGGATTTGTGTCGAGTACATTACCGCCGAAGCCCTCATTTTTATTCAAAAACCGAGCGTAATTCGCCTGGGTTATTAAAACACAATCCGGGTTTTTATCACCATCTAAATCTCCGTCCGCGCGTGCAATTATTTCCCAATGTTTCGGAACGAAATCGTTGATATTTTTGCTTTTTTTGGGAAGAATCGGATAATCCGCGCTGGTCGGAAAATTGAAATCCTGTCCAGAAGCGACTTGAAAACCGAAAAGAAGAACTAAGATGATTAAGATTTTTTTCATAAACTTGTTAAAATTCTTTTGATATTACCGAGGGCTATTTTTATAAGCACTATTTTATGAACGACCGCTACAGTCGACAGATTCTGTTTCCGGAGATTGAACGAGACGGACAGAAAAAACTTGCAGAATCAAGCGTTTTAATTATTGGCTGCGGCGCGCTCGGAGCCGCTCACGCCGAAACGCTTGCCCGTGCGGGAGTCGGCAAATTAAAAATTGTTGATCGCGATTTCGTCGAATTTTCAAATTTGCAGCGGCAAAGTTTATTTTCAGAAAAGGACGCGATTGAAAGGCTTCCAAAAGCTGTCGCGGCAAAAAATCGTTTGCGCGAAGTAAATTCGGAAATCGAAGTTGAAGCGATTGTCGCGGACGTAAATCACTCGAACATTGATGATTTGGTAAAAGACTGTAAGTTGATTTTGGACGGGACGGATAATTTTCAAACGCGCTATTTAATCAATGATGCCTGCGTAAAACACAAAAAAACCTGGATTTACGGCGCGGCGGTTTCTTCCTACGGGGTAACGATGACGATCATTCCAAAAGTTTCGCCGTGTTTGCGCTGCGTTTTTGAAGAAATCCCGGGTGCGGGAAGTTCTCCGACGTGCGACACGGCGGGCGTGATTCAGCCGATTATCAATATTGTTTCGTCTGTCCAGACAACTGAAGCATTGAAAATTTTGATTGGAAAAACTGAAAGTCTGCATCAAAGTTTGATGCAGATAGATGTCTGGCAAAACGATTGGCGAAAAATTAAACTCGGCGCGCCGAACGCTGACTGCAAAACTTGCGGGCAAAGAAATTTTGAGTTTCTCGAAGCCGAAAATGCCGAGTTTTCCGCCGTTTTATGCGGGCGCGACGCCGTTCAGATTTCGCCGCCGGCACAGGCGAATATAGATTTGCCCGCCCTTGCCCAAAAACTGGAAACTTTTGGCGAGGTGAAACAAAATGAATATCTTGTGCGTCTTAAATACGACAATTTTGAACTGACCGTTTTTCGAGACGCACGGGCGATTATTCGCGGCACCGGAGACGTTTCCGCTGCCCGTTCAATTTATGCGAGACTGATCGGAAATTAGCCGCCGAATAAATTTATAAAAAGACCGAGCGCCAAACATTAAAGTTATTTTTACCGCAACTTAAATATTGTTTGTTTTGTTTTGCGCTCAAAATTGCATTCGATGAAAAAACAAATCAGCGTTTTATTTATTTTTATTTTCAGTAGTTTTTTGTCTATTTCCGCCAGCGAGCCTTCAATCTGGACGATCAGCACGCGCTCTGGAATTTTAAGAGGCGAAGCCCGAGGCGTTTCTGTCACCGATACAGGCGCGATTACCTTAGCGCCTAAATTGACGGAAGTTTTCAAAACCGGACAGCCCTACGTCTGGTCGAGCGCGTCTGACAGCGCCGGAAATGTTTTTTTGGGAACCGGCGGCGACGGCAAAATTTTCCGCGTTGACGCGAGCGGAAATGGAAAATTATTTGCTGATTTAGCCGAATTAAATGTTTCGGCGATGGCGATTTCAAAAGATGGATCGCTGTTTGCGGGAACTTCCCCGGACGGAAAAGTTTACCGAATCGGCGCAAACGGAACGGCGGAAATTTTCTTTGAGCCGAAGGAAAAATATATCTGGTCCATGGCGGTTTTAGAAGGTGGAGCGTTAGTTGTCGGGACCGGAGAAAACGGAAAAATTTACCGCGTCACTAATGCCAACGCAAAGACTGAAAGTTCTATTTTATTCGACACAAGTGAAACGCATATTATTTCACTTGCTACCGATTCAACGGGAAATCTTTATGCCGGAACCGATTCAAACGGTCTGCTTCTGAAATTTTCTCCCGACGGAAAACCGTTCGCGCTGCTCGATTCAAGTTTAAGAGAAATCCACGATATTGCGATTGGCGCGGACGGCTCTGTTTACGCGCTCGCCCTCAGCGATTCGGCTTCAGCTTCAAAAAAGCCCGCAACGACAACAGCAACCGAAAATACCGGCGCGGCTAACGAAACGCCAAATGCTCCGGTGCCCGAACCGGCTCCCAAAAGTCGCTATGACTTAAGCAATTCAAAATCCGCGGTTTATAGAATATTACCCGACGGCGCTACAAGTATTATCTGGAATTCAAGTGACGTCACGGGCTTTTCCCTGGAGACGAATCGACTCGGCAACGGCGTTTTTGTTGGAACATCAGACAAAGGACGAATTTACTCAGTCACCAACAGCGGGCTGGAAACGCTTCTTTTACAATCAAACGAAGGTCAAATCTCCACATTGCAGGCATTCGGCAGAGAGATTTTCGCAACCTCCAGCAACTCCGGCAAACTTTATCGTTTCAGCGCAAACGGTTCATTTGAATATGAAAAAGAAGGAACTTATGAATCTCCGGTCTTAAACGCCAAATCGAGCGCGACCTGGGGCAGAATCTGGTGGCGTTCGACCGGCGATGTAATTTTGCAGACCCGCAGCGGCAACACCGAAAAGCCAAATGAAACCTGGAGCGCATGGAGCGACAGTTACACTGACCAAAAGGGAGCGCAAGTTTCCAGCCCGAAAGCGAAATTTTTGCAGTGGCGAGCGATTTTGAATCGAGATAGCTTACCCAAAGGACAGAGTTTCACATCAGGTCCAATAACCGATTCGGGAGTAATGGTAGATGATGTGCAAATTTCTTATCTGCCGGGAAATATCGCGCCGGAAATTCTTTCGATTCAGATTCTACCGACAAACGTTGGGCTAATTGCAAATCCGCCAATTCAGATTGATCCGAATATCGAAAATTCCGGACTCGATCCGCAACTTTTCGGACTTCCGCCAGCGATGAATATTCCGCCGCGGAGAGTTTACCAACGCGGGGCGCGTTCTCTGCAATGGACAACGGAAGATCGCAACGGCGACCGGCTTGAATTTTCGATTTATTATCGTGCCTTCGGGGAAACTGATTTTAAGCCGCTCCGCGAGAATTTCCGTGAAAACTTTTTTACAATTGACAGTTTAGCTTTAGCAGACGGGCGTTATGTTTTCAAGATTATCGCCAAAGATTCGCTTTCAAATCCGTTGGCGCAAGCCTTAACGAGTGAGAAAATTAGCGAACCGTTTGACATCGACAACGCTCTGCCAATCGTCACAACAATTGGAACACCGCAAATTTCCGCGGGTAAAGCGCGAATTACCTTTGAAGCGAACGAAACTTCAAGTTTTCTGCGCAAAGCCGAATTCAGCGTCAATGGCGGCATCTGGCGCGAAGTTTATGCAGACGACGGGATCTCCGACGGTCCCAAAGAGCGCTACACACTGGAAATTCCTTGGAAAGAAACGGGCGAAACCACTGTTACGCTGCGCGTGTTTGACGCCAACGGCAATGCTTCGAGCGGAAGAATTGTGGTGAAAAGATAGATTGAGAACTTTACGATTTTTCCTTGTTCGGCAGAGTCATTGTTTCGCCTTCACGATTCATTTCCAAATGCCGGGTTGTGTTTTCGACAACGCTCGGCGGGACGAGTTCGCCGGTGTCGTAAATTGTTGTTTGCGGCTTGACGTATTCGGTTTGCGAGAACGGCAGAGCGGCGTTTGAAACTGGCGCGTACATTTGATTTGTTTCCTGCTCTGAAATTAAAAGATTACTTTTTTCGGATTTTTTAAGCTGCGTAATTTGCGCGACCGCGCTTCCAATCGCGCCGAAAACCGGAATCAACATCCAAAACCACCAGCCGTGTCCCATTGGCGTAAACGCCAAAACGATTGAAACTACCAAAAATGCCAAGCCGCTGAAAAGTTTGGTAATCGCTCCTTCCCAGTGAACGGGTTTTCCTTTTTTATCTCGCAGAAGCATCGGTTGATTCGGCTGCGTCGCTCCCAAAACTTGATTATTGCCAGTTATTTTCCCCGTCAAAGCTTCAGAAACCGTCGCTAAGTCAGTTCCGCAGCTGCGACAAAATTTTCCGGAATCAACATTTTGCGTTCCGCATTTTGGACAAAACATAATTTTTCTTACCAATTCAAATTTCGCTTTTTGAAGTTTAAGCTCACTCTTATTTTTCCGGTTTTTGTGAACCTTCAAATCTCTGTCTCACTGCCTCAAAAAGTATTACGCCGGCGGCGACCGAGACGTTCAAAGATTCTATTTTTCCGTGAAGCGGAATTTTGACCAGCACATCGCATTTTTCCGCGACCAGACGATGCAGCCCCTTGCCTTCGCTGCCTAAAACCAAAGCCGTCGATTGCTTCCAGTCCCAATCGTCATAATTCATCGTCGCGTCGGCGCTGGTTCCGACAACCCACACATTGTTTTCTTTCAAATTTTCAATTAAACGAACAAGATTCGCAACTTTCGCAACTTTAACATATTCGGCGGCGCCAGCCGAAGATTTGGCGACGGTTTCGGTCAAGCCGACGGCGCGGCGTTCGGGGATAAAGACGCCCGCCGCGCCGACGCATTCGACGACGCGCAGAATCGCGCCTAAATTGCGAGGGTCTTCAACGCCGTCCAAAATCACGCTCAGAGAATTTTCGCGGCTCGCAATTTCGTCGATCAATTGATCGGCGTCAAAATATTCGGCGGACGCGACAAAAGCTATAATTCCCTGATGATTGACGTTTTCCTCAACAAATTTTGATAAATTTTCGCGCGAAATTCTTTGTAATAAAATGCCATTCTGCTTTGCCAAGCCCAGGACGTTTGACAGACGCTTTTCGTTCGCGCCTTCAACGACAAATATTTTTTCAATCTTTCGAGTTTCAGCGCGCAAGGCTTCCAAAATCGGAAGAACGCCGTAAATCAGCGGTTGGCGCGTTGCGATTGGCAGAGAAGAAGCACTTGAAAAGGAATTTTCACGAATCGTTTTTACCGGCTCCGGATTTCGATTTGCAAATTGCTTTTGCCCCGCGACTTGCGTTCTTCGATTTTCATATTTTAATTGTTTTTTCATAAAAGAAGCGTTAACGCTTTCAAATATTGCGTATATTTCATCATTTTTTTTCGGCGTTTATTTTTCAGACTTATTAATTTATTTTTCAACTTAAAAATTTAGCTAAACTCAGCTTTCAACCTTGCTTTGTTTCTCTTTTGAGGATCAAACGTTTTGTTCGGTTAAACGCTTGACCGATGGTTGTATAAAAAGGCAAACTATAAACACTTATTAATTAAATTACAGTTGAATTTTAAGATAAAAAGGGAAAAATAGGTTTTTACAACTTTATTAAAAACTACTTTTACGCGTTATTAAATTGCTTTTGATTCGGACAACTTATTGCTCATTATACATTTATTTGCCGGAGAATTTTCAAAATTTTGAGTCTGTATTAAACAAACTTTTCCCCTAACCTCAAATTTCAACCGCAATTTTATTTTATCTTACAAAATAATTTAAAAAGTGAAGGTTGAACGATGCATTTTGATATGAGTACCAACCCGTCCTGGAAATTTGGACACCGCGGACGGGTAGCAGTTTTTATTGACGGAAATAATCTGTTCCACGCCGCCCGTTTTCATAATATTGACATTGATTACAATAAGCTTCTCCGCGTTTTGCTCGGTGACGGGCGACTTCTGCGCGCGTTTTTTTACACCGGAGTTGACGCCGGAGCCGAACGACAGCAGGGTTTTCTTTTATGGATGCGGCGCAATGGCTTTCGTGTGATTCAAAAGGAACTCAAAACCTTTTACGACGGAACGCGCAAAGCTAACCTCGACGTTGAAATTGCGGTCGATATGCTCAGTCTGGCGGGGCGTTATGACACGGCTGTTTTAGTTTCGGGCGATGAAGATTTTGTCTATGCGCTCAACGCGGTCGCTTATAAAGGATGCCGCGTCGAAGTCGCTGGTTTTCGTTCAAACACCGCGCCGCGTCTGATTGATGTCGCCGATTTTTTTATTGACTTAGGCGATATTGCAGAGCTTGTGCGCAAGGACATCTCGCAGAGCGGAACTTACGATGTTCCCTCGTTTATTCCCCCTGAAGAAATTTCTACATCCGATCTTCTGCTTTCGCCTGGAGCGGAGAATTTTCAGCGCCCGCCGAATAAAATTGTATTCGAGCCGGACTATACAGAAGAAGAAACGGATAATTATTCGGGCTTGGTGCGCGTCAGAGACGAAAGATGAAACTTTTCACAGTCGATGAAGCAGACGATTTAATACCGACGATCAAACCTAAACTGGAAAAAATAAAAATTCTCTACCGCCAGGTTGGACTTTTGCGCAAATCAGTTAAAGCGGCGGCAATAGCGGCGGAATTTGGCGGTGGCGGCACTGAAAACGGCTCTGTTTACGTAAAATCGCTTTATGAGATCGGCAAGATAACCACTGAATTATTCGAACTCGGAATTCAGCCGAAAGATTACGCGCGGGGTTTAATCGATTTTCCCTCTCTTAAAGACGGGCGCGTCGTTCTATTGTGTTGGCAGCTTGGCGAGCCGGAGCGAATCGAGTGGTGGCACGAAGAAAAGGAGGGTTTTGCGAATCGAAAACCTTTATAAATTACTCAGTTATTTTCAGTCGGGGGAAACTCTAGTGAGAAAAATAATTCGATTGAGGCAAAATTTCCTTATTTTGCCTCAATTTACTATTGACGACTTAAAGTAACTTCTGATATTATCCACAAAAGTTTTCGCTCATTTCTGATTCCTGAATTTACAAAAACATCTCTGATTTTTTCAAAGCTATGAATTGTCCAGTTTGCAATCGAAATAACGCTTTAACATTATCAATCTGTCCGAGCTGCGGCGCGATGATCAACGATTCGGTTCGAGAAGAACTTAAAACAAAAGTAACCTATCTTCCCAAACCATTTAACGCCGACAAAAAACTTGAGGTTTCGGCAGCATCTAATCCAATCGGGCAAACTGTTCATGTTGAAAACCAAGTCAAACAGCCGCCCCCCGCTGGCGCTAAAGTAGATACGTCGGAGTTTACTTCAAACCCGACCAGTCCAACTTTAATTGAATTTCACAGCAAAAACGCTACACTTCCCGAATGGCGCCTGCAGCTGCAGAACACGATTCGCCAGCGCAGTGAACGCGGCGGCGGTTCCGAAACGAGCAAATCCGCTTCACCGCCAGTACAAACGCCGCAGCTACTGAGTAAAGGAGCGACTGCTCTAAAAATGCAGCCTGCGGAAAAATCGGAACAAATTAGAACGGCAAACCCAACTTTAGCGAGCGCTCTGCAGCGGATCAAAGATTCGCGTCAACAGTTTCTGGTCGAAGAAAAACATCAAGCTATTCTGTCAAGTCCCGCAACTACGCCTACCGCGCCAAATAAAAATTATCCATTTCATATTGCCCCTAAAACCGATGATGCCAGCGTGCAAAAAGCTCAGATTAATCCACCTGTAATTTTTTCTGCTAAACCAAAGCTCGCGGAAGCGCCTCTGAGAAAGGAAACAGAAGATTTAGATACAAACAAACTGCGTCCCATTCCACAAGCGGCGAAACTTTCGACAAGTTTTGAAAAACGCTCGTCTGTATCGATTGAAGAAGGCGTAAATGTTGTCTCAAATATTGAAAATAAAGTTGAAGTTAAAGCTTCAATCGTCAAGCCCGGAGAATCTATTAATGTACCCGCCGAACCGGCGCTTTCTGCTGAAGCCGAGGTTTTTGATGACTGCGCACCAATCGCAATGCGTTTTAACGCCGGTTTTTTTGATCTGATAATTGGTTTGTTCGCTAGCTTAATTCTGCTTTCGCCGTTTTTGTTATGGGGCGGAAGTTGGTGGTCATTCGCCGGAGTTTCCGGATTTTTCGCGACTTTTGCGATTATTATGTTTGGTTATTTAACGGCGGCAATTGGCTATTTCGGCAAGACTTTCGGGATGCGCCTTTTTTCTCTGGAAGTAATTGACATCGGCGGCGAAAATTATCCGACGCTTCATCAGGCGGCGGTCAGCTCATCGCTTTACCTTTTTTCTCTGGCACTCGGCGGCGTCGGGTTCTTGACACTAGCTTTTAACGAGGACAAACGCGCCGCGCACGATTTGGTTTCGGGAACAATTGTCGTCAGAGAGGAATAAACGAAAATTCAAAATTTAAAATTCCAAAGTTTAGGATTTCCAGCCTTGAATTTTAACCTGCGTGAACGAAACAACCTTACAAGCTATCTGCGCCGAACTTGAAACCTTTTTGATTGGCAATAAGTTTGGCAAAATTTTTCCGCTTTCCCGTTTTCAAATAGCTATCGACTTTCGCCTTTTTGATTCTCAATATCTTTTTATCAGCGTTGAACCGTCGGCGCCGCGCCTTTATTTGATCAAAAGGCGCCTACGCGATCTCGAAAAACAAGCCAAAAATTCTTCACCATTTGTCTTGCTTTTGCGCAATCGTCTAGCGAATGCCGTTTTGCGGAAAATCCATAAATTTGAAGGCGAACGCATCGTGCAGTTTAGTTTTGCCGCGTCGAACGAAATCGGGCAGGCTGAAAATTGCTCAATTATAATCCAACTGACGGGGCGTTCTGCCAATCTTTTTCTTTTGGACGAAAACAATTTTGTGCTTGACACGCTCCGCGAAACCGCCGGCACAGGGCAGGAAGTCGGCGACAGGTACGCTCCCCCAGAAAAGCGGAATGCCGAAACTTTTCAACGTGAAAGAGACGCGGAAAAATTTCCGCAGAGTGAATTTCAAACTTTATCCGAAGCGATTGACACGCATTACTCAGAGCTTGAAGTTGAGAAGAATTTTGGAGCGCAAGTAAATGCTGCTCAAAATAAAATAAAACAGGAAATTTCCAAGCGTTCAAAGCTGGAAAAAAAACTCGGACAAGATCTGGAAAATCACGGCGACGCTGAAACGTGGAAGCGTTACGGCGATTTGCTCCTTGCAAATTTAGCCACCGCCGTGCGGGAAGGAGACAAAGTTTTAGTCGTTGATTATTACCAGGATTCAACGCCGACGCTGAAAGTTGAAGTTGAAGAAAATCAAACGCTGACCGAAGCCGCCGAAAAGTTTTTTAAACGCTATACAAAAGCTCGCAACGCGCAGACTGAAATTTCCAAACGTCTCGAAACGGTCAAACAGGAATTGGAAAATCTGGATATAAAACGGTTACGGCTGGAGAGTGCGATTGAGGAACGAGACGAAACCTTTATCGCGGATTTTCTTGGCTTAAAGGCTGAAAAACTTCCCTCTAAATTAAAGGAAAAGCAGAGCGAAAATTTCAAGGGCGCAAAGCGGTATATTTCGACTGATGGATTTGAAATCCTGGTCGGAAAAGGCGCGAAAGACAATGATTATTTAACTTTTCGCGTCGCCAAGAGCGCAGATTTATGGCTGCATGCGGCTGATTATCCAGGTTCGCACGTCGTCGTCAAAAACCCGAACAGAAATGTTGTGATTCCGCAAAAAACACTGCTCGAAGCCGCCGAGCTTGCCGCATTTTTCAGCCAGGCGAGAAGTCAGGGAAAAGTCGCTGTGCATTACACGCAGAAAAAATTTGTCAATAAACCAAAAGGCGCAGGCGCGGGACTGGTCAGTTTGGCAAGTTTCAAGACAATTTTAGTCGAGCCAAAGGTGCTGCAAAAAGACGTTAGCTAAAAAATTTTATATTACTTCGCCGCAATTTCGTTTAAGATTCATTAACCGTCTTTTCAACTAATTCTTTTAATTGATTAACCACTTTCGCGCCGCCGCCGACAAAAACTCCGCGCAGACGTCCTTCCCGGTCAATGAGAAAACTCTGCGGAATCGCGCTGTTCGCTTTACTAAGTCTAAATAATTCACCGATCAATTTTGGGTCAGACCAGGCAATTGTATAATTCAATTTCATTCTTTCGACAAACGCCTTTATTTCTTCGGGCGTTTCGTCATCACTATTAAGACCGATTATTTCAAAATTCTGGTCTTTATATTTCTCCTGTAAGGCGACGAGTTCAGGCATTTCCGCGCGGCACGGACCGCACCAGGTCGCCCAAAGGTTAAGGAGCAGAATTTTCCCTTTTTTGTCTTCGATCTTAAAAGTCGACTCGTCTAAAGCTCGAATGTCGGCGGTCGTGACAGCGACGGGAACAGGCGGAAAATTATTAGTTTTGGCGCTTGTTTCGCTTGTATTTGAGGAAGAAGTGGCGCCGGTATTTTCGACTGAACTTTTTTGAGTGCTTGCCGAATTCGTGCAGGCATTTAATATGAATGAAATTGTCAGCAAAAAAATAAAAAGGACAGTTTTCGTTAATAAATTTTTCATTAGATTTTTAAACCTCTCCTGCGCATATTTGGCACGCGCCGGTTAAAAGCAGCGGTAATCGATATTAAAAAGATTAGCATTAAACACGCCTGTTTTAAAACTTGACTCACGGTCGGTTCTAACTTTATCAGGCAGTTATCTCATCTTTGACAACGATATTGACAAGGCGTTTCGGCACGACAATAATTTTGACAATTTGTTTGCCGCCGATGTATTCCAAAACTTTTGCGTCCGCCAAAGCCCGCGCCTGCAAGTCTTCCTGCGATATTTCCGACGAAACCAAAACGCGCGCGCGAAGTCTGCCGTTGATCTGAATCGGTATCTCGAGTTCATCAAATTTGGCGAGATTCTCGTCAAAAACAGGGAATTTCACGCCCGAGTTCAAAATTCCTTCTGAATTACCTGTGACTATTTCCCACAATTCTTCAGAAACGTGCGGTGCATACGGCGCGAGCATTAAAATCAAACTTTCTAACGCTTCGCTGACCGCAAATAAATCCGTTTCGCTGGCTTCTGCCGGTTCAATTTTGAAATCGCCCAGGGAATTCGATAATTCCATCAAAGCCGCGACGGGCGTATTAAATTGATAACTTTCAAAATTTTCAGTAACGCGCTTAATGGTTTGATGAGTTTTCTGGCGCAGCTTTCGCGCATCGCCATTTTCTGTGCTTAACCTGGCGGAAATTGTCGAGTTTTCCACTTCTCTACTGTTTATTTTCGCATCTCTGCTGGCTTGCAAAACTTCGCACCAGCGATAAACAAAACGGTAAACACGCTGCAAAAATCGCACCGCGCCATCGATTCCTGTTTCCTGCCAGACCAATTCGTTTTCGGCGGGTGCGGCAAACAAAGCGAAAATCCGCACCGCGTCCGCCCCGTAAATCGAAATCATATCGTCCGGGTCAACACCGTTATATTTGGATTTCGACATCTTTTCAATGGCGACTTTGAGCGGAGAATTGTCTGTTTTCAGATTTGCGCCGACAATTTTTCCTTTTCCGTCGCGGACGATTTCCACATCATCCGGCGGAACATAGCTTTCCAGTGTTTTACTGTAAAAAGATTCGCCGATAACCATTCCCTGCGTCAGCAAATTTTTGACCGGCTCATCAAAATCGATCAAACCGATGTCGCGCATTACTTTTGTCCAGAATCTTGTGTAAAGCAGATGCATCACGGCGTGGTCGACACCACCGATATATTGATCAACCGGCATCCAGTACGCCGCGATTTCAGGATCGAACGGTAAGTCTTTATTGTGCGGGTCGGTATAACGAAAATAATACCAGGTCGAATCGACAAACGTGTCCATCGTGTCCGTTTCGCGCCTGGCGGGTTCTCCGCAATTCGGGCAACTCGTATTATAAAATTCGGGAACTTTTGCCAGCGGCGATTCGCCAACGCCCGTAAATGGCGCGGATTCGGGTAATTCAACGGGCAAGTTTTCGTACTTTTCAGGGACAATTCCGCATTTTTCGCAGTAAACAATCGGAATCGGCGCGCCCCAGAATCTTTGGCGCGAAATTCCCCAATCGCGCAAACGATAAGTTGTTGCCGATTCGCCAAACTTGTTATCTTCAGCAAACTTCGCCATTTCGCGTTTCGCCTCAGCGCTCGTTTTACCCGACCACTCGCCCGAATTTACCAAATCGCCATATTCCGTGAACGCCGTTTCGATTTCAGATTTTGAACTTTGAACTTCGAAGTTTGAACTTTGAACAACTTCCCGAATCGGCAACTTAAACTTTTTCGCAAATTCAAAATCGCGCTCATCGTGCGCCGGAACGCTCATCACCGCGCCCGTTCCGTATTCCATCATCACGTAATTGCCAATCCAGACGGGCAATACTTCATTGTTAAACGGATTCGTCGCTCTCAAACCGGTGTCAACGCCGTCTTTTTCCACTTCCTCGCCGTAGCCGGTTGGCTTTGCTTTCGCCACTTTTATTTCTTCAATTTTCGCTTTTACATCTGCCGAAAATTGATCGAAACTTTCTTCAATAATTGGATGTTCCGCCGCGACGACAATGGCGTTCGCGCCGTAAATCGTATCAATGCGCGTCGTAAAAACACGAATCGAAGTTTGCTGACTTCCAGCATCTTCACTTTGAACTTTGAACTTTGAACTTTGAACTTTGAACTCAACAAAAGCCCCGACGCTTTTGCCGATCCAGTTTTTCTGCATTGTCAAAACGCGCTCCGCCCAGCCCGCTTCGATCTCCGGCATTCCCTGCAAAAGTTCTTCGGCATAAGCTGTAATTTTCAAAAACCATTGTTTGCGCGTTTGTTTTTCAACCGGGGTTCCGCACCGCCAGCACGTTCCGCCCGACGCCTGTTCGTTGGAAAGGGTCGTTTCGCATTTTGGACACCAATTGACGGTCGAGTCTTTCTGATATGCCAACCCGCGCTCGAACATTTTCAGAAAAAACCACTGGTCAAATTTGTAATACTCCGGGCGATGAGCGGCGATTTCCCGGTTCCAATCGTAGCTGATGCCGAGTTTTTGCAATTGTTCGCGCATCTGCCGGATATTGTCTTCGGTCCAGTCGCGCGGGTTCACGCCTTTTTTTATCGCGGCTTGTTCTGCCGGTTGCCCGAACGAATCCCAGCCAATCGGATGAAGAACATTAAAATTTTGCAGACGCTTATAC
>MWVV01000145.1_pt1 | contig 25000 bp, 24 predicted proteins | sample 1047281 | NCBI WGS metagenome assembly MWVV01 (sample SAMN06349986, study PRJNA376086) | soil metagenome | isolation source: PT-2 sample Antarctic (ecotone) soil | place: Antarctica | collected 2015-01-13 | reverse complement strand
TTTATTATTATACTCCAATTTATACTTTTAAAACTCGCGCCTTTTACTAATTCTAATAGTTTAAAAATTATTATATTTATCTAGTAGTAGTAGTAGGGGCTGTGGAAATGTGGAAAACCCACTTAAAGTATTGACAATAAACGAGATGTTTTCCACAGGGGGCTGTGGAAATCCTGTGCAAAACTTTTCAACCTGTGGAAAAAAATGACAAAAAACAAATTTTTCGCTTTTTCCACAGGGCAAATTTTCCGCTGCCTGTGGAAATGTGGAAAACTTTTTACTAAATGTTGCAAATAAACGTGATATATAAACAGTTTGGTTGAGTAAACTGTGGAAAACTTTGCGGAAATTTGCGTTACAAAAGTTTGTAACTAACTACAAAGATTATCAATTAGCTCGCTGACTACCCTGTGGAAATTTCTGTCGTCCTTTATTGCCGAGCCAATTTTCTCGACCGAGTGGATAACCGTTGTGTGATGTTTTCCACCATACTCGCGCCCGATTTCGGGAAAACTATGTCTGGTCAAACGCTTGCACAGATACATCGCGACTTGTCTCGGAACCGCAATTTGCCGGGCATTATTTTTCGACTTCAACTCGTCAACCGTTAATTTATAATGTGATGCGACGGTTTTCGCAATTCTGTCCATTGACAATCCTTCCGGTTGTTCGCTGTCGATAATATTGCGCATCGCGTCCTGCGCCAGCATTTTTGAAATCGGTAAACCGCGCAGAGATGAAATTGCAACGAGCCGCACCAGTGAGCCTTCCAGCTCTCGAATATTACTTTTGACCTTGCTGGCAATGTAAAACGCGATTTCATCAGGCAAAATCACGCCGTCTAAATCCGCTTTACGTTTAAGGATAGCAACTTTCGTTTCTAAATCGGGCGGTTCGATGTCGGCAATCAAGCCCCATTCAAATCTCGAATGAAGACGTTCTTCAAGGGTCGGAATTTCTCGCGGCGGACAATCCGAAGTGATAACGATTTGCTTCTGGTCGTTATGGAGCGCATTAAAGGTATGGAAAAATTCTTCCTGCGTACGCTCTTTTCCAGCCATAAACTGCACGTCGTCCATCAAAAGTACGTCAATTGAACGATATTTTTCGCGGAAGGTCTGCGTTTTGTCGTAACGAATCGCATTTATCAATTCGTTCATAAATTTTTCGGCGGAAATATATGCGACGCGCAAGTGACGATTGCGTTCTTTGATCGCGTGACCGGCGGCGTGCATCAGATGTGTTTTTCCGAGTCCGACCCCGCCGTAGATATACATCGGATTATAAGTTTTGCCCGGCGATTCGGCGACTGCCAGAGCCGCGGCGTGGGCAAATTGGTTACATGAACCGACGACGAACGTCGGAAATGTGTATTTGCGATTAAGTGAGTTTTCGATCGGTTCGATATCGACAAAATTTGTCGAACTGTTTTTGACCAAAACATCGGATTTTAAATTCTCTCTATGACTAAAGCTGTTTGTAATGCGCGGAGCGGCAATTGGAGTCTGTTTTTCGAGGAAAAATCGTGCGTCATCATCATCTTCTGCAAAATTTTCCTCCTGCATTTCCGATTCGGCGACTTCCCAATCTAAACTATACTGCGTTAAATCGAGTTCCTTTAAAGTTTGTGTAATTACTTCGGAGTAATAAGTGTTAACCCATTCCTTAGTAACTTGACTGGCGCGAAGATGCAGAACTTTATCTTGCTCATTACATCCGTCAAATTGAATAGGACGAAACCACGCATCGAAAATTTGTCTATTCATCAGACGCTTTTCTACCGATTGGAGAATATTACTCCACACATTTTTGTTTTCTGCCAAAATTTCCATCGCTTTTCTCCACAAACTTTTCTTAAATCTTTAGGAAAACTTTTAAGCATTTTCCGCTTTTGAGATTCTTCAAAGTAAGCTCCAAAATTTTCTAGATAAAGTCTTCCAAACCTTTACAAGATTAGTAACTTTTCAAGTTCATTTGACTGTTTTTGAAAAGTTTTCCACAGGGTTTTCCACAGCCTTGTGGAAAATTGCTTAAAAGTTAAGGTGCAACCTTAAGTCTTTTATTTTCAATAATTTACAAAAGTCAAAATCACCTGAAACGGATGAAAGACTATCAGATAAAAGCCCTTTATGCAAGAGAAAATCCACAGGTTTGTGAAAAAGATTTTTGAGGCTCTTAAAGTCTTTTTCCGGCAGCAACTTGGCAGTCAATTCGAGTGTGTTAAACTTATTTGGTTTCAAGTTTCGGAGTAAAAATTATGCCGAGAAAACGAAAAAAATTAAAAGAAAAAAACACAAATCAATTGCCAAACCAATCGTTAAAGATAAACCCGAGCGAAAATAAACTTTTAGAGCGTTTAAGTAACTTAACAAGGGGTTTATTCTACATAAGTGAGACCGATGCCGAGATTATGCCCTTTATTGGTGATAAAACGCCGTGCCTGACACAAGCAGAAATTCTAAGACAAACAAAAAGCGCTGCGGGCGCGCCGGTTGCTGAATTAAACTTTACCGATTTTTTTTCGCGTTTGACAGAAATGCAAGATTGGTACGGCGAGGAAGAAAAGGAGATCGCGCAGAAATTTGCTCGTTTGAAAGTATTTTTAGAGCAAAATTTGAAAGATTTGAAAGTTCTTAAAGTCGGACGAATCAAATTGGATGTTTATATTGTCGGACTCGACGACAAAGACCAGTTAGCGGGAATAAAAACAAAAGCCGTCGAAACTTAAAGTAACGGTAAATTCATTTCTTTTTTACCGAACTTGCGCCCGAAGATTTTGGGACGACATTTTTTGGTTCTCCCGCGTAATAAATGCTGCTCGCGCCGGAAGCGTCGGCTTTTAATTCGTTTGCCGCAGAAACTGTCGCGCTGCTTGCGCCGCTCGCTTCGACATCGGCATTTTCAACCTTCAACTGTTCCGCATCAATTCCGCTTGCGCCGCTCGAATCTGCTATTAAATCTTTTACTTCACCGTCAATCGTTATTCTTGACGCTCCGCTGGCTTCGAGTTCGAGCGCATCAGCTTTAACATTTGTAACAACGGCGGTTGACGCCCCTGAAACGTCTAAGCCGGTAATTTCCGGCATTGAAATCTTGACGGAAGCTTTCTTTTGCATTGAGATTTTTCCATCCGTATAAATTTTCAAAGTATCGCCTCTGACTTCTGTCTTAATATATTGAAGCAGATTATCGTCAGCCTCAATAACCACACTAAAGTCTTTTTGCGCCGTTACTTCAACATTTAATGCGCCGCCTGCCTCAACTTTATTGAATCCCGAAAGGTTTCTCGGCTCGCTTTTCGCCGTTCCCGAACCTCGAACGCCGCCAAAATTATTGTTTATTCCGCCAAAGCCGCAGCCGTTAGCAAAAACTAAACCAATTAACAAAGCCGCCGCAAAAACAATAAAGCCCACTTTTTTCATAACCGACCTCCAAAAAATATTTTCTACGAACTTGAAAATGAAACGAAAAGCGTTTTATTAAAGTTCAATAAAAATTATTTTGCAAAAGCCCAGTATGACAACAAAGCCTGCACGATTCCGATAATTAAACCGAAAAGCGCGCCGAAAAGCTCGATTGTCCGTAAGTGTTCTTTGGCAATCGAGAGAACGAGCGATTCCAGTTTTTCGACCGGGTATTTATTGATTTTATCGCGCACAACACTGCCGATGTCGAATTCCCTGATGGCTTCCGGAAGTTTCTCTTTTGCCGCTGAGATAATCGTTTCGGTCAAAGACTTTCCTGCCTGACGCACTTTTTCTTCGGAAATATGCCCGGAAAGTTTTCCGATTGGCGCGGCAAGCAATCTTTCGATTTGAACCGACAAAACTTTGTTGATAATTTTTACGGTTTCTTCGCGATTGAGGACATTCATCAAAGTTCTCGACAACATATTTTTGAGTTTGTCTTCGGCTTCCGGGTGCGCGGTCTGCAAAATTGCACCGAGACTGTGGGGGCGAAGTTTCTGCAAAGTATCGGTTAAATAAGCGGAAACCGAAATCATCATTTCCTCACCCTGCAAAAGAGAAACTATGCTTTTCGAGATTTGGGATTTGAGCCGTTCGAGTTGTTCAGGGGCAATATTTCCGATGACTTCCGGCAGCGGTCTCTCAAGCGCATTGTCAATTGTTCGGTCAAGAAAATTCTGTGCTTCTTCAGCGAAAAATTCACCGCGCAGCATATCTTCCACACGCTTCGGCAAACTTTCATTGACTAAATCATCAACTTCCCCCAAAAGATTTTCGCGCGAGACGAACATTTTTTTGAAGAACGGTAGTTGTTCGTAATAGCCGTGGACTTCGCTTTTAATCAGCGCGCCGATTTGATTGCGTGTTCGTTCGGCAGTCGCAATTTCGGCTAATTGATGAATTATCGGCTCGATTTGTCCGCTCGCTTTTTCCTTGAGAAGCGCGACGGCATCAGCCGTAAACATTTCGCCCAGAGGCGTTTTTGTATTTGCTAAATCATCGACGCGCCGACTAATAAAGTCCTTGATCTTTTGCTCAAAAGTCGGCTCTTTGATAATTGTGCGAATTCGCTTCTCAAGAAAACTTAAAATCTTATTAAATGTTTCTTCGTCAACGGTTTCGGAAATTCTGCGCGACAAAACTTCGTCAACTCTACGCCCGACAAATCCGTGGATTGATCGGGCGGTTTCTTCGCTTTTGAGAACGCTTTCAATATAGGTCGAAATTTTTAACTGCAGAGAAGAAATCGCATCTAAAATCGGTTCTCGGATATTCAAAGGCAGAGCCTCAATCAGCGACGGATAATCTTGCGAAATAAGTTCTTCAGTGTAAGAATCAACAACGTTTTGAATTTTTTTGCGGAGAAATTCCTTCCCGAAAAGTTCTTCGACAATCGTTTCCTGCGAAACTAATTCTTCACCGACGGCTTTGCCAATTGCTTCCGCCAGACGACCCCGGTGGCGCGGAATCATTCCCTGCGGAAAAACGGTTAAGCCAAACAATTTTACCGGATTGCGCGGACTAAAAAGCATCCGCACCGCCAGCCACGCGCCGACATAACCGTGAACAGTTGCAAAAATTATCAGGAGTGCGACTTGCACCCATAGAAGTTTGAAAAACTCTTCAATAACTTGAAAAAATTCCATTGGTAATAATAAGTCCAAAGTTTAAAATCCAATACCCAATGTCTAATTATCAGCACATTTTAACTTTGGACTAATTAGAAAACTTGAAAACCTTTTGATTTAAGACAAAACTCGGAAAAGTCTTTTAGCCAGTCATAGCTTGCGCTGTAATTTTTCCATTGTTCGTCTTCGTCGCGGTAAAGCGTTCCGTCATCGGCTTTCTCAGTGATGCTCAAATCCAGAAACATACGTTTATTCGGCACGAGACGCGGCAGAATTTCATCGCGGATTCTTTCGCCGATAGTTTGCGCCTCTTCGTTTGAGAACTGCGCGCCGGTCGCGTTGTAATTCATTTGCCGCAGTTTTCCCTCGTCCACAATATCAAAACTCTTGATTATTTCCACCGTCGGCTTCCAATTCCAGACGTTAGAGCGCAACTCGAAACTTTCCGACCCTAAATCCATTAATGTAAAACTCATAATTTTTTTCTTTTTCAACTCCCTGAAAAATGCTAAACGCTAAACCTGATTTGAGTCAATGAACTTTTGCCAAGAAAAAGTTATAATCGCTTTTTTATGAGCAAATCAATTTCATACTCGGACGCAGGCGTTTCGATCGACAACGCAAATTTAGCAGTGGCAAAAATCAGAGAATTTGCCAAAACAACTTTTAATGCCCGGACTTTAACCGAAATCGGCAGTTTCGGCGGTATGTTCTCAGCCGCTTTCCCTGAAATGAAAGAACCGATTCTTGTTGCTTCAGCTGACGGAGTCGGCACAAAACTCAAAATCGCGTTTCTCACAAATACACATCACACAATCGGACAAGACCTGGTTAATCATTGCGTGGACGACATTCTGGTGCAGGGCGCGCGACCGCTGTTTTTTCTCGATTATTTTGCGACCGGAAAATTAAATCCCGAGGTGACGGCTTCCGTCGTTGAAGGAATTTCAATCGCCTGCAGGGAAAACGGTTGTGTTCTGCTCGGCGGCGAAACGGCGGAGATGCCCGGTTTTTATGCTGCGGGCGAATACGATTTGGCAGGTTTTATTGTCGGAATCGTTGATAAAGCAAAAATTATTGACGGCAAAAAGATAATGTCCGGCGACGCTGTTCTGGCTCTGCCTTCGAGCGGTTTGCACACAAACGGTTTCTCGCTTGCCAGAAAACTACTTTTTTACGTCGGGCGTTACAAAATTGACACGATTCTGAAAGAAACCGGAGAAACCGTCGGCGAAACTTTGCTCAAACCGCATAAAAGTTATCTGCCTCTGCTCAAAGATTTACTTGATTCAAACGTGATAAAAGGTTTGGCACACATCACCGGCGGCGGACTTCTGGAAAACATTCCACGCATTTTGCCCGCAAACGTTTCGGTCGAAATCAAACGCGGAACGTGGGACGAGCTTCCAATTTTCAGCTTGATGCAGAAACTCGGAAACGTTAAAGAAACGGAGATGTTTCGCGCTTTTAATATGGGCGTAGGAATGGTAATCGTCTGCTCAGAAAAAGACAAAGAAAAAATCAAAACACATCTTGAAGGTTTGGGCGAGAAATGTTTTGAAATCGGACGAGTTGTTGAGGGAAATAAAGAGGTTTCGATTATTTAAAATAATTTAACGAAAGAATCCAGAAACGCAAAAGCCAGTAACAAGTAAAAATTATTAAAATGAAAATCGGCATTTTAATTTCCGGGCGCGGCTCAAATATGTCGGCGATTGTCGAAGCCGTTCAGAGCGGTTTTATTCCTGATTCTGATGTGACGGTCGTGGTCAGTGATAAAACGCGCGCAAAAGGCTTAATAAAAGCCAAAGAATGCGGAATTGAAACGCTTTCCATCACGCGGAACAGACGCACGCGCGAAGAACACGACGCTGAAATTGTTGCCGAACTCAAAAAGCGCGATGTTGAATTGATTTGTCTGGCAGGCTATATGCGCTTATTGTCAAAGGAATTTGTGCAAACGTTTCCAAATCGAATTTTGAATATTCATCCGAGTTTGCTGCCCAGCTTCAAAGGCTTAGAGGCACAGCGGCAAGCAATTGATTACGGAGTCAAAGTTTCGGGCTGCACCGTTCATTTTGTTGACGAAAACTTAGACCACGGCGCAATCATCGCGCAGAGAATTGTCGAAGTGAAAGACAACGATGCGGTGGAAACGCTTTCCGCACGAATATTGCAACACGAGCACGCGCTTTATGTCGAGTCAATTAAGCGAATCGTTGAAGGAAAGATTAAAATTGTCGGAAGAAGAGTCTTTTGTGAGTAGTCTCGGTCTTTGTTATTAAGATTTACACGAGGCAATAAATCCCAAGCGAAAATATGAGCAATTCAATATTTTTAAGAACATTTATCATACAGTTTTGACATAACTGTCCACAACGCTTAAACTCTAAGTTTTCACTTTAGGGTGAGGAGATAAGTAATTATGCCAAAGAGAACATTTCAACCAAACAACCGCCGCCGCGCCAAGAAACACGGATTTCGCGCGAGAATGGCGACCAAAAACGGTCGCAACGTAATCAAACGCCGTCGGGCGAAAGGACGCAAACGATTAACGGTTCAACATTACTAGACTTTTCTTTGCCGAAAGAAAATCGTTTGCGGAAACCGTCGGAGTTTCGCCGTGTTTATGAACACGGCACGCGTCTTGAAGGGCGTTTTGTGACGGTTTTTATCTTACCGTCGGAAACTTCCTTTCAGCGTCTCGGAATCACGGCTTCAAAAAAAGCGATCGGCAATGCGGTTCAGCGAAACCGTGCAAAACGTCTGCTTCGTGAATCGTTTCGCCTTAGCAAACTTGAGTTAAATGAGTTAGACGGTAAATACGATTGGGTCTTGAATGCACGGAGAAGTTTGTTGCGCGTTAAACTCGACAAACCGTTAGAAGAATTTCGGTTGATAATCGAAAAAGTTAAAAACAGCGAAGTTAAATTGAACAAAGGCGAAGAAAACGTCGTAAGTGCTGCAAAATGAAGTTTTTGATTTTAGATTTTTTGCGACTTTACAAGACGTTTCTCTCGCCTTTTCTGCCCCCTTCCTGTCGTTTTACGCCAACTTGTTCGGAATATGCAACGCAAGCTGTCGATAGGTACGGCGCATTTCAGGGAATTTGGCTGGCGGCGAAGCGTTTATTAAGGTGTCAACCTTTTTGTGAGGGCGGTCACGATCCTGTAAAATAATTATTAAAAATGGCGGATTCCAAACAACAAACACAATTTCGGTTTATACTTGCCGCAACGCTTTCAATGGCGGTGCTTTTCGGCTGGACGTATTTTTTTCCGACAAAAAGAACCGAACAAACAAATACAAACACGACGCAAGTTGTTGCAAACGCAACGCCTACGCCTGAGACGGTTCAAAATCAGACTCCTCAAACGTCATCGGTTGCCTCAACTTCAGACGAAACGCCGAATAAAGGAATCACAATTAAAACGCCGCTTTATCAAGCTAAACTCGACTCAAAGGGCGCGGTAGCGACGAGTTGGGTTTTGATCAAGAACAAATCTTCGAAAGGGGAAAAACTTCTTTTTGCCGACGGCGCGACTGAAGGCGAGCAAAAACCGCTTGAACTCATTTCGCCCGAATCGCTGAACCGCAGCCCGCGTGAGGTTCCTTTTCGTCTGGCAACCGGCGACTCAAACGTTGACAACTTTATTAATGAACGCAATTACAGCATTTCAGTCGACGAAGGAAATGTTGAACTCGGCGAAGGACAGACAAAGCAAATTGACTATGTTTTGAGAGATGAAGCGAACGGTTTGGAGGTTACGAAAAGTTTTATTTTCAATGCCGATAGCTATGTCACCGATTTACAAGTTAAATTAACAAAGAACGGTCAACCTGTTCCAAACACGAAGCTTCTCATCGGCGCCAGCATCGGCGACCATAGCATTAATCACCACAATTATTATCATATTGAATCGGAAGCCGTCGCGTTTGTGAATGGCGATACGGAGCGGCATATTCCCGCTTCGCTCATTACAAATGGAGGGGACGCGGGACAACTGGCGATTAATGGAGCGATGGATTGGGCGGGAGTGGGTGATGCTTATTTTGCGATGGCGGCGATTCCGGCGCAAAAAACAAATGGGTTGGAGTATCGCGCCTCGAAATATGAAGTGGCGACCCAGCCTTTTTACGACGGAATATTCAGTTGGATTACGCCAACTTGTTCGGAATATGCAACGCAAGCTGTCGATAGGTACGGCGCATTTCAGGGAATTTGGCTGGCGGCGAAGCGTTTATTAAGGTGTCAACCTTTTTGTGAGGGCGGTCACGATCCTGTAAAATAATTATTAAAAATGGCGGATTCCAAACAACAAACACAATTTCGGTTTATACTTGCCGCAACGCTTTCAATGGCGGTGCTTTTCGGCTGGACGTATTTTTTTCCGACAAAAAGAACCGAACAAACAAATACAAACACGACGCAAGTTGTTGCAAACGCAACGCCTACGCCTGAGACGGTTCAAAATCAGACTCCTCAAACGTCATCGGTTGCCTCAACTTCAGACGAAACGCCGAATAAAGGAATCACAATTAAAACGCCGCTTTATCAAGCTAAACTCGACTCAAAGGGCGCGGTAGCGACGAGTTGGGTTTTGATCAAGAACAAATCTTCGAAAGGGGAAAAACTTCTTTTTGCCGACGGCGCGACTGAAGGCGAGCAAAAACCGCTTGAACTCATTTCGCCCGAATCGCTGAACCGCAGCCCGCGTGAGGTTCCTTTTCGTCTGGCAACCGGCGACTCAAACGTTGACAACTTTATTAATGAACGCAATTACAGCATTTCAGTCGACGAAGGAAATGTTGAACTCGGCGAAGGACAGACAAAGCAAATTGACTATGTTTTGAGAGATGAAGCGAACGGTTTGGAGGTTACGAAAAGTTTTATTTTCAATGCCGATAGCTATGTCACCGATTTACAAGTTAAATTAACAAAGAACGGTCAACCTGTTCCAAACACGAAGCTTCTCATCGGCGCCAGCATCGGCGACCATAGCATTAATCACCACAATTATTATCATATTGAATCGGAAGCCGTCGCGTTTGTGAATGGCGATACGGAGCGGCATATTCCCGCTTCGCTCATTACAAATGGAGGGGACGCGGGACAACTGGCGATTAATGGAGCGATGGATTGGGCGGGAGTGGGTGATGCTTATTTTGCGATGGCGGCGATTCCGGCGCAAAAAACAAATGGGTTGGAGTATCGCGCCTCGAAATATGAAGTGGCGACCCAGCCTTTTTACGACGGAATATTCAGTTGGATTACGCGCCAGGCGACCGTTAAGGAAACGCGGCATCTGTTGACGGCTTATGTTCCGATCAACGCTGACGGTTCGACTAACAAAATCTACACCGGTACGAAAGATTATTTTGTTCTCAATCAATACAACGAAATTTTAACCGGCGCGGTTGGCAGACCGATAGATCTTGAAAATTTTGTAAACTTTAGTAGTTATTCCTGGTTCAGAGCAATTACCAAGCCGGTTACCGTCCCGATTCTTCACGCTTTAACCTTCATAAATTCATATACCAATAATTACGGACTGGCAATTATTATCTTTACCTTTTTCTTTTATTCCCTGCTTTTCCCGATGCGCTGGTATCAATCGAAATCCTTCAAGAAAGCTTCGGGCAACGCGCCTAAAATGAAGGAGTTGCAGGATAGATTAAAGGAAATGCAGAGCAAGGGCATTCCGGCAGACGACCCGCGAATGCGCGAATTGCAGATGGAACAATTGAGGATGACGAAAGACGCGCTGCCGATTGGCGGTTGTCTGCCGATGCTTCTTCAATTTCCCTTGCTAATTGCTCTCTATACAGCAGTTACAATTGCTATCGGTTTTCGCCAAGCATCGTTTCTGTGGCTTCCGGATCTTTCCGCCGGCGACCCCTGGCATCTGCTTGAATTCGGTTTTGCTTTCTCGATGATTCTTTCGATGAAATTTACGCCGCAAGCCGCCGTCGTGTCGCCCGAACAGCAAATGCAGCAAAAAATGATGACGTATCTGATGCCGGTAATGATGCTCTGGATTATGTGGAGCGCGCCCGCCGGACTGCTTCTTTACTGGTTTTTCGGTAACATCGTCAGTTTTGTTCAACAAATATTCATTAATCGGATGAACAAAACCGATGAGCCGCCATCCAGCGAGATTGTGCAGGCTGTTCCGAAAAACACTAAAAAAGTGAAGCCGAAATTTTCAACGTCTTAAAGGTGAAGAAGTTAGTGTATCTTCAAAACTTACCTCTTCCCTTCTAAATTTTTTCACTTTTTCACATTATTTTTATGAATGAAGTTTGTCAAAAAGCCCGGGAGTTTTTAGCCGATATAATCTCTGATTTACGTTTCGATTTGAGCGTTTCAGCAGAATGGACTGATGAAGGTTGTTTATTAAACTTAAAAGGCAAAGATACTCATTTTTTGCTTAATGAAAACGGCGAAATGCTCGATTCGTTTGAAACATTGTTATTTCAAATATTCGGTCGAGATCTTGATCGCGAACACCGTATTATTTGTGATGCCGACGGTTTTCGGCAGACACGCAAAGCCGAACTCCAGGCAATGGCGCGCTTTGCCGCGCAAAACGTCAGAAAAAACGAAATGCCATTTACATTTGGCGTGCTGAACTCAACGGAACGCCGCATTATTCACCTTAATTTGCAGAAAGAAAGCGATCTGCATACTGAATCGATTGGCATCGGCAAAGACAGACGCCTTCAGGTCCGCCTCAAATAAGTTTCAGGTTCCAAGTTTTAAGTTTCAAGTCGAACACAAACTCAGAACTATGAAAGATACAATCATCGCCCTCGCAACACCTCTCGGACGAAGTGGAATCGGCGTGATTCGCCTGAGCGGTGGAAATTCGCTTTCCATTGTTCGCAAACTTGTCCGCGATGAAAATCTCAATCCCAAACCGCGTTTTGCCGCGCTCCAAAAGATTTATGACCTTGAAACGAGCGAGATTCTCGACGAAACAATCATCACTTATTTCCAAGCTCCGCAATCGTTTACAGGCGAGGATGTTATCGAAATAAGCGGTCACGGTTCACCGATTATCTTGCGCCAAATTATTGATTTGTGTTTAAAATTCGACGCTCGAATGGCGGAAGCCGGAGAATTTTCGCTGCGGGCGCTGGCAAACGGACGGATGAATCTGAGCCAAGCCGAAGCGATCCGGGATTTAATTGACGCCCAATCCGTTGCTTCTGCCCGCCAATCAATTCGTCAATTGCGCGGCGAGCTTTCCAGCGAACTGCAGCCGCTAAAAGATGATTTGCTTGATGTTATCGTTGTTTTAGAATCTTCGCTTGAGTTTGTCGAAGACGATTTACCAGCTCTCCAAGCTCATAATATTAAAGAAAAACTCTTGAAAATTACTGGCAAGATTGAAAAAATGGCTTCAACTTTTCAGGCGGGCAAACTTCTGCGCGAAGGATTAAAGATTGCTCTCGTCGGTCGCCCAAACGTCGGAAAGTCAAGTCTTTTCAACGCTTTGCTGGGACATGAACGCGCTATCGTAACCGCCATCGCCGGTACAACGCGCGACCAACTCCACGAAAGATTTACGATCAAGAATATACCGATTTCTTTAATTGACACCGCCGGGCTTCGTGAAACTTCAGATACGGTTGAAAGCATCGGCGTCGAACGTTCAAAACGCACGATGGCGGATGCCGATCTAGTAGTTGTTTTACTTGACGGTTCGGAATGCTTAACGGTTGAGGACACAAATTTATTCGACCAAGCTAAAGACTTAAACTATTTGGTTGCAATAAATAAAAGCGATTTGGAGCAGTCGAAAATTAATCTTGACGGAGAAAGCAAAGTTCTGCATATTTCCGCGAAAACGGGTGAGGGTTTAGATCAATTGGAAAATGCCATCGTCGAGCCTTTTTCGACGAATAATCTGGAAAACACGGGCTTTCTAATCTCTGATGCGCGCCATAATGATTTACTTCGACGTTCGATTTTGGAAATTGAAACATCGTGTTATTTGATAGATGAGCGAGCGAGTGAGGAAATTATTCTTATTGGTCTACACAATGCGCTCCGTTTCTTAGGTGAAATTACCGGTGAGACGACCACCGAAGATATGCTAACTCGAATCTTTTCAACCTTTTGTATTGGAAAGTAAGGGCATCAATTTTTTTAACAGCGGCAAGAAAATATTTTCTGATTTATGTAACAAAGTTTTCATAAAGCAAGACTAAACCTCCCTGCTTAATTATTCTACTATTTTTCGCAGTTGCAATTAAAACGCTAAAAAATTCAAAAACGACTATTATTTATTTATGTTTCATTAGCTCTCAAACAAAGCTAATATAATAAATGGTGAGTTTTATTAGAATCCCAGTGATTCACATACAGTAGGCAAAGCAAAAAATGATGAAATGGATTTTGACAGCGGTCGGTTTTCTATTGATCTTTTTGGTAGTTTTTGAAGTGTATATGACTGTGTTGCGAGCGCATAAACATCCCGGACCGGTCAGCAAAAAGATTAATCGTTGGCTGTGGTGGATGGCAAGTAACATCGCGCATCGTCTCAGTCAGCGGGTACGTCACTCGATTTTGAACTCGATTGGTCCATTGCTTTTGCCAATTTTAACCGGTGTGCTTCTTATTTTTCTGCTTGTCGGATATGCCCTTATCTATTACCCGCGTCTGCCCCAGGACTTTAATATCAGCTCCCAAACAGAAATAATCGATACGTGGCGCGAGGCTCTATATTTTAGCGGTGTTACGCTGCTTACAATCGGATATGGTGATGTAACGCCGCGCACCGATTTTATGCGTCTTATGGCTTTATTCGAAGGCTTATCGGGCATCGCTGTTATCTCTCTCGTGATAACGTATCTGCTGACGGTTTCCAGCGCAGTCCAACTTAAACGCGTCGTCGCGCTCTCATTTTTTCATCAAGCTAAACACGGAGCAGATGTCGCCGGATTTATCATCCATTATTTTCGGCGCGGTAAATTCTACGGTTTAGAAGAAATATTTCGTACCGGCACGCGCGATATTCAAATCCTGCTCGAATCTCATATCGAGCATCCGGTTATTTACTACTTTCATTCATACTCGGTTTATAAAAGTATGCCGCGCGTGCTGTTTATTCTTTTGGAAGCGGCAAATATTATTAACACGTGTCTTGACCAGGAAGAATATATCGATACAACCGACCATCCGGAGATAGATACGCTTGAAGAGAGCGCGCTGCAAGTTCTTAATGATTTTCTTGTCGCACTTAATCTGGAACTTGAAACACAAAACCAAATAGAAACACCTGAAGAAGAGCTTAGAAGGCGCAAACGCTGCTTTTATCGCACGATGCGGGAATTAAAATCTGCCGGTATCAAAACGCGGATTGATAAACAAACCGCTTTAGCGGAATATGTTTTCGGACGTGAACGTTGGGAGAGACAACTTTATCGGCTTGGGTATTTTCTCGGTTACGATTGGGACGAATTAACAGGGGACAATAACTTGCAGGATGCTGTTCATGATGAACCTGATGAATTAGGTTCTCCGATACTTGAAAATACAATTTCACCTAATATAAATGGGTTGATAAAGGAAGGCGAAAGGAAAAGCGAGAATGCGTAAAATCCCTCGCTGCATCGTTATCCGGACGATGATGAATTAGGTATAAACTTCCCTGCCAGTGATTTTAATATAAAATTAATCTTGAAATATAAGTGCTGCGCCTTTGTTGAAAATTTACCTTTAAATTTATTAAACGAAGAGATTTCTTATAGGCAAAATTATTATATATCAATAAAATATTAATTTAGCTTTTATTAAAGTTTTCTAGCCTATTCGTTCTATAAATGAGATAATTCAAAGTTATGATTTTCGACGAAAAATTTGATGTTATTGTGATTGGCGCCGGTCACGCGGGTTGCGAAGCTGCATCTGCTTCGGCACGACTCGGGGCGGAAACAGCCCTTGTTACGATAAATCTTGATTTAATCGGTCAGATGTCATGTAATCCGGCTATCGGCGGCATTGCTAAAGGTCATATTGTTCGAGAAATTGATGCTTTGGGCGGAATTATGGGACGGGTTATCGACCGAACCGGAATACAGTTTCGCCTGCTTAATCGGTCTCGAGGTCCGGCAGTTCAATCGCCGAGAGCACAAGCTGATCGGGCATTATACCGCACGGAAATGCGACATGTTCTTGAGTTTACACCCAACTTACATCTTCGGCAAGGCGTAGTTGTGGAGCTAATTGTTGAAAACAATACTGTTATTGGCATCGAATTGCAGGATAGTCGAAGATTTGCCGCTCAATCAGTGATATTAGCGACCGGAACTTTTTTAAATGGAATAATTCACACCGGTCCTAAAACTTTCTCTGCGGGAAGAGCAGGCGAGCCTGCTTCTACTGATCTTGCCGAAAATTTAAAGCGTTTGGGTTTTCCCGTAGGACGGCTAAAGACCGGAACTCCTCCGCGCCTTGATGGAAGAACTATTGATTGGGATGCATTTGAAGAGCAAACAGCTGATGAAAATCCGGTTGCCTTTTCGTTTGCGACAGACAAAATTGAACAACCTCAAATTTCCTGTCATATCGGTTACACCAGTGAAAAATTACACCGAAAAATTCGTGAAAATTTACATCAGTCGCCTTTATACTCGGGTAAAATTAAAGGGGTGGGTCCCCGTTATTGCCCATCAATCGAAGATAAAGTTGTAAAATTTGCCGATAAAGATCGTCATCAACTTTTTCTCGAACCTGAAGGGCACACTACGAACGAGGTTTATTTGAACGGGTTCTCTACTTCCCTGCCTTCAAATCTGCAACAGGATTTGCTGAGAATGATAGACGGGTTTGAAAATGTCCAAATAATTCGCCCGGGTTATGCAATAGAGTATGATTTTATTGATCCTCGACAATTAAAATTAACGATGGAAACTATTCGAATCAAAGGACTTTTCTTTGCAGGTCAAATTAATGGGACAACCGGATACGAAGAAGCTGCCTGCCAAGGTTTGATTGCCGGCATAAATTCTGCTTTTTATGTTCAAAAAAGAAATCCTTTTTATTTAAAAAGAAATGAAGCCTACATCGGAGTTTTGGTTGACGATTTGATTCAGCACGGGGTTGATGAGCCTTACCGAATTTTTACTTCGCGGGCTGAGGATCGTTTAATTTTGAGACACGATAATGCTGACCAAAGACTTTCTCCAAAAGGATTTGAGATAGGTCTTCTCGCTAACAAAGATTGGGAAAATTTTAATAAAAAAAGAAGTAAAATTTCTTTATTGCGAGATGTTATAAACTCTACTCGCTACAAACGTTCTGATGTCGAATATGCAAGTATTTCGCAACTTCTCGGTGTTGATTTGGGTGATGCCATTACACTTTCGCAACTTTCTCAACGGCAAGGTGTAAACTCTGATTTAATATTTCGGCTTCTTCCACAAAATATCAGAAGTGAAGTTAGTTTGAGAGAATTAGAAACAACGTTAGCTGATTCGCTTTATAGCGGTTATATTGAAAATCAACGATCTGTTACCGAGCGTATTTATCATAATGATAATCTTCGTGTTCCGACGATGTTTTCGTACCAAAATTTAAGTGGTCTTTCCCATGAAATGGCTGAACGCTTAGATCGCGCAAAACCAAATACGTTCGGGCAATTAAGGCGAATTAGCGGCATGACACCCTCTGCCATCTCCACGGTTCTTGTCCACCTTACCGCTCATAAAAACTAAGTGTTATCATAAATTTTAAGTAGCACGTGCCACATCCCAAACGGTTTCGTGGCACGTGCTACTTTTTATGGTTTTAGTTTAGATTTACAACCATAGTATGTTATTTTATAAAAAAACAAAAGTGACAATAAAATGGGAAAAATAATAGCTGTTGCAAATCAAAAGGGCGGGGTTGGAAAGACAACGACTTGTGTAAATTTAGCTGCAAGTCTGGCAGTTGAAGAAAAGAAAGTATTACTCGTTGATGCGGATCCACAGGGTAATGCAACATCAGGTTCGGGTATAGCGCGAGCAATGTCGAGAAAAACGCTCTATAACGCACTAATATTAAACGAACCTCTTGAAAATATAATCTTAAACACAGAATTGCCTTTGTTGTGGGTTTTACCGGCAGATAAAAATCTTGCAGGGGCTGAAGTTGAATTAGTTGATACAGAAAATCGAGAATATAAACTTAAAATTTTACTAAGTACTATAAAAGACAAATTTGATTATATTATAATAGATTGTCCACCTTCATTAAGTTTATTAACAATAAACGGCTTGACTGCGGCAGACACTTTATTAGTACCGATACAATGCGAATATTATGCATTAGAAGGGGTAACCGAATTGTTCGACACATTTGCCAGACTCAGGCGAGGGCTTAATCCAAAACTGGTAATCGAAGGACTTCTTTTAACAATGTATGATGAAAGAACAAATTTATCGGCGGCAGTGGCAAAAGATTTACGTGATTTTTATGGCTCACAAGTTTTGAAAACGATTATTCCGAGAAACGTCAGATTAGCAGAAGCGCCGAGTTATGGTAAACCTATAATTTTATATGACATACGCTCGAGAGGTGCAGAAAGTTATATACAACTGGCAAAGGAGATATTAAGTCATGAGTAGAAAAGTATTGGGTAGAGGATTAGATGCGTTGTTAGGTGATGAAAAAAATGCTGAAAAGGAAGAGTTGTTGGAAATAGATCTTGATTTGATTGAACCGAATGCCAGGCAGCCCCGCACAAATTTTGCTGAAGCGAAATTAGAGGAATTGGCGCAATCAATTCGTATAAATGGAGTTGTTCAGCCGATAATAGTCAGAAAGAAAGGCTCAAATTACGAAATAGTAGCCGGAGAAAGGCGTTGGAGGGCTTCACAACGAGCGGGTCTACAAAAAATTCCAGCCGTTGTGAAAAAAATAAAAGATGAGAAACTTCTAGAACTTGCATTAATTGAAAATATACAAAGACAGGAATTAAATGCTATTGAAGAAGCGAAAGCCTATAGAAACTTAGTCGAGACTGTCGGCTTAACGCAGGAGATGATTGCCGAAAGAGTCGGTAAAAATCGAACGGTTATTACAACATTTCTTCGACTCTTAAAATTACCTGATGATATTCAAGATTTAGTAGTTGAAGAAAAAATATCTGCCGGACATGCGAGGGCGATTTTGATGGCAGAGAATTCTGATTTACAACGTGAACTGGCACGAAAAATTATTACGATGTCGCTTTCGGTAAGAGAAACAGAAAAAGCCGCAAAAAGAATTCAGAAGAGCAGTCAGGAAAAAGGCGCGAAAATAGAAAAGCAAAAGGTTGATCCGAACATTAAAGTTGCTGAAACAAAATTACGCCGTTATTTAGGAACGCAAATTCAAATTATTCCAGACGGGAAGGGAACCGGCGGAAAAATTGAAATTGAATATTATGGTGAAACTGACCTGACCCGAATTTATGATTTGTTGATGAATGCAAATGCCTGAAAACATTGAACTTATGGATAAAAGAAGACTTACTCAAATGGTTTCATGCGCGGGATGAGTGGCAAAACTCGCCCCGCGCGACCTTGCTCAAGTTTTGAGTAAACTACCGAAGCAAAATTTTACCAAAGATGTTTTGGTTGGCTTTGAAACATCTGATGATGCCGGTGTGTTTAAATTAAACGACGAAACGGCACTTGTTCAAACAGTAGATTTTTTTACGCCAGTGGCGGACGAACCGGAAGTTTACGGACGAATCGCCGCGGTGAATTCCTTAAATGACATTTATGCAATGGGCGGAACGCCGCTAACGGCTCTTTCGATCGTTTGTTATCCGCAAAAAGGGGACTGGGAGGTATTAGGAGAAATTTTAGCTGGCGGGCAAAAAGCGCTTAATGAAGAGAATGTAGTTATTTTGGGCGGACATTCGGTTGATGACCAAGAAATAAAATTCGGTTATTCGGTAACCGGAATTATAAATCCTGCAAAAATTATAAAAAATTCAGGAGCAAAAAACGGTGATGTTTTGATTTTGACAAAACCTATCGGCACAGGTGTTATTAATACGGCGATAAAGTTTGAAAAGGCAAGTAAAAAGGCTATGGATGCAGCATTAAAAACAATGACTAAATCCGCACAAGAAGCATCTAAAGTTATGCAGGAAATAGGCGTTAATAGTTGCACAGATATAACAGGTTTTGGATTGTTGGGACACGCGTACGAGTTGGCAAAAGCGAGCAACGTAAAATTAAAAATTGAATCTAAAAATGTTCCGCTCCTGCCCGATGTTATGGAATTAGTTGAGCAGAAAATGTTGACGAGAGGCGACAAAAATAATCGAGATTATGTTGGCGAAACAATTAAATTTGAAAGGAATATAACAAAAGAAATGCAGAGCGCGTTGTTTGACCCGCAAACTGCCGGAGGTTTATTAATTAGTTTAGCAGAAGGTAAGGCGGAACGTTTTCTAAATGAAGTCTCGGAAGCGAAAATTATCGGAACGGTTCAATCCTTTAAAAAATTTTTAATTGAAGTAAAATAGGAAAATGTATTATTTATTTATACTTGAATCAATCGGGACATCGGAGTTGCTTTTAATAGGTTTGATAGCCTTAATTATTTTTGGTCCGCGAAAACTACCTCAATTTGCGCGAACAATCGGTAAAACAATGGCTAATCTGCGCCGCACAGGCGATGACTTCAAAAAAACCTGGACGCAAGAAGTTTCATTTGAAGACGAACGAAACAATTCTGAAAATGAACAAAACTTGCTCACCACAAATCCGTATGCGGTTGAAAATACAATCGGAAAAAATACGGATTTTAGTAAAAACAAAATTGCCACACCTCAAATAAAAGAAATAAATAAGCAAGATTTCGAGCGTAATTTACCGGTAAAAGAAACACACGATACGAAAAAAGCAGTTATTGAAACAAATACTTCCGGTAAACGTGATTGGCTATAGAAAAACATTACTAATCGAAATATAACTCTTAAATGAAACGCGACCGAATAAATCAGGAAGAAGAATTAAACGGACAGATGTCTTTTTTAGATCATCTGGATGAATTCCGCCGTCGGCTCGTAAGGTCAGTAATTGTTGTAGTTATTGCGTTTATGTTATGCTGGTATGGTTCTGGTAAAATTTATGAATTTTTGGCTGTTCCTATTCGTCAAGCGCTCTCCGAAGCAGAAAGGCAAAAAATTTCCATTGTAGGTTTAACGGGCGATGAAAAAGTTTCAAGCTTAAATACTCTACAAGAAGGCGAAGCGGTCAATTACGTTTTTGACCGAGCGACTGAACTGGGCGTTAGTGTCGTCTCGCCCGGAACATCCGTTAAAGCCAAAGTATTGAGAGATGTTGAGGGCAACCCGGGGCTTTTTACGGACGACTCGATTGTTGTCGGTAATGCAGTTCTGCCGAAAGGAATCAGACTTCCGGCAGATTTTAATCTTCAAAATGTGCAGGATACAAGCGCGGAAGAAAAATTGATTGTAACCACCGCGACTGAATCATTCACGCTTTATGTGACGGTTTCGCTTTATGCGGCGATTGCTCTTTCAATTCCTTTTTTGTTGTGGCAGATTTGGGGGTTCATTTCGCCTGCGTTATACCGTCACGAACGCGCCTATGTTACTCCGTTCATTGCGCTTTCGACAATTTCATTCGTTGCCGGGGCTGCTTTTGCTTATTATATTTTATTTCCGCCGGCGCTTAAATATTTGCTTGGAATCGGCGAAAACTTTCGTCTGATGCTGCGCGCAACTGATTATTTTGATTTTATCACCTTGATTATGCTGGCGATGGGTATAATTTTTCAGATGCCTGCGATAACTTATGTTTTGTCGAGAATCGGTCTCGTTTCCGCAACGCTTCTCATCCAAAGCTGGAAGATTGCAATCGTCGTTATCTTGATTGTCGCCGCTGTTGTCTCACCGACCGCTGATATTCCGAATATGATGCTTTTCGCCGCGCCGATGATATTTTTGTATATCATTTCGATTTTCATCGCGTGGTTTTTCGGTCGGAAAAGACAAAAAGACTCTCAAGTTGAGAGTCTTCAGTAATAAACCGAATAACTAATTTGGTGTTTATTTTTTTTGAATTGGCTGGCGAAATTTTCAACATATCATTGACTTTGACCACGCCGTCGATTTCCATGACAAGTTTCACAACTTTTTCCTTTTGTTCTTTCGAAAGAACTGTTCCTTTAAGAGTAACAACCGCGTTTTCGACATCTATATTTATAATCAAATCTTTTGAAATATTTGCCACGGCTAAAGTTGCACGAGTTTTTGTCCAAAGCCAACTGTCGTTTTCACCTGCTCCAATTTTATCTCCACGCTTTTTTGCAACTTCATATCTAAATTTGTCAGTATTATCTTGCTTCCCAGTCAACTCCTGATTACTAAAAATCTGGTTGAGCGTTTCACTCATCCGGTAACCTGCCAAAGCGATTTGCTCTTGCGCGATTTCAAAAGCGCGTTTCTTATATTTTTCCGAAGGCATTTGATAGCGAATAAGCGTCGGCGGAAAAAATTCTTTCGCGGCAATTTCAAAACCTTCGGTTTGCCATTCGTTGAATTTGCCGATTTTCAGACGATTCTGCATTTTTGAGAGCGGATATTTTTTTATAATACTTTGTGCGATTACCGGTATATATTCCGAATCACAAGCATCATTGAGACGCGGAGTATTGCGCCCGATTATTGAATCCCAGTACCAATGCAGATTTACCTTATCTTCGCGTGGTGTGTCCTTGGGAGTTAGTTCAAAAAGATTTCCACCCTGGTCGCCTTTTGGCTCAAGTTCCGTGACACGCGCCGATGTATGCAGAGGTTGGTGTATGTCGCCGCCGAGATGCAAAAACCAAGCTAACGCAATCGCTTTGTCCGCATCAGAAGCCGAAGCGTCGCGCATTAACTTATCAAATTCAAAAAGCTGATCGACGGCTTTGCCTTTCGGTTCGGCAAACTTTTCTAAAATTTCTACTTTTCCGTTTGTTCCACGCCAAAAAGTGTCAGAGTAATGCCAATCGCCTTTATGATATTTCTCGAAGCGATTCTTAAACTTACGGTCGCGGACAATATCCGCCCAAGTGCTGGCAATCATAAAAAGCTCGCGCTGCCTGACAGCGGCTGAACGCGAGTCCTGCAAATAAAAAACGCTTAAATCCGAATCTTCCGGCGCGTTGAGAATAATTTTTATCACCTTTTCACGCACTTGGGGCGTCATTCGTTCCCAGGCAATGTAAGTTGTAAGTTTGTGTCCCGTGTCATCCCACGCCAAAACAGAAGATGTCAAAACAATAAAAAATGTGAAAAGAAGACAGATTTTAATAAGCAAGTTTTTCATTCGTTTCTCCTCAAAAGCTATGAAAGATATTAACGAAGTTAGAGAATAAAAAAAAGTAGAAAGAAATATTAAGAAGAAAATATTTCTTTTTCGGCTAATTTGAAAAGACAAACTTTTATTAAAAAACTTCATCAAAAAATCGTAAAACGTTTCACGTTTAAATGTTCTATTAAAAAGATCAAGTACATTAAAATTTGATGTAGGGAGTAAAAATAAAATGCAGGCAGTTCTAGAACAAAATACAATAGCGGAAGCTATCATTAATCGAACTAAAGGCGAGTTTGGCGGCAAGATAGGCTTGTTCGTCAAACTTTTCGGTTGTTGGCATAAACAACTGAGCCGCCCTTTTACAAAGAGAAATGTTTCTTACCGCGCTTGTCTACACTGTGGCGCACGTCGGGGTTACAACACCCAAACTTTAAAAACATTCGGTCCATATCATTACCCGCCGATAGTGTCATCTAATGAAAGTTAAGTGATTTTTTCCGCCTCGTAATCATACCAACTTTTTGACTCACCCGAGCGCGGATTAATTTGCACATTTTTATTAAAATTTTTACAAAGCGAATTTTGAAAACAAGAAAAGATAAAGCATATCGAGCTTTACCTTTTTGGCTTTTTCAAATACAAAAATATTATATTTTGGCGACGGCGACAAACTTAGAGGGATCGGAGACGATCACGCCGCCGGGTTTTTCCTTTGAAACGACAAACAACTTCGGTTTTTTTACCTTTAATTGGGCGTCAATCGGAATAACGACTTCGCCTGTTTCAGAGACATCAAAAACGCCGCCGCTAAGCGGGGTTTTTTGATTTTGAGTTTCGTCAACAATCCATAGTTGGTAGCTTTCCTTATTCGGGTCATTGACAGGCAAACCGCGAAAACGTATATAACCTTGTTGCAGCGCATTGCTCCAAACAACGTCGCCCAAAACCTCTTTCTCGTTTTTGGCGGAGGTCCAGGTTGCCTGAATCGTATCCTGAGCGGATGCGAGAAGCTGTTCGCGTTTTTGCGCCGCCGACAACTCAGGGCTCGGAGTCTGAATAACTTCGGGACTTTTAGCAATTTCCGGTTGCGGACGAAAACGAGTCGTCCAGATGTTTACCGCTAACGCTATACAAGCTGCTGCCGCAACTGCCCAGCCGAGTGATTGCCACAAAAAGCGTTTAGGCTGCAATTCGTGGACATTTCTACCGGTTTCGGCAGCACTTAATTTGACATTTTCCTTTGTCTTCTGCGGAAAACTCAAAACCTTTTGGGCATCTTCACGAAAACTCAGATGTTTTTTCGAGTCAACCAGTATTTTGCTTCGCAATGCAGCGGGTAAAGACTCATTTATATCCAGGTGCGATAAACTTATAGCTGCCGCCGTTAATTCAAACGATATATCTTCACGCCAATCAGAAAACTGATTTTTAAGTTGATCAAGCTCCGTCAATTCTTCTTCGTTTAATCCAAAAACGGCTTGGTCGGTAAGGAGTTCAGACAGTCTTTCTCTGTTTACTTCTTTCATACTGCTGCCTCCTGTGTTTCCTCAGAATTTCCTAATCCTAATAATTCTCTGACCTGAATCAAACCACGTCTCGCGTGTGTTTTAACCGTGCCGAGCGGTATTTCCAGCGCGTCCGAAATTTCCTGGTGCGAAAAGCCCTGAACTATTGAAAGATGCAGAATCTGTCGTTGTTCGGGACGTAAGTCATTCATTGCTTTAGCGGCTTCTTTTGCCTCGACATTCATTTGTATATTTTGGTGAACTTGACCGGAAGGTTCGACCAAAATATCCTCCATTGAATCCACATTCGGTTGACGATTTTGCTTTCGCATTCTGTCAATAAGGCGCCGCCGTGCAATCATCGCCACGAAAGTAGTTTCAGATGCCTGTGTTTCGTCAAAACGTCCGGCGTGTTTCCAAATATCGATAAAGATTTCCTGAACCGCATCCTCAGCTTCCTCAGACTTCGATAACATCCGACGCGCAAGCGACCAAACCAAGCCGCCATAAGTATCTAGGCAATCTTGGACAGCATTTGTATCATTAGACGCGATGCGTTTTAGAATAGCTTGAGCCACAACTTTTATTCTCAACCGAAGAGGAATCTAAGCAATTAACTTTAAGCTACTTCATTTAGGCACAAATTGCCAAGTCAACTAATGCTGTCACCAAAAATGAAGCATTATTTTCATAGCAATACCGCTCCCGCTGGCTAACTTCATTCTTTATTTTCAAAAACTGTTTGCTAATAATTAGTTTTGAGTCATGACTAGCAGAAAAGGCTAAAATGATTGCTAAGTTCAATTTTAACAAATATTTCTGCTCGGATGTTGCGCATCGAAATTTTTACGCGAAAAATTCGATTTTGAAAACGGATTGCTTCGCTTTAACTGCCCATTTTGCGGCATTTTTTTCAATAAGGAGGAAAACTGTGATAGTTTTATCTAGTCTTGACCCTTAGTTTTTTATCTTTATTACCGTAAATTTTCAATCCAGAATGCATTTTACCTTTATTGATATTTTATTCGCTCGTGTGTAGGATTTGGATGCAAATTAAGCACAATGACCAAAGGGTAAGGCATAA
>MWVV01000144.1_pt1 | contig 25160 bp, 28 predicted proteins | sample 1047281 | NCBI WGS metagenome assembly MWVV01 (sample SAMN06349986, study PRJNA376086) | soil metagenome | isolation source: PT-2 sample Antarctic (ecotone) soil | place: Antarctica | collected 2015-01-13 | reverse complement strand
GTTCAGGCGGACAAGGCGGTTCCGGTGGACAGTCTGGTTCTCAAGGAGGACAAGGCGGCGGTTCAAAAGGCGGTGGCGGTCAGTCTGGTTCGGGCGGCAGCGGAGGCTCTGGCGGACAATCCGGTTCGCAAGGTGGTTCCGGTGGTGGTAAATCCGGTTCCGGCGGAGGCAGCGGCTCAGGCGGCGGAAGCGGTTCTGGAAGCGGCGGCTCGGGCGGCTCCGGTGGCGGAAGCGGCTCAGGTGGTTCGGGCGGCTCCGGCGGCGGTGGCAGGTAAAGGTTTTCAGACCGAAAATAATTAATTAAATAAAGACGATTCTTTTGAGTCGTCTTTTTATTTTATATGCCGAACGCTTTTGGCAGAAACCAATTGCCGCGAGTGTCTTGCCATAAATTTTCCGAAGACAGAAGATAGAATTTTTAGACTTCAACCGTCTGAATTAAACCCTCGAAAGTTAAATAAGAATTATAATACTGACTACTAACTAACCGACTGCTAAAATTTATGTCCGTTCAATCAGTTCATCAGTTCGCTGAAAAAGTCGCGCTCGTTTCCGACGGCGAAGGCGAAATCGGGCGCGCCGTCGCGCTTCAGCTTGCGCTGCAAGGCTGTTACGTTATCGTAGGTTTTTCTAACGCGAACGAACAAACGAAAAGCACTTTGGCGGAACTGCAAAATCTCGGCACTCTTGCACACGTGGTTGAAACTGATTGTTCGACGGCTGCGGGCGCGCGCCGATTGGTCGCGGAAGCGGAAAATATTTACGGGCGGCTCGATTTACTCGTCAATACTTTGAAATTCAGGAGCGATTCGACATTTGATGAAATGAGCGAAAGCGTTTGGACGAAGACGCTCGACGCGAATTTGAAAGCGACGTTTTTTGTATCGCAGGCGGCTGTTAAATTGATGAGCGCGCGTCCGAAAGCGAAAATCGTCAACGTCGTTTATGATTGCGCAGGCGCGGAAAAGGATTTGGCTTTTGCACTGGCGCAGGCGGGGATAATCAGTTTGACAAAAAACTTGGCGGCGCAGCTTGAGCCGAAATTTCGCGTCAACGCCGTTCAGTTGAGCGAAGAAAAATCGAAGGCGATTGAAAATTTAGACCGCGAATTGTTTCGTCCGCCGAGCGGAATCGCCTTTGACGATGTAGCGCGCGCCGTGCTTTTTCTGCTGTCTTCGGAAGCCGTCGGACTGAACGGGCAAGTTTTGAAAATCGAATAAATGCGCGCTTAAATTAATAAAAGAATAATATTTTCGCCGCCTTTTCCGCGCACCGTTTTTTTGCTGTTAAATTAAATTAAATTCGTGTTAAAATCCTGAATTGCAATGAAACTCGACATCCTTATTATCAGAGCAGGTTTTATCGTCCTTCTAGCGCTCATCGGCTTTCTCCTAAATCCGTTGGCGGACGTGCGCAGTTTGGGCGAAATGGATGTTTTAACGCGCCGCGTTATTTCCGCCGCGTTAGGAGCGTTGATTGCCGTCTGTGTCGTCGGGCTTGAGATGCGCGTGCGGCGCGCATCTTTGAAAACTTTAATCGGTGCGGCAATCGGTTCGATTGTTGGAATTGTCGGCGCGTTCCTTATCGGCGTTTTAATATCGATTCAAAAAGTCGAAGCCGTTCCCGCCGAAATGCAGACTTTTCTGACCATCTCGCTTGCGTTTTTTATGGGCTACATCGGTTTGGTCGTCGGCGCTGCGAAAGGCGAGTTTATCGATTTGACGGTTTTGGGCGGAATCTTCAGCGACAAAAACTCGCTCAAGCGCGATTATAAAATTCTCGACACATCCGTGATTATCGACGGGCGTATCGCCGACGTTGCTGAAACCGGCTTCTTGGGCGGCACTTTAATTATTCCGCAATTTATCTTGACCGAACTCCAGCAGGTCGCCGATTCGCCTGATTCGTCAAAGCGCCAGCGCGGGCGGCGCGGACTTGATATGCTTCAGCGCCTGCGCAACAATTCGAGTCTTGACATTCAAATTATCGAAACGGATTTTCCGGCGGTCAAGGAAGTCGATTTAAAGCTCATCGAACTCGGCAAACAGCTTGAAGCCGTCATTATTACCAACGATTTCAACTTAAACAAAGTATCACAGCTGCGAGATGTCAACGTCCTGAATGTCAACGAACTCGCCAATGCGCTCAAACCCGTTGTGCTGCCGGGCGAAGCGATGCGCGTTTTTATTCTTAAAGAAGGCAAGGAATACAATCAGGGCGTAGCCTACTTGGACGACGGCACGATGGTCGTCGTCGATAACGCGCGCCGTCTTATCGGCAAAACCGCCGACGTTGCCGTAACCAGCGTGCTGCAAACGACGGCGGGCAAAATGATTTTCGGGCGTCTGTGGGAAGAAAAAGACGAAAGCTACGAACAGTCAAACGGCGGCGCAGCTAACAATAATCACAACAATAACATTCACGACTCGCGCACGCCTATTTTTCGCAAAGCCGCCACGCGCGAGCTGCGGCAGGCGACGATTGTCGAAGAAATGGAATAACGGTGGACGGCGAGTGGTGAACGGTTAGTTTCTGTTTTACACAAACCGTTTATCACTATTTATGAACACAGCAATTATCGTCGCCGCCGGAGATGGAACTAGATTCGGCGGCGATAAGCCGAAACAGTTTCTTGAAATTGCGGGAAAACCCATAGTCATATACGCTCTCGAATGCTTTGAATTTTGCCCGCAGATTGACCAAATCATTTTAGTTTTGCCCGCCGCCGAAATCGAAAACTTTCGACAAATCGCGGCGCGTTTTGATTTAAAGAAACTCGTAAAAATGGTTGCCGGTGGACGGACGCGCGCTGCATCCGTATGGAATGGATTAAGCGCGATTGACGCGGAAAGCGCCGATATAATTGCCGTTCACGACGGCGCGCGCCCGCTTGTTACAAGCGCAGAAATCAGGCAGACAATCCAGAAAGCGCGCCAAACCGGCGCAGCTTGTTTGGTCGCAGGTGTAACCGACACAATCAAGGAAATTTCCGGCGACAAAATAGCGCGCACCGTCGAACGCGCTCGCCTTCGCCGCGCGCTGACGCCGCAATGTTTTCGCTACGAAATTCTAAAACGCGCGTTTGAAACAAACGATTTCAAAGATTCGGCAACCGACGAAAGTTTTCTGGTCGAACAAATCGGCGTCGCGGTTTCGATTGTCGAAGGCGGCGCGCAGAATATAAAAATCACGCACGCCGAAGATTTAATTTTAGCGGAAAGCCTTTTACTAAAGTCAGCAGTCTACAGTCCGCAGTCGGCAGTCGAAAGCGGGCTTTAAATTTTCGGGTTTTAGACTACTGATTGTAGACTTTATGAGTTTTCGCATCGGATTCGGAAACGATATTCACCGGCTTGAAGCGGGCAAGCCTTTGATTTTGGGCGGCGTGCGCGTCGCGCCCGACAAAGGCGCGGTCGGGCATTCGGACGCCGACGCGCTTCTCCACGCCGTAACGGACGCCCTTTTAGGCGCGCTTGCGCTCGGCGACATCGGCGCGCATTTTTCCGACCGAGACCCGAGATGGAAAAACGCCGACAGTTTTGTTTTTTTGAAACAAGCAGTTGAAATGATAAAAGAAAAGGGTTTTTCGGTTGTCAACGTCGATTCGACAATCGATTTGGAAAAGCCGAAACTACGCCCGTTCGTCGATAAAATGCGGGAAAATCTGGCGCGCGTTCTGGAAATCGAAATGAACTGCGTGAGCGTCAAAGCGAAAACCGGCGAAGGCGTCGATGCGGTTGGCGAGCAAAAAGCGATTCGCGCCGAAGCGGTCGTTCTGGTCGTGCAAAACTCCGTTTTGGCGCAAATGCAAAACTAATTTCTACAATTTATAATTATCTCAAAAACTTATCTATATTTACGCCGTAGCTGCCTGCGACGCGCAAAACTTCAAGATAAGTTCGCTTGATGTCGGCATCGTATTGTTTGTTTAACAGCGCGAAGGCGTCTTCGTCAACGGCGGCGCGCATTTCGGGAATTTTCATCGCTTCAAGAAAATCTGCATAATCGCGCCACGCTCTCATATGCACACGCCAAGTGCTTTGAAAATCAGACGGCAAACCCGAATCTTTCATCGCGCCCGACTGGTCGGCATAACGCGTAGTCACGGCGGCATAATCTGAAAAAGTAGAATCGTCGGCGGCAAACAGCGTGCTGTCATCGACGTTTAAGCTCTGAACCTTTGCGTGGTGCGCCCGACCGCTCTCGTCGTCCTGCTTGAGAAGCGCGTTAATTTTAGCGACGGCAGAAGTCTCTGCATTGTGTCGATGTCCGAAACATTGTGTGGGACGAGCGTCCGAACCCGGCGAGGCAGCCGAGACGAAAATCGGCTCAATCGTTTGAATTTCGGTTTTAACGGCGAACAAACCGGCGACGGCGGCAGACGAAACAAAAGCAGCGGCGAAAACGACAATCGATAAAATGGATTTCAATTTCATAGTAAAAACATTATCGCTTATCGAGACGAAAAAGAAAACAGTTTTTGTCGAAAAATTTGCAAAAAATTGTGCGGATTAAAAAAAATCTGTAAAGTTACAATCGATGAACGCACCGCAGGATTTAATCAGGCGAAAACGCGATGGTTTTCGGCTTTCGGCTTCGGAAATAAACGATTTCGTCGCGGGCGCGACTGAGGGAGCGTGGGCGGATTATCAAACGTCGGCTCTCTTGATGGCGTGTTTTATCAACGGCTTAAACGTCGCTGAACAAAACGCTTTGACTGCTGCGATGCTCGAGTCGGGCGAGCGTTTCGATTTTTCGGAAATACTCGGCAAAGATGCGCCGATTGCCGATAAACATTCGACAGGCGGCGTCGGCGATAAAACTTCGCTGTTAATCGCGCCGATTGCGGCGTCGTGCGGCGCGTTCGTTCCGATGATTTCCGGGCGGGGTCTCGGACACACCGGCGGCACGCTCGACAAACTCGAATCAATCGGCGGCTACAACGTTCGCCTGACAAAAGAAGAATTCAAACGAATTGTTGTAAAATGCGGCTTCGCGCTCGCCGGACAAACCGACCAAATCGTTCCCGCCGATAAAAAACTTTACGCGCTGCGCGACGCGACGGCGACAATCGAATCCGTTCCGTTAATCGTCGCTTCGATTATGTCGAAAAAATTGGCGGAAGGTTTGAGCGCACTCGTTCTGGACGTGAAAACCGGCACGGGAGCTTTTATGCAAACCGAGCGAGAGGCGCACAGGCTTGCCAAAGCCTTGGTCGAAACCGGAAACGCTTTCGGCGTGAAAACCCAAGCTGTCGTCTCCGATATGAACCAGCCGCTCGGCAAATACGTCGGCAACGCGCTCGAAGTTTTTGAATGCGTGAAGATTCTGCGCGGCGAGTTTGACGAGCAATCGAAACAAACGCTCGATTTGTCGATTGAGCTTGCGGCGCGAATGCTGGTTTTAACCGCAATCGCCGACACGTTTGAAAACGCAAAATCGAAAATCGAAGATTGTCTGCACTCCGGCGCGGCGCTCGAAAAATTTCGTCAAAACCTTGAATTACAAGGCGGCGACGCGAAAACTTGCGACGCGCCGGAAATTTTACTGGAAAAAAATCTGCTCGAAGTAAAAATAAACGCGCACGCGAGCGGCTTCGTCAACCAAATCGACGCGAGCGAAATCGGTAAAGCAATCCAGTCAATCGGCGGCGGACGCGCAAAAGTCGAAGACCGAATCGATTACGCCGTCGGTTTCGCGTGCGAAAAAAAATTGGGCGATGAGGTTGAAGAACACGAACCGCTCGGCACGCTTCTTTGCCGCACCGAAGCGCAGGCGGCGCGCGTTCTTGCAAAACTGCAAATGGCATATAAAATCGGAGAAGAAAAATCAGCCACGCCCGAATTTATAAAAGAAATCATCGGCTGAAATAATTTTCGCCGTCGAAGAAATTTTACCGTTCAGACAGAAAATATACGGCGCGCAATTATTTGATAAATTTATGAAAAGAAATCTTTTATTCGTTCTGTTTTTTGCCGTTTCAATTTTCGCCATGTTGTCGTGCAAAAATTCCGTCGCCGCGACCGACGAAAACGGAAAGGTGAAAGTCGGCATCGTGTTTGACATCGGCGGCAAAAACGACCGCTCGTTTAACGCGGCGGCGTGGGAAGGCGTCAAGCGCGCCAATCAAGATTTCGATATTGTTCTGCGCGATGTCGAGCCGGGCAATCCGACCTCGATTGAACCGGCGATGCGGGCTTTTGCCGAGCGCAATTTCGATTTGATAATCGGAGTTGGCTTTGCGCAAGGTCCGATTATGGAAAAAGTCGCGCGCGATTATCCGAACATAAAATTCGCAATCGTTGACGGCGTAATTCTTGACAAAGACGGAAAGCCTTTGCCGAACGTCGCATCTTTGGTTTTCCGCGAACATGAAGGCTCGTATTTGGTCGGAATGCTCGCGGCGCAAAAATCCAAAAGCGGCGTTCTCGGTTTTATCGGCGGAATGGATATTCCGTTAATCCACAGATTTGAAACGGGTTACGAAGAAGGCGCGCGCAGCGTGAATCCGAATATCAAGGTTTATCCGAACTACGTCGGCGTAACCGATTCGGCGTGGAACAATCCGGGCAAAGGCAAAGAACTCGCGCTCAACCAAATCGACAAAGGAGCGGACGTGATTTTTACAGCCGCCGGAAATTCGGGGCTAGGCGCGTTCGATGCCGTTGAGCAATACGGCAAAAATTCAAACGGCGAAGCGAATAAATTTGTCATCGGCGTCGATTCAAACCAAAACGGCGTCAAGCCCGGTTTCGTTTTAACGTCGATGGTCAAGCGCGTCGATAACGCCGTTTATGATGTCGTCCGAGACGTGAGAGACGGAAAATTTGCGGGCGGCTTTCACGCCTTCGGACTCGATAAAGACGGCGTGGCGTATGCAATGGACGACAACAACAAAGCATTGCTAACGCCGGAAATGTTGAGCCGCGTCGAAGAAGCGAAAGGAAAAATTGTCGGGGGCGAGATAAAAGTTACCGACGCGATGGCGAAATAATAAAAAATGCTGGAACTGAAAAATATCACGAAAACATTCGGCAATGTCGTTGCCAACAAAGACGTTTCGATGAAAATCGAGCCGGGAACGATTCACGCGATTGTCGGCGAGAACGGCGCGGGCAAATCGACGATTATGCGCGTCGCATACGGTTTTTATAACGCCGACGGCGGCGAGATTTTAATTGACGGGCGAGCCGTTTCGATAAAAAATCCGCAGGACGCGATTCGCTTGGGCATCGGGATGGTGCATCAGCATTTTATGCTCGTCGATACGATGACGGTCGCCGAAAATATAATTTTGGGCGCGGAGACGGGCGGCGCGGCAAATCTTGATTTGGAACGGGCAAACGCGGACATCGCGCGGCTATCCGAAGAATTAAAACTCGGCGTCAATCCGCGCGCCGTCGTCGAAGATTTATCGGTCGGCGCGCAGCAGAGAGTTGAATTATTAAAAGCGCTTTACCGTAACGCGCAGCTTTTGATTTTGGATGAACCGACGGCTGTTTTGACGCCGCAGGAAGTCGAAGAATTTTTCGGCATTCTGCGGCGAATGCGCGAGCAGGGAAAAACTGTCGTCATCATTACGCACAAGCTCGAAGAAGTTTTGGCGATTTCTGACGACGTAACGGTGATGCGCGACGGCAAAGTCGTCGGCAATGTGAAAACGAAAGATACGAACGCGAAAGATTTAGCCCGAATGATTGTCGGGCGCGACGTTCTTTTGCGCGTTGAAAAAAAGGATGCCGCGCCGCGCGAAGGGAACGTTTTGAGCGTGCGGAATTTGAGCGTCGCAGGCAAACACGGTAAGGCGCTCGACGACGTTTCTTTCGACGTGCGGGCGGGCGAAATCGTCGGCGTCGCGGGCGTCGAAGGCAACGGGCAAACCGAATTGATTGAAGCGGTCGCGGGCTTGATTGGAGCGGCAAACTCGAGCGGGAAAATCTATTTTGAAGGCGCGGACATCTCGACCGCTTCGGCGCGCAGCCGTAAGGAACTCGGCATCGCACACATTCCCGAAGACCGCCATCGACGTGGTTTGCTGCTCGATTTCAGCCTGGCGGAAAACTCGATGCTCGGCGTTCATTACCGCGCGCCGATTACGAATGCGAGCGGATTTTTGAACAATTCCTCGATTACGAAACGCGTCAATGAAATTATCGAAAATTTCGACGTGCGTCCCGCCAATAGCGAGCTTCCGGCACGCTCTCTTTCAGGCGGCAACCAGCAGAAACTCATCATCGGGCGCGAGTTTGAATTGAACCCGAAGCTGCTGCTCGTTTCCCAACCGACGCGCGGCGTAGACATCGGTGCAATCGAATTTATACACCGCAAGCTTATCGGTTTAAGAGATGCGGGAACGGCTGTTTTATTGGTTTCGGCGGAACTAGAAGAAGTTACCGCGCTTGCCGACAGATTGCTGGTTTTCAGAAAAGGAAAAATTGTCGGTGAAGTCAATCCGAAGGAAACTTCCGTCGAAGAAATCGGCTTGCTGATGACGGGCGGCGATTAAGAACAAATAGGCGTAAAAAACACAAAAGACACAAAAAGTTATTTAAATTCTTTTTGTGTCTTTTGTGTTTTTTGTGGCTATTATCTTGATTATTTATCTTTTAGTTAATTAAAAAGGTGTTTCATTTTCTCAACCGCCTTTTGCAGATTTTCCAAAGCCGTCGCATAGGAAAAACGAAGAAATCCGTCCGCGCCGAAAGCCGCGCCGTCGGTTACGACGATGTGCGCTTGGCTTAACAAACCTTCGGCAATCTCGGCGGAAGTTTTAAATCGTTCGCCCAGTAAATCGCGCACATCGACAAAAGCATAAAACGCGCCTTCCGGTTCACTAACCTTAAAACCTTCTATTTCGCGCAAAGCCGGTATCAGCCAATCTTTTCGCCGTTTGTATTCAGCAAGCATCGAGCCGACGGCTTTCATCGAATCTTCGCGGTTTTCAAGCGCGAGCGCGCAGGCGTATTGGACGAAAGATGTCGGATGCGAAGTCGAATGGCTTTGCAGCTTCGCCATCTGTTTTGACCACGCCTCGTTTGCAATCGTGTAGCCGATGCGCCAGCCGGTCATCGCGTAAGTTTTTGAAAATGAACCGGCGACGCAGATAAATTCGCGCAATTCTTTCGGCAAACTCGCGGACGTGAAAATTTCGGCGGGCGGATACGCGAAAAACAAATAACACTCGTCGGTCAAAACATAAACATTATTTTCGGCGCAGACTTCGACGATTTTTCGCATCTCGTCGGGCGGAATTACGCGACCTGTCGGATTGTTCGGCGAATTAATAATGAGAAGTTTCGTTTTATCGTTTATTGAATTTTTGACCTGCCCGGCGGTTAAAACAAAATCGGTCGTTTCGGTTTCGATAAAAACATTTTTTGCGCCCGTGAAATTGACGATTTCGGGAAACGTAACCCAATATGGTTTCGGAATAATAACTTCGTCGCCCGCGTTTAATAATGTGCAGGCGGCGTTAAAAAGCGCTTGTTTGCCGCCATCGGTTGCGACGATTTCCGCCGGAGAAAAATTCGCGTTAAATTGTTCGCCGTAAAACGCCGCAATCGCTTCCTGAAAACTTTTCAGTCCGGCGGTCGGCGTATATTTCGTCAGATTTTTCTGCAAGCCTTCCCACGCGTATTCTTTAATAAATTCGGGCGTCGGAAAATCCGGCTCGCCGACCGACAAATCGATTACGTCAACGCCCTGCGCGCGCAATTCGCCTGCAATCTGCGCGGCTTTCAAAGTTGAAGATGTCTGCATTTTGGCGACGTTGCGGGAAACGGGAAAAGATTTATTGTCTGCGGCGGCGTTTTGCGGTTTCATAATTTACAGTGAAAAACCTCTTAAAACGCATTATTACTCAATAAGAAATTAAATACAAAAATTAAAAAAATAACGGCAAAAAAATTTTCATTAGACGGATTTTTCTAAAAATTCGACGCGATTTCCGAACGGGTCGCGGAACTCGAAACGTTTGTATGCGGGAATCGGAACGCCGTCGAGAATCTTCACGCCGCGTTTTTCAAGCCGCGCGCGCTAGCCTTCCAAATCTTCGACTAAATATGCGATATGCGCTTTTGTTTTCGTCCGGTCGAAATCAGTTTCCGTTCCGACGTGAACCGGAAACTCGCCGATTTCGAGCCAGAAACCGCCGCGCTTTTGCAAGGATTCGGGTTTCGGAATTTCCCGTAAACCTAAAAATTCGCAGTAAAATTCGCGGGCTTCGGTTTCAGCGCCGACGGGTATCGTAATCTGCGCATGATGAACTCGTAAAATCATTTCTATAAGTGAACTGACAATTGAGAAGTAGGAACTGGGACTGTAGGGAATTCCTCAACTCTCAGTTTTTAGTTAATTGAATTTTTTCGTGCATTTTTTCTTTAACAAACGGCGGAACGAGTCCGTCGATTGCCCCGCCGAGAGCGAAAATTTGTTTGACGAGGCGAGAGCTAACGTAAGAGAAGTCTTCCGCCGACATCAGAAAAACCGTTTCGACGCGCGGTTCGAGTCGCCGGTTCATCAGCGCCATCTGCAGCTCGTATTCATAATCGGAAATGGCGCGAATGCCTCGCACAATCGCGCTCGCTTCTCGTTTCATCGCGTATTCGACCAGCAAGCCTTCAAATGAATCGACCGTGATTTTACAATTTTCGGTTTTTATTCCGGGCAAAACTTCGGCAATCATCGCTTGCCGTTCTTGGGCGGAAAACATCGCCTCTTTGTCGGGATTGTCGAGAACGGCGACGACGATTTCGTCAAACAATTTCGAGCCGCGCTCGATAATATCGAGATGACCGTTTGTTACGGGGTCAAAAGAGCCGGGATAAATTGCTCGCCGCATAAAATTAGGTTTCCGGTTTCGGGGTTTCTAGTTTGTGTATGTCATTAGGATTAAAGGTTTAAAGTTTAATAATAAGCGGATAAACCGGAAACCTTTTATTCCGGCTGCTTGATTTCATTAACTTTTGAACCTTTTACTTCGGTCGTAAATTTCCGGTAATTGTAGGCTTTGATTATGACATTAAAATCGATGCCTTTAACGAGCAGCACTTTAACCGAGAGATTGATGTCTTCGACGCTCGGCAGCCAGATTTTATCGTCGATGCGCTCCTGTTCAAGCGAGAAGGACGCGCCTTTCTTCAAACTTGCCAGAACTCCGCCGCCGACTTTGTAGCTATCGACCAAAACCGCTTCGGTGCGCGCCACCTGTTTGTCCTCGGCGTCAATCCACATTACGCCAGCCGTCTTGCCGAAAAATTTCAGAAAACTTTTGGCGTTTTTATAATCGAAATTCGGGTTCGGCTCGAAATCGAAGACGATGACTTCGCGCCCGCGAAAACGCTCGCGGCGCGGATTCAGCAAACTAGACGCGCGCAGCAGCTCGGCGATTGAAACGCGCCTATCGTCGTCTTCGTCCGCCTTATTGTCTGACTGTGCATCTGCTTTGGCTTCTTTTTTGGCAATTTTCCGGTCGATTTCAGCCACGCGCTTTTGCACCTTTTTGTCTTCGTCGGCTTGTTCGCTTTCGGTCAGGGGTTTGTCCTGCCGTTCGACGAGACGCGCCAGCCGGTTGCCTTTGTAAAACGAAATCTGGAAAGTTTGCGAACTGGTTTCGCGCAAAACGCCGCTCTCGTCCGGCGAGCGGCTGCCGACTCGCTGCGTGTAGGAATAATTTTCTAAAATGTCATCGACTTTATCTTCGTTTTCTTGCAGCAATTTAAGAAGCGCGGGAATATCGGGCAGCGGCTCGCCCGAAGTTTTCGGAAAATCGAATCTGGCGGCGGCAATCTGCGCGTTGTGGCGAACTTGTTCAAGTTTGATTTGATAAACGTCTTCGCCGATTTTTTCCGTTATCGAAAACGGTTCGTTGATGCCGTCGATGCGGCGATAATCGGCGTAATCGAAAGTTTTTACAACATCTCCGACGGGAAATTCTTCTCGAATCAAAAGAGCATTTGCCGCGTCGAAAAACAATTTTATCGAAACGCCTTTCGCCGTCGTTAAAACAAGAGCGTTTGCCGTCTTGCCGTTGACGGTCGCTTTTCCGCCCGAGACGATTTTCGCTTTTTCCTTTTTGAAGTTGAGCCAGCGATTGTTTCTGAAATTGGCTTCGGTTTGAAAATCGCGGCTCGCCGCGCCCGTCAAAGTTCGCAAGCCGTCGCGCGAATCGCGCGTCCAGCCGGATTTTCCGTTAAAGCCGAATTCAATTTCAAAACCGTTCAAATCGTAAGTCGTGTTGTAGTAATTCGGCTGTGCGCCCTGCGCGGAAAACGCGCCGCTCGCGCCGTCTTTAAGCCGCGTGATGACGCCTTTTTTTTGAAAAGATTTCACGCCCTGCAAAATTTTCTCGTCGCCCAGAGCCTTTGTCGCCTGTTTTAGAATTTTGCTTGGCGACTGCGCCGAAACATTAATCAAAAAAAGAAAAAATACGGCGAAAATTGCCGGAAAAATTTTTTGTTTCATAACATTTACTACGCCGGCAAAAGAACTCCGTTTCCTAGTAATCGCCGAAAAACTCGCGCCGCATTTTAATTTCAGGAGAGATTAAAATTTTTACGGCAGGATTTCTTTAATCGCTTTCTCGAATACTTCGACTTTGCGTTTTGCCCGTTTGACTTGCGGGTAATCGTCTTTATATTGATTTCTCAAATTCCACAAATCGGTTTCAAGCTCGATTTTACGAATAATCAGCTTTCCTAAAGCGACGCTGAGCTTATTTGAGTTGGCGGCATTCACCGCAAGAAGTTTGTTCGTCTCTTTTTGAATCAAATCGAGCTGAAAACGAAGTTCCTTAGCTTTCGGAAAATCGTCGGTATAATCCGACCCGAAATCTTCGAGCTGCGATTCAAGCTCTGTTTTCAGAAGAAGAATCTCGGCATAAGCGGGCGAAGATTTTATAGACGAAGCCGCCTGACTTGCGGAGGTTTTCTTTAAAACGGTATTTGCCGCCGTTTGCGCATTGCCGACCGCGGCAAATACAAAGGTAGAAATCGCAATTAAAAGAAATCGAAACATAATTATCGATTCGGAAAACTATTTTTCATCAAAGTTAAAAAAGTTGGGAGCGAGTTTTTGGTTGAAAAGGTATTGAGAAATCGTCGCGCCCCAGTTAAACTCGTAAGTCCCCTTATTGCTGCTCGTCAGATACTTTATCTTGTATAAGTGCGGCAGCGTCAGCCCGTTTTCATTTTTAAAGTCTCCGAATTCTTCGGTCATTGCAATTTCCGTCCCGGTCAGGTTTTCTCCCGACTGCCCGAAGGTTATGGTTTTGCCGGAGATTACGTGCCGATATTCGGTACGCACGTGCTGAAAAGTCTGTGCGTCGAAAAACAGCTTAGTCGTGAATTCGTTTGAGTCGCCGTTAAGGTAATAATTTAAAACGTATGTTTTACGTCCGTCTATTTTCTTCATACCGGCGGAGCTGATTTTTCCTTTTTTGAGCTGCGAATTAGACAGGCTCCACCTAGACGAAATACTTCCCGCAAACAGACCTTCGCTTAAAATTTTACTGTGGTCGCTAACATAAGCTCCGAGCGGCGACCTAAATCCGGCTGATACAAACGGAAGACTTATTTTATCGGCGAAAAAGCCGATTTTTTCAAAAGGATATTCTTTGGAAGCCAAGCTGACAATCATCAATAAATTATCCGCGTCCGAAACAATCGCCGCTTTGCCCGCGGTTTTTCGGGTGGGAAGTTTCGACTCAAACGTGCTTGTCCCGATTGCCATCCGATTCTTTATCTCCGCGCGTTTTTCTTTCGTGCCGATTGAATCGAGATGTTTAGACAAAATATCTTCGACCTTCGGTTCTTGAGCTTTTACCGCGACGACGCTTGCGCCAAATAAAAGGACGACAGCCAATAACCCGTTGAGTTTTTTTGAAAACGATTTCTGCATTTTCCCCTCTCAATATTTGAAGTTTGAAACGAAAGCACCGTGAATTTACGTCATCCGAGGAATTGCGAATTATCCGCAATCGATAAAAATTGTAAATGCCGGTTTCCAGAATAACAAAGTATCGGTTAAAAAGTTCAGCCTGTTCTGTAGCCGCATCAAGGTTAGGCGGCAACTTTATAATGCTCGTTTTCGGCAACGGCTGAAATATCGCACGAATCAATAACGGGCGCTTCGGTTTCCAATAGACCGTCGCCGAAGGTTTCGCCCTTTGTTAAAGTCGTAAAATAAACGCCGATATTGTCTAAAATCTCCCGCGCCGAATGCGAATGGTAAAGCGTCTGACGAAAATGCGCGCCGCCGACCAAGCCTTTTGTAAATTGTCCGGCAAGCTGTTTCATTTTTCCCAAAGCGGGAAGCTCCGGCATATCTTCACGCAAAAGCTCGAAAAATTCGAGCAGCACGGCTTGTTTTTCTTCGAGCGTCGGCTCAAAAGGCGCGCGCCCGTTCATCACGTCTTCGATTTGACGGAAAATCCACGGGTTTTGCATCGCGCCGCGCCCGATTAAAACGCCGTCGCAGCCGGTTTCGTCGAATCGTTTGAGCGCGTTTTCAATCGAAGTTACGTCGCCGTTGCCCGAAACGGGAATTTTCACCGCGCGTTTTATCTCGCGCACCCAATCCCAATTCGCCAAGCCTTTATAACCTTGTTCCTTCGTGCGCCCGTGAAGCTGTATGTGTTCGACGCCGCATTGTTCAGCCATCTTCGCCACTTCGACGCAGTTGATTGTCGCGTCCGTAAATCCGGTTCGCATTTTCAAAGTCAGCGGAATGGAAAGCGATTTCTTGATTTCCGTTAAAATCGTTTCCAGTCGAGGCAAATCTTTTAAAAGCCCTGAACCGCCGCCGTTTTTGACGACTTTCGGCGCGGGACAGCCGCAGTTTACGTCCAGAATATCCGCGCCGACTTCTTCCGCCATCAGCGCGCCTAAAACCATTCGCTCGGTTTGTCCGCCGAAAATCTGCACGGCAAACGGGCGTTCTTCTTCGGCGAAACGCATCTGGCGTTTGGATTTCGGGTTGCTGCGCGTCAAGCCTTCGACGGAAATAAACTCGGACACCGAAAGACCGACGCCTCCGCGCCGTTTGATAAGACGGCGAAAAGTGTAGTCGGTTACGCCCGCCATCGGCGATAGAATAAGCGGCGGATTTATTTCGATGTTTCTGATTTTGAACGGTTTCACGCGGATTTTGAAGGATTTCGCTTGTTTATTTTTTTTGTTTGGTCAGCTCGACGCCGTTTGCGACAAACGAAATTTCCGTCGCCGTGCCGTCTTTGTTGACGTTTTCAATTTTCGCGCCGTCTTCTTTCGTTAAATGTTCGACTTCGGCTTTCGATAAAGTTTTCACTGTGAAAACGCCTTCGGCGCGGGCGGTTGAACCGGCGGCGTCAAGCGGTATGAAAAAAGCGTGATTTTTGAAAGTTACGCGCACGGACTTGGCGTCTTTGCTCGGCGCTAATTCCATCCAGCAGCCTTCCTTCTTGCACGAACGAACGATGACGCCTTTGACGGCGACGGTTTTGCCCGCAAAACTTCCGGGGGCTTTGAAAACCTCGGCGAGTGAGACGAGTTTGGCTTTGCGGCTGACGCCCGCCCCGCGCGTCATTCGCCCGTTCGCGTCGAAAGTCGAATTGTTATCCAATTCAAACGATTTTCTCTCTCCGATTTTGCTCGTCTTTCCGGTTTCGCTTTGCGTCGTCATTTTGACGGAATCAGTTTTCTGCGCCAATCCGACGCTCGCCGAAGCTAAAATTAAAATCGTCAAACTTAAAAACTTTTTCATTTGAAAATACCTCCGATAATATTTATTAAATTATAACAAACTTCAACATTAAAGACCGACGCCGAATTTTCGTCCGCCCGAAAATTTTAGTAAATATGGAAAGCATATTCGACGACTTTCGTAACCGTAACCGGCTTTTCGTCTTTTTCCTGTGGAAGAAATTTTATTCTGAGCGCGGCGAAAAACGCCTGCCTCGTCAAACCGGATTTCAAAGTTTTGAGCAGCCCGACCTTAGAAACAAATCCTTTCTGCGAAAAAGTTATGCGTATCTGAATGCTTCCTGTTTCGGCGGTTTGTCGAGCCGCCTCCGTATAAGACGCCGCAGGCTTTAGGACAATCGTTAAAGGCTCGACGCTTTCGTCTCTGACGGGCAGCGAAACGGTCGGCGACTTGTCCGGTTTTTTGAGCGGTTCGGGATTTTCGTCAATTTCGATTTGGCTTGTTTTCAAAGCGGAAAACAAAACGACATCGTCAATCGCACTGCCTGAACTCTCCGGTTTAAAGACGAGCGAATTTAAAAAACGCTTCATCGCCGGAGTTTCACCGTTTCTCGATGCGGCGGTTAAAATGTAAATATAATTTTTTGAAAAAAGATATTGCCTGACCGTGTAAAATTTGTCGGTTTTAATCAAAACCTGTTTAACGCTTGCGCCGCTCCGCAGCCGGATTTCAGAAGTTTTTCCGTTCCTCGCGTCCTGTTCTCTGATGGCGTTCAGAGCTTTTTTGCCAGCCTTGTAGCTTTCAAAAGCAATCAAGGTTTTTTCCGTAAAAGAATTAAACATTTTAACTTCTTCGAGCGGATAACTGTCGCTGCTGTCGCTGACTGAAAAGCCGGTTTTATCGACAAAAAATCCGTAATCGGCGGGAACTTCAACGGAAAATTCGTCGTTATCGCTTTGGGCGCGAATCCATTCGGCTGATTGATTTGTTTGTGCGAAAGCGTTCGTTTGCAAAAACAAAATTGTCGCGGCAAAGACAAACAAACTCGAAAAAATTACGGCAATCTTTTTCATAGCGAATTTTTATTAAAATCGGTTATTCTTGCAGAGAGAGCGAGTAATTATAACAGTGAAGGAAAAACACGTCCATATTTCGAGCATTGTTTTGACGTCGTGCGGCATTGTTTTCGTTGCGTGGCTCTACCTTGTCGAACCGAAAAGTTTGGCGGACGCGTCGCGGAAAGCGCAGACGACAATCGAAACCGCGTCGGCGAAAACGCAGGTCGCAATAGGAACTTACGAGATTGACCGCGCAAAGTTTGACGAAGGTTTAAAAATGTTCAGACAAAATAATTTCGTCGCGGCACGCGATTATTTCGGGCGCGCCGACCCGGAAAAACGCGACGCGGCGACGCAGTTTTACATCGGTTACAGTTTCTACCGCGAAGGTTTTGGCAAGATTTACAACGACGACGCGCTCTTTAAAAAAGGTCTTGAGCAAACAAATTCGGTCGTCGCGCTCGATAAAAATTTCAAATCGGACGACGCGGATTTACAAATAAAGACGCCCGCCGAACTGAAAAACGAATTTGAAGAAGGCTTGAAATTTTCGGCAAGCGATTTTAACCCGCTGAAAGTTTTGCGCGAAAGAAAATAGAATATGTCCGAGCAAATTCAAATTCAAAACTTAGAAGCAAAAGAAGCGGAAGATTTGCCGGTTATCGACGGCGAGTTACTCGAAGAGACGCGCGATAAAGACGTTGACGGGGAAATCGAAAATCAAAAAACCGAAGTCGAAAGCCAAAAATCGAAAATCGAAATCGCGGGCAAAAAGCAAAGCTCAAACGACATTAAAGGAAATCAAAAATCCTTTGTCCAATACATTTTTCTGCCCGCAATTTTTCTGTTCGTCGCGCTGCTCGGCGGCTTGCGCGTCGCGGCGGAAACGAATGATTTTTTGTTTTTGAAACCGGCGCTCGTCTGTCTTATTTTCGCCGCCGTTTCACTCGTGCTTTTTTTTCGCGCGCGTCTTATAAATCTCGGCGGCTGGTTTTCCGAACGTTCTTCGCCCTTGAAAAATGCGGCGAACGGCGCGGTTATGCTGGCACTTTTTTTCGCTTCCGTGCAGATTTTCAATTCGCTTTTGCCTGAGCGCGGCTTGCCGTTCTGGACAATCGGGTTTTGCTTTTTCTGGACGCTCTGGAACAATCTTTTCGGCGAGTTTGACGCGCGCCGATTGATAAAAAGTCTCGGCGCAATGTTCGCTCTCGCATTTCTGGTTAAATATCTGATTCTTGCAAATCTCGCCGCGCCGCCGTCGGAAAGTCTCTGGCAGCGCGTCACGGAAAATCCGACGCGCGAAGCCTTTACGTGGCTACTCGATTTGCCGCGTTTTGCGCCCGCGACCGGCTACCTGCAATTTTTCGCGCTCGTCTTTTATCTGCTTGGATTGTTTTTGATTGAACCGCAAAGAGAAACAAAAAACGAATAATTAAAAACTAAAAGCGAAGAATATTACTTTTGTTTTTAGTTATTCGTCGTCAATTGTTTGTTCGGAAATAATCTCGAAAAGATTTGCCGCTTCGCCGCGCGCGACTTGTTTGCGGGCGGGAACTTCCAGAACGCGAACGCGAGTGAGGCGCGTGTGCCGCTTGATTTCGATTTCGTCGCCCGCCTTGACCTCGCGCGCCGATTTCGCCGTCGCGCCGTTGATTTTTATTAAACCTGCGTCGCAAAACTCCTGCGCCAAGCTGCGCCGCGCGATTAGCCTACTCGTTTTCAAAAAAAGGTCGAGACGCATTTCTTTAACTTGCTAATAATAAAATACGGATTACGAATTGAAGAAATGATTTTTCTTTATTCGTAATTCGTAATTCGTATTTTGTTATTTTTATTTGATTTACTTGCTCGCTTTGCGTTCGTCGGCATAGAGAATCGGCGAGACGAGCGGGCGATAAGTTTCGTTGAGTTTGATGTAGGCTTCGGTGCGAAGCTGTGCCATAAATTTGCGGCGCTCGTCCGACAGGCGCTCGTAGGCGAGCGTTCGGCGCACGTCCTGTTCGTTAAAAAACGTTTCGCTGCTGGCTTTCGTGCGGCTGTCGAGGCGCAGAATTTCGATGCCTTCGGGCATTTCAATCGGGTCGGTAACGCCGCCGACGGCGAGATTTGCAAGCGACTTGGCGAATTTGTCGTCCAACTCCTTGACGTTGATGCTCTCGTTTTTGCCTTTGTTGGTTTTGGCGTCCGGTCGGTCGGAATTTTCCGCCACGAGCGCGCCGAAATCCGCACCCGCCGCGCGCGCTTTGACGACGAGTTCTTTAGCTTTTGCTCGCACCGCGTTTTCATCGCGTCCGGCAAAGCTCAAGAAAAGCTCGCTGATTGAAACCGCTTCCGGTTTAGTAAATTTCGATTTGTTCGCTTCGTAATAAGTTTTTATCTCTTTTGTGTTTAAGCCCGAATAGACTTTCGAGTCAACTTCACGCTGAAAGACAGCTTCTCTCGTATATTGCTTGCGCAGATTATCGCGGATGGCGTCCGGCTCGACGCTGCTCTTTCGCATTTCCGTGTAAAGCGTGTCGAGCGATTTGATGTTCTGCTGTTTCATAATTTCCAGAAACCGCTGATTTATCTGCGCGTCGACGCTTGAATCGATGCCGCTTTCCTTGCCTTTCTGTATCAGCAGTTCTTCGTTGATGAGGTTGGCGATTATCTCGCCCTGTTTGGCGTCGACTTCGGCGCGCGCCTGCTCGCGCGTTTTTTTGCCTTCCTGAACGCTCGTCTCGACAATTTCGTTCATCTCGCGGCGCACGCGCGAGAGCGTTATCACGCTGTCGTTGACCTGCGCGACGACTTCGTCGATGACCTTTGTTTCGGTTTCCTGTGCGGCGACGTTCGAAGCGGAAAACGCTATGACCGCAATCATAAATATCGCGTAATTTATATATTTCATTTCTTTATTCCTTAAAATAAAAACTTTTCGCTTTTTGGGCAATCTTAATCTTTAACGATTGTTTCGCGCAACTGTGCGCGAAAAGTTTGATGCGCAAAGCCGTTTTCGAGTTTCTTCGGAGATTTAAGAAAGCCTCGCTCGAAATTGGAAACCGAGATGATTTCCACTTTTTTAAATAATGCGCTTTAAGCTTTCCCCGCGCCCGACAAACCCAAAAAAAATCGTTTCTCCAGCCGAGATGAAAAAAAGATGTCCGAACTGCAAGCTGGTAAATTTTCCGCAAGCGCCGGTCTGCGCGCGCTGCCGCCTCGATTTTATCGAAGTTTCAGGCACGGCGGAGATTTCATCGCTTAAATCCAAAATTTTTAGACGCGCCGTAATATGCGCCGTCGTCTGTCTTTGCACGCTGCTGGTGTTTTACCTGTCAATGATTTTTACGTCGTCGTCTTTGAGCGGAAAGGAGCGCGCGCAAATCGAAAAAAGCATTCAAATTTTGGACAAAAAAGGATTTTCAAAAGAAGTTTTTCTGCTGCGGTATCTGACGGCGTTTCGCAGCAACGACAATTGGCTGAACGCTTCGACGCGTATCGAAGAGGCATACGCGGCGACCAACTTCCCGTTTGAGATTATGACAGTTTATCCCGAATTTTTCAGCGAAACGACGGACGACACCGAACGCGCCGCCGTTGTTCTGCACGAAGCGCAGCACTTAAAAGGCGCGGACGAACGCGCGGCTTATGAGTTCGTCTGGCGCAATCGCCGCCGTCTCGGTTGGACGAGCGGCGCATATCAAAATTCACCCGTTTGGCGCAGCGTCAGAAAACAAACAAAAGAATACGCGCCGAATCTGTTCGTCTGTGCGTGGATTGAATACGGCGACTGCACGGAATAACGAAAAGACGGAATGTTTTAACGGCTCGCTGTCTTTTAATTTTGCGCAACCCAAACTTGCCAGCCGCTATCCCCCGCGCGTAATCTTCTTTTTATGTCATACAAGACGATTTCGCCGAAAGAGCTTTTCGAGCAATTAAAAAACAGTGGCGAGCGCGTGAATTTAATTGACGTGCGCGAGCCTTTAGAATTTGAAATCGCTCGAATCGACGGCGCGAAACTGCTGCCGCTCAGTCGTTTCCGCGAATGGATTGAAACGCTTCGTGCCGAGACGGAAACGGTCGTAATGTGTCATCACGGCGTGCGCAGCGCGCGGGTTTGCGAATATCTGGCGCAAAACAATTTTACGAAAGTTTTCAATCTCGACGGCGGCATCGAGGCGTGGTCGCTCGAAGTTGACCCGAATGTTCCGCGCTACTGATTCGCAAATTTTTCCAGCGCGTCCCGGGCAGCGCGCTTTTGCCCTTTGCGTGGAAAAACTACATAATAACAGCCGAACAAAGAAGAAAATTATTCCGGCGCGTTACGGGCGGCTTTACACAAATAAAAATCTTTTTTCGCATTGCAAAGCGACCCGCTCGAAAAACATTAATACGAATGAATTTTTTTTCCGACATACGGCGTTTGCTATTAATTTTGTGGCTCGGCGCAGCGTGTTTCTTCAGCTTCGCCGTCGCGCCGTCGGCTTTTGCAGTCGCTCCTTCGCGGGAAATTGCGGGCGCGCTCGTCTCGCAAACGCTCTCAATCGTCAATTACAGCGGCTTGCTGGTCGGCTTGATTTTGCTTGCAAGCTCGTTTGCCGGGCGCACGGGCGCGACAAATCTTTTTCGGCTTTGGACGGAAAGATTTCTGCTTTTGATTTTAACGCTCTCGTGCGCCGCCGGACAGTTCGTCATCGCGCTTTGGCTTTCGTGGGTAAAAGGTCAAATCGGGCGACCGATTGACGAAATCGCGGCGGATGACCCCGCGCGAATTCAGTTTAATAATCTGCATCAATACGCGGTCTGGGTTCTGGCGGCGGCGATGATTGCCGCTCTAATCGCGTATTTTTTTATGGCTCGACGCGGCGAGAAAATTTTGACGACCAACGAAACAAATGTTGAATACAATTAGAGAAACCATCGAACAAAAACTCGGCATCACGAACGCAAAAAAAGACGTAATCGCGTCGGCGGTCATCGAAAAACCGACCGAATTTTCGGGACGTTATCGCAACTGGCGCGCCAATGATGATTTGAATAATTATCCGTTCGTTGTCAACGTTCACGCCCCTTTCGCGCCCGCGCGCCGCGCTCTGCCGATGCTGAATTTAGCCCTTATTTCTTCGGCGGGCGCGTATATTAACGGCACGGCGGCGTTTGACATAACAGCACGAGACGGTGATGCGACGGCGCGCGAAATTCCCGTCGAAGTCGAAGCGGCGGATTTGCTTTATGCGGCGCGTGGCTACGACCCGGCGGCGATTCGCGCCGATATGAACGCGCAAATTCCGGTCGAACGTCTGCTCGAGTATCAGGGAAACGGCGTTATCGGAAAATTAAACGATGTTTGGTGGAGCGTGAGCGGCTGGATTCCGAACGCGCGGCTGGTCGCCGACTCGCTCGCGCCGCAGCTTGTCGAACGCCTGACGCGCTATCAAGTCCAAGCCGCGCTTTTAATTCCGGCGTCGCGCCTCTGTCATCAAACCTTGGGCATCGTCGCGCGCGCGCTTGAGATGGCAAACGTGCCGACGATTATGCTTTCGGTTGACGGCGTGATAATTGACCGCGTTCGACCGCCGCGCACGGCTTTTTACGCGGGCGAATTCGGCTCGGTTGCGGGCAAACCGAATTGGAAACAGCATCAGCTTCGCATTCTTGACGAAACTTTGCGCTGGATTGAAACCTTCGACCAGCCAGGCGCGCGTAAACTCGCCGTCAAGCTCGAAACCGAAGTCGAACAGGAACGCGGCGAGCAGTAATTTTGGTAAAGTAAATTCAAAAAAGCCTTCAATGAAATTTTAAGGCTTTTTCATTTACCGATTTTATAAAAATAAAAATTTGATACGGGTTGTTGTTCTATCAAAGGATTCTCGGCAAATAATGAACAGTTAATAGTTAATAACGAATAGCGGCGCGCGAAAACTTCAATTTTTAATCGGTGCAGACGAATTCCAACCTTTCTATTCACATTTTCAATAAATTTTTTACCGCCGCTGCTTGCCGTTCTGCCGAAACTCGTCGCGCAGGAGCGAGAATTTATCGTATTGTTCGGGCGTGAAAACTTGTTTGAAACGCTCGTCGGCGCGCGCGCGAATTTCGCGCATTTGCGTGTCGCCGCCCGTTCTCAAAGTTTGTATTTCGCCGCGCATTTCGCCGACGATTTTCTGCACGTCCGCTTTCTGCGCTTCGTCGAGTTCGAGCTGGTCGAAAATTTGTTCAAAATGCTGCCGTCTCGCATCGGAAGAAGCCGCGCCGCCGCCAAACCAGACCTGATAAGCGTTTAAGCCGAGCGCACCGCCGAGCAAGCCGAGAAAAAATATGCTGAGCGCCGCCGCCTGAACCTGCCATTTAAATTTGCTGTTGCTCATAATTTTATTTGCGCCCGTTATTTTTCCGCCGCATAAACAACTTGAAAAATTTGGTCGTTGGTCGGCTCTCGCGCCGGAATTTTTTCGTTTAAGATAACCATTTCCGTCGAATAATCGTCGAAAACCTCGCTCGTCGCCGATGCCGTATCGCTCTGATTTTGGTTAAACTGCGGCGCGAAAACCGTCAGCAAAATTAAGACCGCGACCGTCGCTCCCATCGTTGCGACGAGAGTTTTCGACGCCGTCCACATTTTCCAAAACGCCGCGAGCGGTTTGACCCGCGCTTGTTTCTGGCGCAGATTAGCCAGAACTTTTGTTTGGAAAAAAGCAGGCGGCGCAGCGAAATTTTCAAAAGTATCGGCGCGCAGCAAAACAGAAGAAATCCGCGTGGCTTGAACGGCGCGCGCGCAGCTCTCGCAAGCGGCGCTGTGAGTTTTGACCGTCGAACGCTCGTCCGCGCTCAAATCGGCAAACGCTTTCGAGTCTATTAAATCCAAAATGTGTTGGTTTTTCATTTCGTAAAAGTTTTTCGCGCTCCGGTTTTGTTCAGCAGTTTTTCGACTCGCGCGCGCATCCGGCGGCGCGCGCGAAACGACTGGACTTTGACTTTTGCTTCCGACCAGCCGGTCATTTCAGCCGTTTCGCGGATTGAAAAGCCTTCGCCGTCAATCAAGGACAAAACCGTCTGGTCTTCCGGCGGTAAAAATTCAAAAACGCGGTTTATCAAATCGGCGGCGACTTTTTTTTCTTGCTCGGCGTCGTGCCGCGCTCGCGCTTCGGTCGACATTTGTCGTTCAAGCCAATCGCTTTCATCGTCGCTCAGAGCCGTCTCTGTTACAATCGCTTCGGTTTCGCGCCGCGCGCCGCGCAAAAGGTTGATGCAGGTGTTGACGGTGATGCGCGTCAGCCAGCCTTCAAACGAGCCGCGTCCTTCGTAGGCGGAAAGTTCGGTGAAAATTTTCAGGAAAACTTCCTGCGCCGCTTCTTCGACGAGACTTTCGCGCCGGAAAAAACGGCGGGCAAAACGGAAAACGCGCGGGCTGTAGCGACGCACGATTTCGCCGAAAGCGTTTTCGTCGCCGTCTTCTCCGCTGGCGGCAATGCGGGTCAAATCGAAATCCGAGAGTTCTTCGTAGTTTTCCAAACGCTTTTTCCGCCGCCCCGCCGCAAAATCTTTAGCGATAAATCTGCTGTTAGTTTTATTTACAAATACGATATTCACAAGCTGCGTCGGTGAAAAAACGAAAAATTTCGCGCACAAAATCCAAAACTATCTGCTCGCTCCGTCAGTAATGTAAGACACGAAACACACTGAAAAAGTTACAGACAAGTTTTCTGTTGCAAATCTTTTTTGCTGTAACCTTTTTGCGCCCGCGAGTGTCTATCAAAAATTACATTCGATTTTACGGGCTGAAATAAGGAGTCGTCGCGGCGCGTGATTTTTTAATTTTACGATTGAGGATTTTTAAAGTTGCACGGCAAGTCTCAATCGGGCAAAGAAACTGCTCAAAAATGAACGGCGAAATATATAAAACGTTGCCTGTCGGTTATCATTTATAATTATTTTCGTTAAAAATTCTTTACGCCTGACTTTTGTTTCGGTCGCTCGCTTATAAAGTTTCACGGTTATTTTATGCGTCATTCAACAATTTTTCGTCGCTCAAATTTCGGCGCAGCATTTTTTTTGATTTTCGCGGCTTTGATTTTTGCAGCCGCGTGCAGCACAAGCGGTAAATCCGATTCGGCAAATCGAAAAAACGGCGGCAAGCAGGCGGAAACATCAGAAAATCCAATTCAGCTAACGACGGCGAAAGTCGAAGCGCGTGAAGTCGCGGCTTTTATACAGGCGACGGGCAGCTTGACGGCGCAGGAAACTTCCGACGTTGCGCCGAAAGTGGCGGGCAAAGTCGTCAACGTTTCGGCGAACGTCGGCGATTTCGTCGGGCAAGGCAGCGTTATCGCGCGCATCGACGACACGGACGCGCGCCAGCGTCTCGCGCAAGCCGAAGCCGGAGTAAAACAATCAATCGCCGCCGTCCGCCAAGCCGAAGCGCGGCTCGGACTCGCGCAAAAC
>MWVV01000143.1_pt1 | contig 25160 bp, 26 predicted proteins | sample 1047281 | NCBI WGS metagenome assembly MWVV01 (sample SAMN06349986, study PRJNA376086) | soil metagenome | isolation source: PT-2 sample Antarctic (ecotone) soil | place: Antarctica | collected 2015-01-13 | reverse complement strand
AATCCAAGCCGTTTAGAATTTCAGTGACTACGGTCATCTACGCTTGACTCCTCGAAGGTTGAATGTTTGGTCACAAACAACTAAACGAGAGTTGAGCGTAGTTTGTCAAAAACTGTCCGAACTATTGTTATATATTTCTATTAATATAAATTCAGGGTTTCAAACGATAAAGCATTCGCGGAAAGGGAATCGTTTCGCGAACGTGTTCGATGCCGCACATCCAAGCCGTCGCGCGTTCAACGCCCATTCCGAAACCGGCGTGCGGCACCGTTCCGAAACGGCGCAAATCGAGATACCATTCAAACGATTCTTTGGGCAAATTGTGCGCTTCGATTTGTTTTTCTAAAAATTCGAGATTCGTGGCGCGTTCGCCGCCGCCGATGATTTCGCCGTAGCCTTCGGGCGCGAGCAAATCTGCACCGAGTGCGAGTTCGGGTCGGTCAGCGTCGCGTTCAAAATAAAATGCTTTGATGACGGCGGGAAAATGATGAACGAAAACGGGCGCGTTAAATTGATTTGAAATAAAGGTTTCGTCCGGTGCGCCGAAATCGCCGCCCCATTCAAAATTCGTTTCGAGTTCGCCTTTTGAAAAACCTTCCTGCAAAATTTTCACCGCCTCGTCATAATGAACGCGAGGGAATTTATTTGCCGGAATCGCTTCTAATTTTGATACATCTCTTTCCAAGCTTTTCAATTCTTCTTGGCGGTCATTTAAAACTCGCTCGACAATAGAATTAATTAAGCCTTCGCCCAAAGTCATTACGTCATCGAGATGCGCGTAAGCCATTTCCGGTTCGACCATCCAAAATTCCGTCAAATGTCTTCGCGTTTTTGATTTTTCGGCGCGGAAAACCGGACCGAAACAGTAGCTTCTGCCCAAGGAAGCGGCAGTCGCTTCGTTGTAAAGTTGACCGCTTTGCGTCAGATATGCTTTGTCGTTTTCAAAATAATCAACTTCAAAAAGTGTCGTTGTGCCTTCGCAGGCGGCGGGCGTGAAAATTGGCGTGTCGGCTAAGATAAATCCGTTGTCGTCGAAGAAATCGCGCGTCGCTTTGACAACCGTGTGGCGAACTTTTAGAACGGCGTTCTGCTTTTTTGAACGAATCCACAAATGACGGTTATCCATAAGGAATTCCGTGCCGTGTTCCTTCGGCGTAATCGGATAATCAGAAGCGTTTTGCAAAACTTCTAAGCCCGTTACGTCGAGTTCAACGCCGATGCTTGAGCGCGTGTCAGCTTTGACCTTTCCCGTAACAATTATCGAAGATTCCTGTCCTAAAGATTTTGCATTTTCGAAAAGTTCTTCATCGTTCGGTTTGAAAACCACACATTGGACGATGCCCGTTCCGTCACGCAGTTGCAGAAATACAAGTTTGCCGCTCGAACGCGTGTTGTAAAGCCAACCCTTTAATGTAACTTCTTCGCCGATGTGGTTTTTTAATTCATTGATGTATGTTTGATTCATAAGTAAAGATTTATGATAATGCCATAAAGCGTTTATTTCGTTGTATTTACAAGGTGCTAAATGGTATGAAAAAACGCTACTGTATCTAATAATGTAGCCAAGTGTTGCAAATTAAATGTTTTTAGACTGCTTTTGCTTTTTTATTAATCTCCATTCTTTTAATCGCGTCGGCTTTGAATGTTTCCGACGGATGCGCGTATCTCATAACCATTTTTAAATTACTATGTCCAAGTATAGACGCAAGAACTAAAAGGTCAATTCCATCTTCAACCGCACGGCTGGCGATTTGTCCACCATCGCGGCGGGATTCGGCGGCGACTAATTTCAAATGTTTGTCAAAAAATATGCCTTCAAGTTGAAGGACAAGACCTTTCAATTCTTTATTGTGCAATTTGTCTTTTTCACGATGAAAATTGCCAAAATCCTTTCTCGACCGTCATTGGTATTACCTACCCAACCTTACATAAAATAACCAACGGAAAGGTTGAAGCCATTTCTTTTAAAGTGCTGGAGAAGTTATGTGACAATTTGAAATGTACGCCTAACAACTTACTAAATATTGAAAAGTAAAAAAAGCCTTTAGTTATGAGTAACTAAAGGCTTCGATATTTGAAAACTGAACAGTTTTGGTCGTGAATACAGGTGTGAACGTGAAAAGAAGCGTCGTTATGACGCCTCTAAAGTGTTGAAAATAAATGGTCGGGGCGAGATGATTTGAACATCCGACCTCACGGTCCCGAACCGTGCGCTCTACCAGGCTGAGCCACGCCCCGTAAATCTCGACTTACAAAGTTTAAGTTACCGCTTGCTTTAAGTCAAACCACAAGAAGTTTTAGATTTGCGAATCTTGATTTGCAGTCATTTCTTTTTTTCCGTATCGGCTTTTAAAAAATTCGATAATCGGCGGAAGAATCGAAAGTAATACAACTACAATCACAACTTTTTCGATATGGTCTTCGAGCCGAATTCCGAAGGCAGTTTCAATCAATCCGCCGACAAAATAACCCAAAAGTACCATACTGAAAATCCACAATGCGCCGCCCAAAATGCTGAAAGTTAAAAATCTGACGTAAGGCATTTCGGTCGCGCCGATGACAATAGGCGCAAATGTCCGTACAATTGGAACAAAACGTGCCAAGATAATTGTTTTTGCTCCGTATTTTTCAAAAAACTGTCTGGCTTTTTCCACGCGGCTCGGTTTAAATATAAACGAGTTTTCACGATTGAAAATCGTTTTGCCCATTGCTCTGCCCGTCCAATAACCCGTGCTGTCACCAATTACCGAACCAAGAAAAAATGCGATTAAAACAAGCGCGATATTAAGTTTTCCGGCTGCCGCAAAAAGCCCTGAAACTACCAGCAAAGAATCGCCCGGCAGAAAAAAACCGACCGCTAAACCGGTTTCTGCAAAGACGATAAAAAACAAACCGAAGTAGACGTAAATGCCCAATTTGTCCAAAAGCATTTCGATTATAAATTTCGGATTGAGATAGTCTTTCGCGGCATATAAAAATTCGATGATTGATTCCATAAAATAAAACGGCTGGCGCGAATAACATTGCCAAGCCGAGATTATCGTAACAAATTATCAGATTAATCCGAAATTGATTTTATTCTTCATCATCGTTGAAATCTACGGGAACGCGGGCGGAAAGCAAGTTTTGGCTTACTATCAAACCGACCCAAATCAAAAGGGAAACGCACGAAATCGCCCAACCGATATTGGTGATAAGTTCATCGGAAAGCAGACCGATTATTATTGCTGGAAAACCAATGAAGGCAATTTTCAAGCAGGTTTTTTTTGAATTTTCTAAACTCTCAAGTAGATTAACGCGGCTGATTTCCAATTCCATATAATCTTCATCGGAATTAAGGCGCGAAAAATACTCGTTTTCGTTTTTTGTCCAACGCCTTAAAGCCCGCGTTTCAGCCAAGCGATTGGCGGTGGCGAAATGAAGAATGACGTGCGCAATTTTGCCTTCGCGCAAGGCGATTTCCGCTAAACCGCGAACGGAACGAAAACTCGCGTCTGCCGTATCAATCGCTTTTTGAAAAGCAGCGGCGGCGCGTTGAGGGTCGCCGTATTGAAAATAACTCTCGCCTAAACGCGCCAAAAAATCGCCGTCCGTTTTGCCGCGCGTCTCCGCCAGACGAAGCGCGGCAAACGATTTTCTGCGCAACTTCTCGCTTTTCTCAGCACCGGCAAACGAATGAAGACAGTTGGCGAAATCGAAAATTAGCCACGCATCTTTCGGGTTGAGGACAAGCGCCCGCCGAAATGCTTCGAGCGATTGAAGAAGATAACCGGACAAGCGCAGTTCGTTGGCAAGGCGATGAAGATAATCGGCTTTTTCCAATTCCTCTCCGCCGACGTCTTTTATTCCGATTATTATTGCTGGAAAACCAATGAAGGCAATTTTCAAGCAGGTTTTTTTTGAATTTTCTAAACTCTCAAGTAGATTAACGCGGCTGATTTCCAATTCCATATAATCTTCATCGGAATTAAGGCGCGAAAAATACTCGTTTTCGTTTTTTGTCCAACGCCTTAAAGCCCGCGTTTCAGCCAAGCGATTGGCGGTGGCGAAATGAAGAATGACGTGCGCAATTTTGCCTTCGCGCAAGGCGATTTCCGCTAAACCGCGAACGGAACGAAAACTCGCGTCTGCCGTATCAATCGCTTTTTGAAAAGCAGCGGCGGCGCGTTGAGGGTCGCCGTATTGAAAATAACTCTCGCCTAAACGCGCCAAAAAATCGCCGTCCGTTTTGCCGCGCGTCTCCGCCAGACGAAGCGCGGCAAACGATTTTCTGCGCAACTTCTCGCTTTTCTCAGCACCGGCAAACGAATGAAGACAGTTGGCGAAATCGAAAATTAGCCACGCATCTTTCGGGTTGAGGACAAGCGCCCGCCGAAATGCTTCGAGCGATTGAAGAAGATAACCGGACAAGCGCAGTTCGTTGGCAAGGCGATGAAGATAATCGGCTTTTTCCAATTCCTCTCCGCCGACGTCTTTTATTTTGGAATTTGTTCGCAGATGCTTGTCGGCGGTTTGAAATTCATTCAGAGAACTTTCCAAAACTTCAGCCGAAGGTATTCTGGCGAACGCAGCTTTCCTCAGCGTTTCTTTCGGCTCTGAAAAATAATCGCGCAATTCGATCGAACGATTGTCGAGCGTATTATGCGAGAGAAGCGGAAAAATTTTGTGAATCATTTGACGGTAATCTTCGCCGCCGGAAGCGAAAGCAAATTTCAAATTTTTTCCTTGAATCGTAGTTCGATAGCGGTAAATAACATTGCCGCCGCGTTTCAAAGTGCGAAGTGCTTGCGATTCGACTTGTTCGATGTCAGAGATTTTTAAACGGAAGTTAATTGAATTTGTCCAAGCCCAAACGCGCGGCAAAAATCCTGTTCGGGTTAACCTTTTGCCGTCGAAAACAATCCGGTCAGTCCAAGCCAGAATTGGAAAACAAAGCCAACTCACTACAAAAAGAGCCAGGGCAATTAAATCTCGTTCAAGATAGACGAGAAAGCCGGTCAGGAAGGTGGTCAGAAATAAAACGACAAAATAGCTGTTCGGCGAAACGCGAATGCTGATAATCTGTTCGGAGATTGTGGCAGAAGTTTCCAGCTCGGAAGCCGCCACCGTTTTTGTGGAAAGAATCTCACTCACGCAAATAATGTTCTTCTATTCGTTTGAATTATTGAAACGACTAATCGGACTGAATTTTTCAAAAATAAGTTTCGAGTTCGCCGATTTCAATTAATTTTATATTTCTAAGGCTGATAGGTGAAATATTCAAATTAATCTTACATATTTATAGACCTGACATCCGTCGGCGACGGTTCTTCAGGTTCAACAATTTCTTTTGCCTTTTCGGGATTGAGTTTTGCGAGTTTTTCTTTTGCGTCGCGGGCGGTTTGCGATCTTGGAACAGGTTTTCCTTCCAGGTCTTTTGCTTCGCTGGCGACTTTTGCAATGTTGAAATAAAGGTCGGCAGCTTCAGCATTTTTACCCTGTTTTTCGTAGAGGTTTGCTAATTCAAAATTGATGGTGTCTTTAGCCAGAATCGGATTTGAAAGCGCAGCGAGTTCTTGATAAAGTGCGGCGGCTTCATCGAGTTTATTGTCGTCGGCTTTTGCCTGGGCGAGAGCAAACTTCGAGAGTGTGCCGATTTCACCGCTTGTTTTGGACAATTCTTCGAGTTCTGGAATGGCGGCGGCGCGGTCAATCTTTAAACGGTTAACAGCTAAAAAATATCTAGCTTTTTCTTTGACTGGATTTCCGTATTTATCGGCAACCGCTTGAAATTCAGTTATGGCGGCTTCGGCGCGTTCTCGTTCGGTTTTAAAAGTTTTACCGATGAATCCGGCTGGCGGGGGCGAAGCCGAAACTCGCGCCTGCGAAGTTTCGATTGCTTTTCCGAGGGCTGTTTGCGCGACTGCGTCGGAACGCCGATTCCACGCATTAAAAATTACAAGCAATGTTGCTAAAACAGCAACTGCCGCTAATCCGTAAAGAATCGTGCGACCCTTGCCTTCAAATTTTTTGCCGAAATTTTCAACCTTACTGCCGACTCCGGTTTGAAATTCATCTTGATAAACTGTTTTTGGTTTGTCTTCTTGAACGGGTGCTCTAAATTGTTCCGGTATCTGTCTTTTTTTTCTAGCCATCTTAAAATTTTGCAATTTATAATTGCTTTCTCGTTATATAATCGCTGATATGTTTTTTGATTTTTATTAATTTCTGCGAAAAAGTAAATTTATCGTAAATTGCCGACGAGGGCAAGTAAGACGAGGTAAAAGGTAAAAGTAAAAAGACAAAAGTAAAAAATTAATAATAATAAAATTTTTCCGGGAACAAATTGAAAAAATCGGTGTCTAATAAAATAGTTCGCGGGAAATGCGGATGAGCAGATTGAAATTCTTACCCGTCGAGGAAGGAAAAAGTCGGAAAATGTTCTTCGGAAAGTCATTGACATTTGACGAGGAAGAATTAAGCAATGTCGCTTTGGCGACCGTGCCGATTTCCGTTCGCTCATCAGTTGAAATTGAGTTCATTGAAAAATTAAAAGCGGGCGATGCACAAGCGTTCGATTGTTTGGTCGTTAGATATTCCACCGACATTTACGCGCTGCTCTTTCGCTTGACGCAAGACGCGGAAGAAACTTCGGATTTGACGCAGGAAACTTTTTTGAGCGCACTCAAAGCAATCAAAAAATTTCGCGGTGAAGCCGACTTGAAAACGTGGCTCGTGCGGATTGCAATCAATGAATCGCGTAATCGCTTTCGCTGGTGGAAACGCCGCCGGCGCGAAAAAACCGTTTCAATGGATGCGACCGTCGGTGAAAGTGAAACGCTTCTGAGTGAAACTTTTTCGAGCCATTTTGCCAGCCCCGAAGATACTTATCTACAAAAAGAACGCGAAAAATTGTTGACCGATGCCCTCGCCGATTTGCCCGCAATTTTTCGTGAAGCGGTTGTTTTATGCGACATCGAAGGATTAAGTTATGAAGAAATCGCTCTGACTTTAAACGCGAATATCGGAACGGTGAAATCGCGTATCGCCCGCGGACGTGAAGAATTGCGGAAGAAGTTAAATGATATTTGAAAAACGGTTTTTGGTTATTAGTCTTTAGTTTTTATAGTGTTTATAAAAGCTAAAACCGAAAAACTAAAAACAAACCAGAGTGAATGATTGACTCGCCCCGGTATCACTTTTAAATCTAAAAACGGTGCCAGCCAGAGGTCAAAAGGTGACGAAGAGTCAAGCGTGAGTTTTTTATAAGCGATGAAAGGATTTCGGCTTTATTTGAAATAGACCAACAACAACCAATAAGCCGAAACGCTCTAAATAGCAAAATCAAGCTCAACGTCGGACGAAGCGTTGTTTTCTTGGAAATTTTACGAGAAAACAGCCGGGGTCAGTCAGTCATTCAATCTAAAATTTCAAGATTCAGGATTTAAGTTGTGAATTTCAATTCTTGAATTTTGAATCTTAAATTAATTTATGTTTTGTGAAAATTTACAACTTAATTTGTCAATGTATCTTGACGATTGCTTGAACCAGGGAGAACGAGCGATTGTTGAAGAGCATTTAGCGCAATGTCCTTTGTGCAGGCAAAAATTGGATGATTTTCAATCGCTGCGTCAAAGCCTGCGAGTTTTGTCGCGTCCCGAACTGCCGTCTGATTTGTTAAGTTCGATGCGAAACCGCGTCGCGCAGCAGATTGAAGTCGGGCAGCAAAAACCATCATTCATTTTCTCTGAAAATTTTAATGAATGGCTGCAGATGCGACTGATGCCATACAGCGTCGGCACGGCTTTGTCTTTGTTGTTCGGTTTGTCGCTTTTGTGGATGATGCTTTCAGCCGTTAATTTTAGGGAGAAGAACGTTGAATTGGCAAAATACGAACCCGTAATAAAATCTACCGTTATGCTGGCTAATCCAAATTTACAAGTTGCCGGCAATGAATTCGATTTAAGTGCGGTTGACTATGCGGCGACACGACTTTCAGTTTCGAGCGATTCGCCTTCGCTCAATCCACAGGGCGCTTTAGTTGCGCTAACCAAATCAATCGTGCGCGGAAAAATGAAAGACGATGAAGTCGTTGTCGTCGCTGATGTTTTCGGCGATGGTTTAGCGCAAATCGCGGAAGTCGTTGAGCCTTCAAGCGACCGTCGAGCAGTGCGCGAACTCGAAAAGGCTTTGAAAAACGATCCGAATTTTGCGCCATTCGTTCCGGCGAATTATGATAAACGCTCCGATACGGTGCGCGTTATTCTAAAAATAAATCGAGTTGATATTCAAACTCACACTAAATAATACAATCTCTCCAAAAATTCATTTTCCTCACTTCTTTTTATTCTATTTACAACTTGCCACCGGTAGCCTTATATTGTTAGCTTTTAAATAGAATTTGAAAGCAGAAGCCTGTGCGTCAGCAAGGGCGGGAAAACAGTTGGCAACTGCAGCAGAAAGCAGGAAATTTCAATGTCTAAAGTCCTGACTGTAAATACTACTACTAACTAAAAAAATCCGCGCTTGCTGACGCGCGTGCTTCTGCCTTTTTAGGAATAACAAAATGGCTGAACCAAATACATTTCAAATTAACATTGACGAGTTCTTAAAAAAAATTGAGCAAACGGCTGGAGATTTTTTTGAAGGCGTAACGGAAACGATTTACGGCAAAGCGGAGACTCTGCGCGACGGCACGGAACACGCGCCCGTCTCGCTGCCGCGCGATTTAGCCGCGCACAAAAATGTGCAAACCGAATGGTGGTATTACACCGGACACGGAGAAACCAATTCGGGAAAACGCTTCGGATTTGAACTCGTCTTCTTTAAACGACGCACCGATTTGGATAAATTTTCGCTCGTTCCACTTCGTCTGCTAGGAAATCCGATTTATTTCGCCCATTTTGCCATCACCGATATTGGCGATAAAAAGTTCCGCTACGCGCATCGCAAAAGCGCAAACGGATTTTTCGATTTGCCAGCCTCGGCAAGTGAAAAACATTTTCATCTGCGGCTCGGCGATTGGTCTTTGCGCGAAGCTAAAGACACGCACGTTCTCCGCGCGACAATTGGCAGTGATGTCGTTTTTGAAGCGACTTTGAAACCGACCAAAAAGCCGATTCTAAACGGCATCGCTAAAGACGGCGTTTCATTCAAAGATGAAGGCGAAGCTTCACGTTACTTTTCATACACGCGGATGGAAATGGAAGGCGATATTATTTGGAACGGCGAGGTGGCGGAACACTTCAACGGCGCGGCGTGGATGGACAGGGAATTTGGAACTTGGACACCGACGGAAAATCAAAAAGGTTGGGATTGGTTCAGCATTCAATTAACGAACGACACGGAATTGATGTGTTATCAACTTCGCAACAGCGCGGGCGGCATTTCCGACTTTTCCAGCGGAAATTTTGTGGCGAAAAATGGTGATTCAACCGCGCTCGGAAAATCGGATTTTACGATTGAGCCGACCGGTTTTTGGAAAAGCCCGAACACCGATGCGACGTATCCGAGCGGCTGGCATTTGAAAGTTCCGAAGTTTGATTTAGATTTAAAGATTACGCCGGTAATGGACAACCAAGAATTGGATACGCGCGGCACGACGATGATTGTTTATTGGGAAGGTGCGTGCGAGGTCAAGGGCAAAGCCGGGGGCGAAGATGTTTTGGGACGCGCATATGTCGAACTCGTCGGTTACGATCGTTCGCACGATAGCCCGAATCTTGCATATTTTTTGATGGGAAATCAATTTGAATTTCCCGCTAAATCATTTTTTGATTGGAGTTGATTTTGTATATTAGTAAAAATAAAAACCGTTGTAGATTTTACCAAATCACAACGGTTTTTATTTGTCGTTTAACAAGAAAATTAATTTTTCTCGATTATTGCTTTTAATTTTTCTGCATAACTCTTATCAATTTTCAACAAAGCCTCATATTGTTCACGAGCGGCGGGCATATTGTCATCTGAAAAATACACGCTGCCGAGATTCAAGTGGGCTTTAACAAAGTTCGGATTCAGTTCCAAACTTCTTTTATAGCTGGCGATTGCATTTTTTATTTGTTTGTCGGAAACATAAGCGTTGCCGAGTAGATAATGACCGTCGGCATCCTGCGGAAATTGGCGCGTATATTCGATTAAACCGGCGACCGCTTTTTTGTAACTCTCGGCGGCAAACGCGGCTTTATTTGTTGAAGCTTGGGCGCGACCGAGATAGAAAAAAGTTTCGCCGTCGGTCGGGTTTAACTTTAACGCTTTATTACATTCAACAATTGCCTGTGGATATTGCTTCAAATCGTTGTACGCCCGACATAAATTCGAATGCGCTTCAAATTCATCGGGTGCGTTTCTAACGGCTTGTTGACCGGCACCGACAGCTTCAACGAAACGGTCAGATAAACTGTAATACCATGTCAAATGAATTAATAACTCTTTACTCTTCGGATGTATTTTTAAGCCTTTGTAAGCCGTATCAGCGGCTTCGCTCAAACGATTCTCATCACGGTAAAGCTCGGAAAAATCTATGTAAAACTTCTCCGTCATTTCAGGCTTGGCATTTATTGCTTTCTTGTATGCTTCGATTGCTTCAGCTTTTTTATTAGATTTTAACAAAGAATCGCCTAACAAAATGTAAGAATCAGCAATATATATAGTGTTTTTTTTGATTGCTTCATCAGCGTAAAATGCTTGTTGTTTCTCATTGCCTGTTTTGGAATAGCTGGCGGCTAGGAAATAAAAAAGGTCGCCATTGTTCGGCTCAGTTTGAATAACTTTTTCTAACGCCGGAATCGCTTCTTGATAAGAACCTTTTCTAAATTGTATCTCTCCGAGACCTTTAGCAAAATCCTTATTTTGGGGTTCAATCAGCAAACCCGCCTGAACGTCGTTTAACGCCTGGTCGTAATTTCCCTTTTGATAATTGACATACCAGCGAAGTTTGTAAATTTCGAGCGGCGGGTGCTTTTGATTAAAAGCCGTATCCAATTCTTCGACGGTTGCGTCAAATTCGTTCAGATAATAATGCGCGTAACCTTTCCAATAATGAGCGGCAGGATAATTCGGTGAGATGACAATCGCTTCAGCATATTTGTTAATTGCCGAACGATAATCTTTTCGATTAAAAAGTTTGTCGCCCTGCGCGACCAGTTTTTTTGCTTTATCGCTGGGTTTGCTTTGGCTGCTTCGATTTTTTTCTTGTGCATTAATTTTAATTACCGGGCTGGAGTAAAGCGTCAACATCAAACAATAATTTATAAATACAATAAAAATTTTTCTTCTCATATCAAAAATCCTCTGAACTACTGAACTATTATAACGTCCTTCGGTTTTTTCGGAGTCGGTGTTCTGACCGGTGGTGGAGGTGTTCTCACCGTTGTAGGTTGTTGTATCGGCTTCGACGTAGTAACAGGTCTGACCGGTGTCGGCTGAACAGTCTGCGGCGGTCTGGCTGTATTTGTCGGAGTCTCCGCCGGTTTAATATCGGTTGATGTGTTTGTCTCCGAAGTGTTTGTGTCGGGCGTTACCTGCCGCGCCGATTTGCCTGAACCACTGAAAGCGTACCAGCTAATTCCTGCCGCAGTAATTGCTAAAATCAAAAGTGCTGCAAGTCCGCCAATCGTTAAACCTTTGCCCGAAGATTTTTGGGGCGGCAATGGTTGGGCAGGCACATTAACTTCTTCGTCTTGCGAGTAGTTTTCCGTCTCTACAAAAGTCGCACCGGCAGGAGTATCGCTGGTTTCCCGTCTGTGCGAATCAAATCCCCAATTTTCATTAGTTTGAGCATTGTCAATCGGATTGTCGAAAGAAATCAGCGGCGTGGTTTCACTCGGAGAGAAATTTGCATTCGGCTTAAAATTATCTTCCGCCGCAAAACTATCTACACGGTTGAAAGCGTCACTTTTGTTTTGGTCATTGGCGGGCAAAAATTCATTATTTCGTGCGAAATTTTCTTCTTGAGCAGAAGTATCAGCCGGAGTAGAATCGCCCGGAAAAACTTCGGTCTTAATATCCGATTGTTTCTGTGAAGAGTTCTCCGTTTGTGAATTGTAACGTAAAGTCTGTTCAAAATCCTGCACTTTATCATTGAAACTTTGCGGTTGTGAAGAATGTATAGATGCGTTAGTTTGTGCCGCAGCCGAATTTGAATGCACCGGCGTTGCCGTCGGTTGCGAAGGCGTTTGACTGATTAAAGGCGTGTTGGAAACTTCAGGAGATTGTTGCGCCTGCAAAATTTCTGTCTGACTCGGCGATGTGAAAGCAACGGTTTGCGCCGACATACCGCTTTGCATTTGAGCGTAGGCTTCGCGCAAAACCTTCTGCATCTCGCGTGCGGTTTTGTGTCTTTTCTCTTGGCTAATCGCCATTCCTGTAAGAATCACATCGGAAATCGCTTTTGAAACTTCAGGATTCAATCCATTTATGGGCTTTATGGGGTCGGGCATTCCGTTTATCAAACTATCGGCGCGAGTCAACGCGTCAGGCGGGACGGAGCCGGTCAAAATTTGGTAAAGCGTCGCCGAAAGTGAATAGATATCGCTTCGTGCGTCGGTTCCGGTGCCGCGAATCTGTTCCATCGGAGCGTAATGCGGCGTATAACCGACGACGCTGCCGGTCGTCGTTAAGCGAGTGTCGCCCAACGTATTCTTTGATAATCCGAAATCGAGAAGGACAATATGGTTTTCGTCGGTTAATTTAAGATTCTGAGGTTTGATGTCGCGGTGAATAATCGGCGGCTCGTTCGTATGCAGATAAGTCAGTGCGTCAAGTAATTGGTCAGCCCAAAATAAAACCCAGCTGATCGGGAAAGGCTTTTGCATAGATTCCAAACGCTTAGAAATATCCTCGCCGGCAATATGATCCATTACCAGATATTGCGTTCCTTCTTCGGTAAAATGGTCGCTGACTTTCGGCAAAACAGGATGCCGAAGCCTGGCGAGCGTTCGCGCTTCACGTTCAAATGCGTTGCCGAGCGTCGCATCATCAGAGAAAAAAGTGCGTTTCAAAGCAATCGCGCTTCCTAACCGCTGGTCAACTGCCAGGTAAACTTCGCCCATTCCACCTTTGCCAATCAAATGGATGATTAAATATCGGTTTTGGATTAAAGTGTTTGGAGCAATTGGTTTCATTTCCGTTCCTTGTTAATCGCTTAGCTTATAGTAATTTCAAAACGCTATTTACTACAAAATGTTTCTTTTTCTTAAAGATTGCAAAAATTATGAAATAAAAATCAAAAATTTTGAACGATTAACTTATAATTTCAATTTCTGTTGCGGCAGCATTGCTGCTTGTCCAACATGCTGCCAACACCGTCCGCCGCCTTTGACGCGATGCGAACACATCGTCCCTTTCTTTGTCTCTGCGCCGCAAAAATAAAGTTCTTCCGACCGCTCGGTTGTAGAAGACTCAATTTGTTTAGTTTTAAAGTCAGACGCTTTCGTACCAACTTGAGATTTGAGCTGTGCGGCGGATTTACTCGATTGCGCTAAAGTTTGAACGGCATTATTGGTCGAAACTTGTGAAGCGTTTGTTTGCTCAACAACATTGCTTCTCATACTCGGCACGCCGCTCACAGTTTGTTTTGGAGCAACATTTAACGGTTTATCATCTCTCTGCAGATAGCTTCCGATACCGAAAAGACCGAGAAGAAGCCCAACTCCGAACAACCCACGCGACAGCCATTCATAAATTCCAAATTCAGTTTCGCAAAGCTCACAAAAGCGCCGACTCGTCCACGGTTTCCAGTCAAGTCTGTCAATCTTCTCCCCACATTGACAGCAATGTTTCGGTTTATAAGGCATAAATTTTACCTTTGGTTATGAGGCTGACAATTAATCTCTTTCAGATGATTACTTGGTTGAGGACATTATAAACCATAATTTCTATAATGTTAAGATAAAATTTGCAGTCAAAGCGAATGCAACCGCATTTCGCTCACAAGCGTCTGATTGTTGAACAACTTAATTTATGCGAATTTCCAAATTATTTATACTATTTTTTCTTGTAGTTTTCAATCATTTACTTGTTCCGGCACAGGACGATGAAATTATCAAAATCGATTCTTCGATTGTCCGTTTGAACGTTGGCGTGGTTAGCGGCAAAGGACAACCGATTACGAATTTGAGTAAGGAAAACTTTACAGTCTATGAAGACGGTGTAAAGCAGAATATCTCGCGGTTCGAACCGACGGTGACACCGTTTTCCGTAGTAATACTTCTCGATATGTCTGGCTCGACGCTTGGATTTCGTGAAACTATTCGGCAATCGGCTTTTCGTTTTGTTGACGCGCTTGCTCCGGAAGACCGCGTGGCGGTCGTCGAATTTTACGACAAAGTGAATTTGCGGAACGATTTTACAACTGATCGTAAAAAAATCGGCAACTCAATCATTGCCGCCAACGGTCGCGGCAAAACACAATTGTATAAAGCTCTCGATTTTGCGCTCGAAAAACTTTCGGGCGAAGGCAAGCGCCGCAAAGCGATTATTGTTTTAACCGACGGAGTTGATACTGCCGTAAGAGACAATGATCGCGGTTTTTTGGAAAAAATCAAGGAATCTGAAATTTCTAGCGCCATCAAACCCGAAACCAGCGACATCTTAAATCGCATTCTAAATAAATCCGACGCGCAAGGCGTAACGATTTACCCGCTCGCGCTGCCGACCGGCGACCCGTTCAAACTAGCTGACCCGACCCCGATGCAGATTGCAATGTTCTCCTCCGCCCGCAGTCGTCTGCAAATTCTCGCTGATAGAACCGGCGGAACTCTTAACACAATCAATCGTCTCGAAGAAATGGGTAAACTCTACGCTGCGGTCGCTGCTGATTTGCGTGCGCTCTACACAGTTGAATATCAACCAACCAATAGTAAACGCGACGGCAGATGGCGCGAGATAAAAATCGAAACGAGCAATCCCGAGTTGATTTCAAAGACGCGGCAAGGCTATTTTGCCAAGTGAAAATTTTAGAATTTTGTTATTAAACTTGACACCAAAGCACAACATTTGTAGTCTAATTATTTGATTTACGCACCCGTAGCTCAGCTGGATAGAGTACTTGACTACGAATCAAGGGGTCAGAAGTTCGAATCTTCTCGGGTGTATTCAATTTACCTCAATAATTGCAACAATTTAGAGAATGAGAAAGACAAGTCAAAATACTTGTCTTTTTTGCTTTGTGTGCCTAGAGTGTGCCAACTTTGAAAAAGTGTTTATTTTTAACCGAAAAGCATTTGTCCGAGTTTGCTTGTGGCTTCTTTCTGCATATCCGGCAAGACGTGGCTGTAAGTGTCCAGGGTTAAAACGATGCTAGCGTGACCAAGACGTTCCGAAACGATTTTCGGGTTTATGCCTTCGGACAAAAGCAAGGTTGCCGTGCTATGCCGCAGGTCGTAAAGCCGAAAGCCTTTTAAGTCTGCTTTCTCTAAAATCTTTGCAAAATTCCTTTTTCGCAAGTTTCTCAAATAATGCGGTTTGCCTTCATCGGTTGCGAAAACAAAATTATTTCTTTTGTAAGACTGACCAAGTTTGAGCATTTGTTTGGCTTGCTGTCTTTTGTGCCTTTTTAATTCAACAAAAAAGTTTTTCGGCATTGGTAAAGTTCGCCGTGATTTTGCTGTTTTCGGCTCTGAAAAATACCATCCGCCGCCTTTTCGCCAAATTAAAGTTCTTTGAACGGTTGCCGTATTTTTCTCAAAACAAATGTCTTTCCATTGTAAAGCTAAATACTCTTCGGGTCGCATACCGCTTGCCAAAGCAAAGGCGAAGACTAAGCCGTGTTTATCATCTTTCGCGGCTCCCAAAAAGCGTCTGGCTTCTTCGGGCGAAAAGGCTTTCATTTCGGTTTTTTGTTGGCGTGGTAAAGTTGCGACATTACACGGATTAACGACGAGCATCTGCCATATGACCGCTTGCGAAAAGGCAGATGTCAAAATCGCGTGAACATATCGGACGGTTCGCGCCGAAAGTCCTTTTTCGGTCAATTGATTGTAAAGTTTTTGCACGTCAAACGGTTTGATGTCTGAAAGTTTTCGGCTTCCAAGTTTTTCACGAATATAAAGACTTGATAAGTAACGATAATTTTCAAAAGTCGCTTCTCTAAGGCGTGGCTTTGCGCTTTCTAAAAGCCACTTATCTAAGTATTCGTTCAAACTTATTGATGCTGGTTCAATAAAAACGCCTAAATCTTTTTCACGCATTTTTGCCGTCAAGAATTTTTGCGCGTCTTTCTTTGTGCCGTGAATCGTTTTGTTGAAATAACGCCGTTTGCCGTTAGCATCGCGTCCAAGAAAGATTCTCACAAGCCAAGTATTTTCGCTTCGTTTGTTAATTTGTCCTGCCATAGTTTTTTATTTTGGAAAGGACACACTTTTTTGTATCATAATAAGTGTGTCCTTTGGTTTCTGTGATAAGTTCCTTTGGATATTTCGGGCTTAGGTTAGTTAGTAGCTTTCCTAAGCCTTTGCCTTTAGACGGTTGCCGTTTGGCGTTGCTTTGCGAGTCCGATGTGCAGACTTAATGCAGAAACGGCGTGATAGCAAACAAATCCTTTTTCCGCGCCTCTGCAAGTGCATTCAACCGTTTTGTAACCGTTATCTGATTTCTTGCAAATGACTGTGTAGAATCCGCCTTTGCTTCCAGACACGCGGTAACGTCCAAAGCAATCAAATTTGACACGCGGACGGATTTTCAAAGCCTTTGCAATCGCTCTTGCAAGTTGTGTTTTGTCTTTCAAAATAAACATTATCTTTTCTTCCTTTTCGTTTGAATTTGTCATTTCTGACTCAAATAAAGTATAGCGTCTAAACGCTATAAATACAAGTTAAGAATAGCGTCTTGACGATTTTATTTCTTGAGTTTATCCTTTTCTTGTATGAAAGAATTAACAACAAAGGAAGTTGCCGAAAAATTGAATATCAGCATTAGGCAAGTTCAAACTTTAATTCAACAGGAAAGATTGCCTGCCACAAAAAAAGGACGTGATTGGTTTATCAAAGAACAAGACATTTCACTTGTTCAAGAAAGAAAAAAAACAGGTCGTCCGCCTAAAGATAAATCCGAAAAATAATACTTACTTTGACCTTTCCGGCAATCCAAGAAACTTGCGGAAAAAGGCAATCTTTTTTTCGAGCGTAAAAGCTAATTCGCCTTCAAACTTAAAATGTTTTTTGCAAAATTTGGTTGCTTCGGCTTCTGTATAGGCAAATTCTCGAAAAGCACTTTGAAAAGACGTCAAACGAAATAACAAAAAGTTGTTTGGGAAAAGCATTTGTTCAAAAGCATCCGCGTCAATTCCTATTTCATCGCAAACTGTTTTCCAAGCTTCCGTCAAAGTAAAGAAAATATACAAACTCAATCCGTCCGAGCCTTTATGCTTCGGTTTTGCATATTCCGAAAACATCAAGAAAGAGTTCCAACAATCCGCCTTTTCGATAATTACCATCATTTGCAAAGTTATTAAATCTTGTTTGAATTGGTAAAAATCAATTTCGCTAACATTCTTTCTCGGCGTTGCTGCATAAATCGCGTCAATCTCGCTTTTATCCTCGCGTTGCACAGCCGAAACAAACATAGCGTTGCGTTCAATGTAAGTTAGAGTTTTGTAGTCTTTCCGCAAAGATTTTATATTCATTTCTTTTGCCCCTTTCTCATCTTCAAAGTCATTTCGACTGCTTCAAGCCGTTGTTCCATCTCGCCAACCTTCAAGGCTTCGATAAAGCCGTGTGCGATCGAAACAATTAGCCGCCCGCGCTGGATTGAATTATCCAAGCCAATCGATTCCTGCAAAGCGTAATCAAGAACAATCAAAACATCTTCGATTTTGCGGATTGACGAAGGCAAAAGAGATACGTCTGCAAAGTGCGGTTTCTTAGTAGCAAGTCCGCCGTTGCGCCGCGCCATTGCCTTTTCTTTGCCCTTTGTCTCATCGTGCATAAAGCAAACGCCGTTTTCATTCGCAAACGCCTTACATCGCTCGCCTCGCTTGTTATTTGCCTTACATTGCTTCTTATCTGACATAAGCGTTAGTTATCAAGTCTTAACTTATCTTGAGTTGTATTTAATGCAACAAAACCTCTCGTTGTTACTCAAGAGATTTTCTCTGTTTCCAAACTTTCGCCTTTCGGCAATCTTTCGCATCGCGGAAATATGAATCTTTTGAAAATCCGAGCATTTCATCTTTGTAAAATAGCTCGCCGCGAAGTTTCAGCATTTCGAGAAAGCCGCAAAGGTTCATCGCCTTTCTTGTTTGAAAATGTTCCAGAAGACTTTCAAGGTTTGTTTTGTCGCTTGTTATCAGTTCGTAGAAATTGAGACTTTCGAGAACTTTGGACATCACGAAATCCGAAACGTCCTGAGTCAATAAACTTTGTGTTGTTTTGTCCGGCAACGATAATTCCTTGACGATTAAATCAACTGCGTAATTTTTCAAAAGGCAATGTTCAAACCGCAAAATACCTTTGGCTATTTTAATGTTTTCTGGCTTTGCGTATTTTCTACTTAAAACTTCCCGAAACTTACCGTAAATGCGGATTTGCCTTGTTTTAGCTTTGAAGTAAAGTGTCGAATCGTTGTAAAGAAGTTTGTCCATTCTTGGCAAAATCTTATCGGACAGCTTCTTTATCACTTGGAAAACTTTTGCTTCGGACAAAGGAAAATCTTTTGCAAAATCAACGCGGCTAACCATTGCTGTCTTTGCGTCAAAATGCAATCCGCTGTTAGCTTCTACATATTCGGAAATCATTTGCAAACCTTCAAAGACTTGGACTTGATTAGGCAATCGCGCATTATGTCTGAAAAGTATTTTGGGCAAAGACACTTCCGCCGAAAGATGCCAAATGCCGTTTGGCGTAAAAATCATTGTCAAGTTCGGCAGAGTTTCCGAGCCTTTCGCGTTTAGCGTCCAAGTCGGGTTTCTCGCCTTTGACAAATAATGCCAATGCCTTTGGAAATCATCACAATTCAATGATTGGAAGAAATGTTTTATTTGAACGGTGTCAAGCATTGATTCTCCGCCGGTTGCGTTTGGTTTCCGCCGTTTTCAATCCATTTCGTCAAAGCCATTTCGCTGTATCTGTATTGCCTTTCACCGATTTGCACGAAACGAATTTTCTTTTCCCGCGTCAATTCATAAATCCGTGCCGGTTTCAAATCTAAAATCTCGCTCACTTCCTTCACCGTCAAAAGTTTTTGTGTCATTAGGTAAACTCTCCTGAAATAAAAAAATCGTTGTGTAATTGAGATAAACTCAACTGCACAACGACAATTTACTTCAAGAAAACTAGCTGCTAGGTTGCTTGGAAGGTTGCAACCTTTACTCAAATTCTAAATCATCTTTTATTTGCTTAACAATTTTAAGTAATCCAAGACTCTCAAAGTATTTGCTAATAACCTGTAAATCTTTTTCGTATTCGACAAAGTTTTTTTCCTGTTTTTCGTGAAGGTTTTCCAGTTTTGTTTTAATTGTGTTCGGGCTGTAAGGTGTGATGAAGTCTATAAATTCTTTCTTTTTTGACAGCGGACATTTGACGTTTAATTCGTCTAAAAGATAACTCAATGCCAACACAGCGCGGTCAAGCGTTAAGTCTTTATGCTTTTTTTGGTTTTCTTTTGAGTCAATTTCCTCTTTTTCTAATACCCAAATCTCTTTTAACCGATTGATTTCTAAATCACATTTTTCAGCAAATGTTTTTTCGTTGCCAAATGTCCATTCAAAACCGCTTTTGTTTTGTTCATAATTAGTCTTTTCATCAATAAGGCAGGCAATTTTTTCTTTAAGCGTAGGTACGGTTTCGAGATTTTCTTTAACCGTTTCAAAAGCATCTTTTCGTTTCGCGGTTTCCGTTTTATTTTCATAAACGTCTAGACTTTCTTGTAATTTCAATATTTCAGAACAGCAAATCTCAATTTGCTCATCTTCTCTCCGCGAATTACCAAAGAAATCCAACGCATATTCATACAAAAAATATCGCTGCTCATCTGTCAAAGGTTTTTCTCCATACAAAAAAGTGAGTTCTTTTTTCAGATGTCTTGAAACTGTTAGCGGTTTTGCTTTGTTTTCTTCAATAAGTTTAATTATCTGCAACATTAGCCTGCAGCATTCCAAAGGCTCGAACAATTCCAGATTCTTACTATCTTTGTTGGTAAGTTCTTTATAAACCTCGTAATAAAATTCAAATTGTAAAAAGCCATCAAGTTCTTCTATTTCTTTATCTGAGTATTCTTTTTCTTTCATTAGTTTTGTCTAATTTAACTTTAGATAATACTTTTTTTGTTTTATACTGCGGCTTGTGTTTCTATCTTGAACGGTTTGATTTAATTGTTAGAACTGCAAATACAATAAGTTATTATAAGTAGAATTTCATAATGGAAAATAGAATTATAAACAAAAGAATCAAACAAATTTATGGTGGAGACCCACGCGAACTTCCGCTTTACGGTCTTGCCGAAACTTCACGTTATTTAAAAATAAACATTAAAACACTTGGTTCTTGGGTTCGCGGCAGAACTTATAAATTAGAAGACGGAACAGAAAAATGGTGGTCGCCCGTTATCAAACTCCCAAACGAAAACCAGCCTCTTCTATCATTTTATAATCTGGTAGAAGTTCACGTTTTATCTGGAATACGCCGAATCCATAATGTTCAATTCTACAAAGTCAGGTCGGCTTTGAACTATCTTGAAAAAGAATTTCCGAGCAAAAATCCTTTAGCTAAACGAAATTTTTGGACGGACAAATTCGATATTTTTATCAAAGAATCCGGTGATTTAATTTGTGCGTCGCTTTACGGTCAACGGGTTATTCAAGAAGCTGTAGAACAATACTTACACCGAATCGAACGAGATTTAGATTTATTTCCATTTAGGCTTTATCCGTTTTCAAACGAAATTAAGTTCAAAATGAAGGATTCAAAACATAGTCCGCGTGATTTGGAGATTCAGCCTAAAAATATCGTGATTGACCCGTTAATTTCGTTTGGTCGCCCAACGCTTGCCGGAACAGGTGTTCCGACTAATGTTATTGCAGGTCGTTTTCGAGCAGGTGAAAACGAGAAAGCATTAGCGAAAGATTATGACATCGAGGAAACGCAAATCCAAGAAGCCCTCAGCTACGAAGGCATCATCACCCGCAAAGCTGCTTGAAAATGAAATTTTCTTTGTAGATAGGTCATCGGGAAAATACGGATTAGTTCACGGACTTCAAAATCTTGGATTAAATATCGAAAGGCACGATGACCATTTTACAGAAACAACGATAGATGTTGAATGGATTTCTTACTGCGGCGAAAAGCAATGGATAATTGTCAGCAGCGATAAAAACATAAAGAAAAACATCCTTGAAAAACAGGCTATTTTATCGGCAAAAGTTGCCGCTTTTTTCTTTACGAGCGCGGCAATCACAAGTGAACAGCAAATTGAAGCCTTTTCCAAAGCCTTAAAAAGAGTTTCTAATTTTGTCCTAAATCAAAAACGCCCTTTTATCGCAACCATATCTCAAGATGGCACAGTTACTTTATGGCTTAATCACAAAGGCGAAGATTGTATTCAACAAAAAATAGAAAGGCGCAAGCAAAACAAAATCAGAAAATAATTATGAAACTTTAAGCGTTGATTCCTTTACTGATAATGAATAATCTCTTTCAACTCTAACAATTCTTTGAGGGCAGATTGCAACCAGTTGTTCCTACACTGCCTTTGTAGATGCACAAAATATCTTCGATTTCGTCGGCGGATAATTGTTTCAACTCTTTCGGAAGTGTTTCAATTTCAATCCAATCGTTTTTCCATTCAGGATGATTTATGGCTTTTGCGCCTTTGCGCGTTCCGGCGTGAAGATAAACTTTATCCGGCAATAGATTTAGAAATGCGCTGATTCTCAAAGCTGTATCGTAAATGTATAAATTACCGAATTCCTGAAATTGGTTTTATCAAATCTCGAATTAGCAACCAAAGATGATGAAATGATTTTGATTTTTTGATGTCATCAGCATTTTCAAGCAAAATAGTTTTCGCTTCTCTAATGGCATTTTTATCAATTCGCCTTTGGTGTGAATACTGTTTGCCGCGCTCGTTTTTGGCTTCGGTCGCGCTTATTATTGCCGATTCGATAGAAGATTGCCGACGAAACCAATTAAACTCAACTTCTTTACGCGGTCGAGAGTTTATTGAATAACTTCTAATAATAGTTTTCCAATCCATAACTTACAAATCATTTCGTTTATAGTGAAATTTTCTTTTCATTACCTTAAAATCATTTTTTATAATAACGTAAAAACGGGTAGAATTCAGATAGAATTTCTGTAGCCAACTCTTGCTTTAAGGTGTTATTCTAATGTATGGTTACAGTTCTTTGTAATTTAGATAAAGTTAAGTCTTATGTCGTTAGGAATTGTTGTTAAAGGCTCTGAAGGAATTGTGCTTGCAGCAGATAGTAGGGTTACTCTTACTGCGCGAATAACACAACCTGATAAGTCAGTATTACAGTTGCCGGTAAACTTTGATAATGCAACCAAACTTTTAACTTTTGCTGAGCCAAATAATTGGATAAGTGCAGTAACGTATGGTGATGCTGTAATTGGTTCTAAGCAAAGCGACCTTCGAACTGCAAAAAGTTTGATTCCTGAATTTGAAGTTGGTTTAGAGGAAAAAAGATTGCCGGTAAAAGAATTTTCCGAACGTCTAAGTGAATTCTTTCTTGGACAGTGGAAGTTGAAAATGCCCAAGGATTATAAAGAAACGGGAATGGCATTTGTTGTTGGTGGTTTCGATGAAGACTCTGCATACGGTTCTGTTTTTGAATTTAATATACCTAATTTACCTCAACCCAAAGAAGTGGCAAAAGGTGAGTTTGGTATGACAATGGGTGGTCAACCGGAAGTTACATCGCGGATGATACAAGGCTATGATGCCAGACTACTCGAAATAGCTCAAAAAACGCTGAGGCTGACTATTAACCAAAAAAATGAACTTGAAAAAGCTCTGAGGCAATTACAATTACAAATTCCTTTTCCGTTTTTGCCGTTACAAGATTGTATTGACTTAGCGGTGTTTTTGATAAAGACAACTTCAACTGCACAAAACTTGAGCATCGGCGTTCGTGGGGTTGGTGGTGATGTTGATGTTGCAGTAATCACACAACGAGACGGGTTAACAATAATCCAACAAAAAGAACTAACTGGAGATAAAAGCGTAAGAATAAAGGAGCGACAATGAATGGGACGGTAACAATTACAACAAAATCAATAGCTAAAGGGTTGAATAAAATAAAGATTTCAAACTTTAATTCATCTCAGTTTTATAGCTATGATTTAGAAAAATTAACTAATTCTCCCCAAAAAAGAGCGAACAGTTTTGAGTCTGCAATTTTTCAAACAATAGTGACTTCTAATAAGTCATTGAATCAGCCTGATGATGAGGTAATTGAAAAAATTGGCTGGGAAGATGAAAACGCCTTAGCACAACTTTTCCAAGAAATTGAAGATGAAGAAGTTGAATTAGCAAATTATGGTGTGAATACCTATGCAGACAGTTTAACTCAATTCGATAAATACGCGAGGTAAAACTTTATTGAGACGCGGCGAAATATACTTTGCGAATCTTGACGACCCGCCACACGGACACGAACAGGGGAAAAGACGACCTATAGTAATCTTACAAAGAAACGAATTAAATCGGACTGCGAAAACGGTTGTCGTAGTTCCATTCACAACAAATCTAAAAACTGCAAGGCTGCCGAGTTGCGTGTTGGTAAAAACAGGAAATGGCGGTTTGACTTCTGATTCAGTTGCTTTGTGTAATCAAATTCGCGTTCTTGATAAGCGAAGATTAGATTTAACTCCCGAAGGCACACTTCCTTCCTCAATTTTAACCTTAATTGAAAAAACAGTAGCAGAAGTTCTTTTTATCAAAAAATAGAATTTGTTTGCTTAATTTCCATCACCATACAAAACTTTTTCATTTTGCGATTTGATACTCTTTAGGCTCTAACGCTTCTTTGAGCGCGGTTTGCAGTAATTGGTCGGCGTTGGCGATGCCTTGTTTGATGTTTGAGTCCAATTCGTCACAAAACTTCATCAGCTTTTCCAACTTGGCGACAATTCTTTCTTGTTCGGCTAATGGCGGAAGTGGAATCAACATATTTCTAGCTTTTCCCATTCCAAACACAGGATAAGAAGTTGTGCTTTTCTTGTCTTTTAATTCCTTTTCAGCAATCGGACTTGATAGGAAAAAAAACAAATATTTATCGAGAATGATTCCTCGTTTTGGTTGTATCAAAATAAGATTTGCAGAAAGAGTGTAATTAAAAGGTTGTGGTAGTAAAACCGGCTTTCCGATTGTTCCAATTTTTCCAAATATAAAATCGCCTGATTTTAGTTCATATCTTTCTTGGTGTTCTTTCAAAATCTCAAAAGAAACTTTTCTTGCTGAATGAAAATCTAGCTTGCCATCAGCTTTTATATCACTCATTGCAATATATGGAACGCCATTTGAAGATACAGGCGGTGTTCTATGACTTGGTTGTGGATCAATATAATCTGCAACTATCTCGCCTTTGCACCAAGTCCAATTTGAAGGAATTTCAAACGGAATTTCTTCCGCGTTGATTGGCGGCAAAGGTTTATCTCGCCGAATGCGCTTTTCGGCAGCGAGTTTTTCTTTTTCCGCCTTTATCTTTTCGAGCAGAATTTCCGCTGGTTCGTCAGTCGAATCTTGACGAACGAGTTTGCCTTGCATCGCTTCGCGCAAATACGCTTGCCGAAGTTCTTTGACTAAAGCTAATTGGTGATTGAGTTCGGTTGCAAGATTTTCTTTTGTTCCTTCCGCTTCTACAAATCTATTTTTGATTTCATTCTGTTTTTCGATGTCAAAATAAGGCAATTTATATTTGGCAAAATTGCCTAAACTAATTGCTTCTTTTGAAGTTCCTGCTTTTGTGTTTTTAACAATGTCTTTGCGTAGTTCACGAAAAATCAAATAATAAAATTTAAGGTCAATCGGAAAGTTTTCCGCATCTTTCGGCGTAAGAATGAAACACAAATCACTTGCAATAAATTTGTCATTTAAATGAAGCCTGAGTGCAATTCATAGCTTTATTCTCCAACGCGCATTTTCAATGTGTTCTTTGACATCAGCCGGATTCTTTTTCCTGCGGTAATTATTCAGCCAACAGACTTGATACGCCCAAACGGTTG
>MWVV01000142.1_pt1 | contig 25186 bp, 26 predicted proteins | sample 1047281 | NCBI WGS metagenome assembly MWVV01 (sample SAMN06349986, study PRJNA376086) | soil metagenome | isolation source: PT-2 sample Antarctic (ecotone) soil | place: Antarctica | collected 2015-01-13 | reverse complement strand
GGATGTTACGCTGAACTCGAAAATAACAGGTATTTGTTTTCTCAAAAGAAGCAATTAAACAGAATAAATAAAAGCTACTATATTAACAGTCTTAATTACTGGTAAAAAAAATAAAAACTGTAAATATACCTCCCTTGCTAAAGGCGGGAGAGATGTAGAAAATTATTTCAAATTATATTCTGATCGGCTTAATAATTACCCTTTAAAGTAAAGGCTTAATTTATATACAAGGTTCTGTATAACTTTAATAGGATTTAATTCGGTTTTTTTAGGTGCGTAAGTTGAGAAAATGTCAAACATAAGTGTAATATGAAATTTTGAATTGTTAAAGGCTTTTCAAAGCCCGTTTCAAATAATACTTGTTAATTTTTTTGTACATATTTTAATGAAATTTCTTTTATATTCGATTGATTTGGGTAAAAGGATTTATTTTGCACTTGTTTATGATACAACATCAAGTATAAAAGATGCTTAACGTAATTAATTATTTGCCCGCCTTTCTTAAAACATGCCTGCGTGGTTTAGTTTTATCAGGTGGGTTATTAGATTAAAAAGTTTCTATTTTAAATGCAAATTATTATATCAGGATCAATAGTACTGTATAAAACCGATAGGGGAATAAGGCAATCAATAGAAAGTTTTTTAAACACTTCGTTGCCTGTCAGGCTTTTCCTTATAGATAATTCTCCTACTCAACATCTTAAGGAAGGATTAAGGGACATTTTAGAAGATGAACGGGTAGAATACATTTTTAACAATAGAAATTTAGGTTATGGTGCTGGGCATAATATTGCACTCAAGAAAGTTCAAAAGTTATCTTCTTATCACCTTGTTCTTAATCCTGATGTTTACTTTGATAGCAATGTTTTGCCAAAACTTCTCTCTTTTATGGAGGCAAATAAAGAGGTAGGCCTCGTTATACCTAAAGTTATATTCCCTAATGGTCAATTGCAATATCTCTCAAAGCTATTACCATCGCCATCAGTGCTTATATTCCGTCGTTTCTTACCTACTTCAATTATTAAGAGGAGTTTATTTAATTATGAAATGAAATTTTCAGGGTATAATAAGAAAATGGAAGTTCCCTATATTTCAGGGTGCTTTATGTTTATGAGAACGTCGTTACTTAGTCGTGTTGGTTTGTTTGATGAGCGCTTCTTCTTGTATTTAGAAGATACAGACTTAAGCAGACGTTTTTTTCTTGCTGCTAAAAACATGTATTATCCAGGTGTTCAAATTGTGCATCATCATGCCCGTGGCTCTTATAAAAACTTTAGATTATTACTTATACATATCAAAAGTGCTGTTCAATATTTTAACAAATGGGGTTGGTTGGCTGACAGAGAAAGAAATATAATAAACAATAAAGTAATGGAAGCAGCTCAAAGCGCAACTATTAAAGAGAATTCTCTTAAAGTCAAAACTGCTTAATGGTCGTGGCAGTAAGTATAACAATTTTAATATAAGACCATGGTTTATGGAATTATTATTTTTTTTCCTCCTCTTTTGCTCGTCGAATCCATCTCACAATGTAAAGGCCGATTGGTTTAGTAAAGCGCGATATGCAATATTGGTGCATTACCTGAATAATCTTCAAATTCGAGGTATGCCCTGGAGCCAGGGTAAAAGAACTTCCTGGGATGATTGCGTAAATAGCTTTGATGTACAAAACACTGCCAGTGTCGGCGAAATCTATCATATACGCTCAGTGCCAAAATCAAGGTTTATTCAAGGGGTGTAAGGGCATGCCGCTACATTCATAGGTAAAGGCTTGGCTATCCCGGGGTTTAAGATTCTCCGACAATGAGTCGAGCGATTATATATTTAATTGTAATCTTAAAGGGGGTGCTGTAAGTCTTGATGTATGTGTTTTAAGAGATGGTTCAATAGAGGTGCAACAAAAAGAGCAAACTAAAAAGTGAATAGTTTTTGAAATATTAAATATTTTTATTGTGTTATGAAGAAAGCCTTAATTACTGGCATCACTGGGCAGGACGGTGCTTACCTTGCCGAGTTATTGTTAGATAAAGGTTATGAGGTACACGGAACTAAAAGAAGAAGTTCGTTATTTAATACCGAAAGGATTGATCATCTTTATCAGGATCCACATGCAGCTAACAGGCATTTAATATTGCACTATGGAGACCTAACCGACTCTACAAATCTTATAAGAATCGTACAGGAAGTACAGCCGGATGAAATTTATAACTTGGCTGCAATGAGTCATGTTCATGTAAGTTTTGAGACTCCTGAATACACAGCAAACGCCGATGGTATCGGAACTTTACGTATTTTAGAAGCTGTGCGTTTATTAGGCCTTACTAAAAAAACAAAGATATACCAGGCTTCTACTTCTGAGCTGTATGGGTTAGTTCAGGCTGTACCGCAGTCAGAAACAACTCCTTTTTATCCCCGTTCACCATATGCGATTGCAAAACTTTATGCATATTGGATCACCGTTAATTATCGCGAGGCTTACAATATGTTCGCATGTAACGGAATTTTGTTTAACCATGAATCTCCGTTGCGAGGCGAAACCTTTGTAACCCGTAAAATAACCCGGGGTGTAGCAAAAATTGCATTAGGCCTGCAGGATTGTTTGTACCTGGGAAACATGAATTCGATGAGAGATTGGGGGCACGCTAAAGATTATGTTGAAGCTATGTATTTGATCCTTCAACAGCAAAAGCCTGAAGATTATGTAATTGCAACCGGTATTACAACGACCATTCGCGATTTTGTTATTATGGCTTTTGACAATGCAGGAATTGAGATAGAGTTTAAAGGCCAAAAAGAAGGAGAAGTTGGTATTGTAGTTTCATGCAGAGAGGAATACCAGGTACAGGCAGGAACTGTTGTAGTTAAAGTAGATCCCAGATACTACAGGCCCACGGAAGTTGATTTGCTGATTGGTGATGCTACAAAGGCGAAAGAAAAATTAGGATGGCAAGCCAAATATACTTTGCCGGAATTAGTTAAAGAGATGGTTGAATCGGATATTCAATTATTTAGAAGTGAACTACTATTAAAAGAAAAGGGGTTTGGTATTAGAAATCAATACGAGTAAAAAGCCAAAAATTACAAGTTAAAAAGGTAAGAATGAACACAACTTTTTAACTTTCAAGACTTAACCATAAAGAGAGCGAAAAAATTCGGATCACTTAAAATGCAGCCAGCAGATAAAATATATATAGCAGGACATGGGGGAATGGTTGGGAGCGCCATCCAAAGAAATCTTGCAATGAAAGGCTATAATAATATTGTTGTGCGATCGTCTAAAGAACTGGATTTACGCAGTCAGGAGGCGGTTGCAGATTTTTTTGCTACAGAAAAGCCTGCATTTGTTTTTCTTGCGGCGGCAAAAGTGGGAGGAATAAATGCAAATAATATATACCGTGCAGAATTCTTATACGACAATTTGATGATCGAAGCAAATATTATACATTCTGCTTATAAAAGTGGGGTTACTAAACTATTATTCCTTGGTTCTTCCTGTATATACCCTAAACTGGCGCCGCAGCCGTTAAAAGAAGAATATTTACTCACAAGCGCTTTGGAAGAAACAAATGAACCGTATGCTATTGCAAAAATAGCAGGCATCAAGTTGTGCGATGCCTACAGGTCGCAATATGGCTGCAACTTTATTTCAGCCATGCCTACTAACTTATATGGCCCTAATGATAATTATGATCTTAAAAATGGTCATGTACTTCCTGCCTTATTAAGAAAGGTTATTATTGCAAAAAAAACAAAAGCCGGCTTTGTAGAAATTTGGGGTAATGGCTCGCCTAAAAGAGAATTTTTACATGTAGATGATCTTGCTGAAGCATGTTATTTTTTAATGCAGAATGTAAATGAGGCAGGGTTTGTAAATATTGGAACCGGAGAAGATATTTCCATACTTGAATTAACAAACCTGGTGAAGGATGTAGTGGGGTTTAAAGGTGAGATACGCACTAACCCTTCGATGCCCGGCGGTACCCCGCGCAAATTAATGGATGTATCAAAAATTAATACTATGGGCTGGAAGGCTTCAATTTCGTTAAGAGACGGAATTGAAAGGGTGTACAACGATATTAAAAATATGGATTGGAATTAAGAAAGAATAAAATTCAAGGTAAGCCAAGGTTACTTATCGTATTGAACCGTTTTGTTATAGGTGGACAAGCAGTTGATACGCTTCCCCTGGCTTATTTTCTAAGTCCTGATTTTCAAATCTTAATACTATATGGTGAAAAAGAAAAAGATGAAATTGAGCCGGAATTCCTCCTAAAAAAGTATCCAGGTTTAAACCTAAAAAAGATCGATCAGTTACGGCGAAGCGTAAATCCCCTTAACGATATAGTTGCTTTTGCCCGTCTTGCTTACACCATCGTTCAATTTAACCCCGATATTGTACATACACATGGGGCCAAGTCAGGTTTCTTAGGAAGGGTGTCTGCATGGGTTTGTTATGTTCCGGTTATTGTACATACTTTTCATGGTCACTTTTTTCATTCCTACTTTTCTAAAAAAATATCTCGCTTCATTGCACTCATCGAAAGGCAAACAGCTAAAATTACTACCGCAGCAGTTGCTTTAAGTGTTGCCCAAAAGAAAGAGCTGGTTGAGGAATATAAAATACTTCCAGCTTCTAAACTTGCCATTATACCCTTAGGTTTCGATTATGAGATTAATGACGGAAATTTTCATCGTGATGCATTTCGTAATAAATATAGCCTTCAAAAAAATGATATTGCCATTGGAATTATTGGTCGTATTGTTCCAATAAAAAATCATTTGTTTTTTGTCAGGGTAATTAAAAATATTCTTTCACAAAGTGTAAGCAGCAGGGCTGCTTTTTTTATTATAGGCGACGGCTATTTAAGAAGCCAAATTGAAGACGAATTAATTAGAGAAGAGGTCGTGTTTAGTAATGAAAAAGTTACCTCTGAAAACAGGGTTATTTTTACCTCATGGATTACCGATATGTACCAGGTAATGAATGGACTTGATATAGTTACTCTTACTTCGTTAAATGAAGGAACGCCGTTATCTATAATTGAAGCGCAGTTTTTTAAAAAACCGGTAGTTTCAACAAATGTAGGTGGAGTAAAAGATACAATGGAAAATGCTAAGACGGGGTTCATTATACAAAAAGATGATGTTGATACTTTTTGCGAAAAAATTACTTTGCTTATAACAAATGAAGATTTGCGCTTAAAAATGGGGGAGGAAGGTCATAGACTTGCTGTGGAAAGATTTTCCAAGAAAAAAGAAGTTGAAAAGACAAAAGAATTTTATTTTTCTTTGTTAAAACAGAAAGGGTTTTAATCTCAGGTTTAAATCCAATTCTTATTGCATAGAGATAAATGAAAATTTTAGTTACAGGGACTGCAGGTTTTATAGGCTTTCATTTAGCATCTAAATTATTAGCGAGGGGTGAAGAAGTTTTTGGATTAGACAGCATTAGCGATTATTATGATATTGATTTGAAATATGACAGGCTGAAACAAAACGGGATTGACAAAAAGTGTATCACATATGGTCACCTTACAAAAAGTTCTGTTCATCTTAATTATTCTTTCATTCAGTTAGAACTTCAGGATAAACAAAATCTGAACGAATTATTTGCGCGGCAACAATTTGATGTCGTTTTTAATCTTGCCGCTCAGGCAGGAGTAAGATATAGTTTAACAGATCCACAGGTTTATGTAGAAAGCAATATTGTAGGCTTTTCAAATCTTTTGGAGTGCTGCAGGCATAATAATATAAAGCATCTTGTATATGCCAGCAGTTCTAGTGTATATGGATTAAATGAAAAAATTCCTTTTTCAACCTCTCAAAATACAGATCATCCTATTTCGTTGTATGCCGCCAGTAAAAAGAGTAATGAATTAATGGCTCATGTCTACAGTCATTTATTCAACCTGCCTGCCACAGGTTTACGTTTTTTTACTGTATACGGTCCTTGGGGAAGACCGGATATGGCCTTCTTCCTTTTTACAAAAGCAATTTTATCCGGAAAGCCTATACAGGTTTTTAACCATGGCAATATGCTTAGGAGTTTTACATATGTGGATGATATCGTTGAAGGGGTAATCAGGGTAATGGAACATCCACCTTCATTTAATAAAAGCTGGAACCCATCTGATCCCGATCCTTCCTCGTCTAATGCGCCATATAAAATTTATAATCTTGGTAATAATTCAGCAATTAAATTGCTTGATTTTATACAAGCAATTGAGGAGGAATTAGGAATAGAAGCAAAAAAAGACTTTTTGCCTACACAGCCGGGGGATGTACTGGCAACTTATGCAGATGTAAGTGATCTTATTACCGATTTTAATTATAAACCTGCTATTACGTTAAAGGAAGGAATAAAAAAAAGTATAGATTGGTATAAAAGCTATTACAAAGTAAGATGAAAAACATTTTAATTACAGGGGGAGCCGGTTTTATAGGTTCGCATGTTGTGCGGTTATTTATAACTAAATATCCTGGTTATAAAATCATAAATCTTGATGCACTAACTTATGCAGGCAATCTTGAAAATCTGTCTGATATTGATCAATCTCCAAACTACTTGTTTGAAAAAGTAAATATTTTAAATGTGGAAGAACTGGAAAGAGTCTTTACTGACCATGATATTACTGATGTAATTCACCTTGCTGCCGAATCTCATGTTGACAGATCAATACATTCACCCCTGGATTTTGTATATACCAATGCTGTAGGCACTGTTAATCTTTTGAATGCTGTAAAAAAAAGATGGAAGAGTAATCCGGGCAGTCGTTTGTTTTATCATGTTTCTACGGACGAGGTTTATGGGGCATTAGGCGCCACAGGTTTCTTTACAGAAACAACTCCTTATCACCCTAACTCTCCATACTCTGCAAGTAAAGCAGCAAGCGATCATTTTGTCAGGGCTTATGGAGAAACCTACGATCTTCCTTTTGTTATTTCTAATTGTTCAAATAATTACGGGCCATATCACTTTCCTGAAAAGTTAATTCCTCTGTTCATAAATAACATCATCAATAAAAAGCCTCTCCCCGTTTATGGCGATGGTTTATACACACGCGATTGGTTATATGTAAAGGATCATGCAATAGCGATTGATGTAATTTTTCATAAAGGAAAAGTAGGCGAAACTTATAATATCGGCGGCTTTAACGAATGGAAAAATATTGATCTTGTAAAGCTGCTTTGTAAGCAAATGGATAAGAAATTGGGCAATCCTGAAGGAACGAGCGAAGAATTAATTACGTATGTAAAAGATCGCCCCGGCCATGATAGACGGTATGCTATTGATGCGTCGAAGATTAGTAAAGAGTTAGGATGGAAGCCGTCGGTAACGTTTGAACAAGGTTTAAGTGAAACTATTGATTGGTACCTTAATAACGAAGAATGGCTTAATAATGTTACCTCGGGTAATTACCAGCAGTATTACGAAAACATGTATGCCAATCGTTAATAATTATGAAGGTAGAAGAAACAAAACTAAAAGGTTGTCTGCTTATTCATGATACTGTTTATAAAGATGATCGTGGATATTTTTTCGAAAGTTTTAATTTAAAGAGATTTAATAATCTTACAGGTGCTAATGTAAATTTTGTTCAGGATAATCAAAGCCGTAGTGTACGGGGAGTTTTGCGGGGGATACATTTTCAACAAGGAGAATTCGCCCAGGCAAAACTGGTTCGTGTTTTACGTGGCGAAGTTTTAGACGTAGCAGTTGATTTGAGAAAAAGCTCTGCAACATTTGGCCAATACTTTTCTGTTGTTTTAACTGAAGCCTCCCATACCCAATTATTTGTTCCACGGGGTTTTGCCCATGGCTTTATAGTAATAAGCAACGAAGCAGATTTTTTTTATAAATGCGATAACTATTACAATAAAGAAAGTGAAGGCGGTATAATTTATAATGATCCTGATATTAATATCGATTGGAAGTTACCTGATGAAGAATTGCTTATTTCAACTAAAGATTTGGAACTTCCCAACTTAAGTTCCTATTCAACTTTATTTTAATTATGAAACAGCCTTTTAAAATCTTTTTTTTGCATTGAGAATAAAATATATACATGACATAAACCTTTTAAGGTTGGGAAATTACTGCGACCATTACAAAATTACTACTGAATGAAAGGAATTATATTAGCCGGAGGTTCCGGAACAAGGCTTTACCCCATTACTAAAGGAATAAGTAAGCAGATAATGCCTGTGTACGATAAACCTATGATTTATTATCCGCTAAGTGTATTAATGCTTGCAGGTATCCAGGAGATATTAATTATTACTACACCTGAAGATAGTCCTCAGTTTCAAAAACTATTGGAAGACGGAAAAGAGTTTGGTTGCCGTCTTTCCTATGCAGTTCAACCGGAACCTAATGGCCTGGCCCAGGCTTTTGTTATAGGTGAAGGGTTTATAGGGAAAGAAAAGGTGGCTCTAATTCTTGGAGATAATATTTTTTATGGCAGTGGTTTTAGTAAGCTTGTTCAATCTTTTAATAACATTGAAGGTGCAGCTGTTTTTGCCTACGAGGTCTCCGATCCCGAACGTTATGGTGTTGTTGAGTTTGATGACAACTTCAAAGCTATTAGCATTGAAGAAAAACCGGTTAATCCAAAGTCTCATTACGCGGTTCCGGGATTATATTTTTATGATAATACTGTAATTGAAATTGCAAAAAACATCAAACCTTCAGCTCGTGGCGAATATGAGATTACTGACGTAAACAGGGTTTATCTTGAAAATGGAAAGCTTAAAGTAGGTGTGATGGATAGAGGCACAGCATGGTTAGATACAGGTACTTTCGACTCATTAAGTGATGCATCAGAGTTTGTACGGGTTATTGAAAAAAGACAGGGACAAAAGATTGGTTGTATTGAAGAAGTTGGATATCGTATGGGTTATCTTACCCACGAGGAACTAATGAATGTTGCCAAAAAATATATTAAAAGCGGATACGGCCAGTATCTAAAACGGGTACAGAAGCATTGACCTATTTAAATACTCTCTATCCCAGACTTATCAGTTATTCTATAAGTAATGGTTAAATATTTATTACAAACGAAACGATCAACATTTATTTATAGAATACCTCCTCCGCTACAGAGCTTTATTTCTTGTATTTATACAGGTTACGTGCGCAAGCAGTAGGTAAGACCTGAACTTTACAAATAGCATTATAAGCTTCTTATAGAAAGATACTCTTCAAGAAAAGTTATTTTAATCCACTTAAACTTTTTTCTAAACGTCTTGTTTTCAACTATATGAATGCATTCACAATAAAAGATCTTGAAAACCTTTCCGGAGTAAAGGCACATACCATTCGTATTTGGGAACAACGATATTCATTCTTAAAACCCCAACGTACCGGAACTAACATTCGCTATTATAGTAATGATGAACTAAAGACCATCTTAAATGTTGCCTTGTTAAATAAGTTTGGCTATAAGATTTCTCATATTAATAAGATGGATGTTGAAGAGATAAATAGAACTATTGTTTCACTTTCATACGGGGAGGCACAACAGGAACAAATAGTAAATGAGCTGATAAGTTATATGATTGGTCTTGAACTGGAAGCCTTTGAAGAACTGCTTGATAATAATATTCGATCCCGCGGAATAGAAACAATTATAAACGAGGTTATTTTCCCTTTACTTGAAAAAATTGGTATTCTCTGGCTTACCAGTCATATTAATCCGGCACAGGAGCACCTCGTTACTAATATTATTCGTCAGAAATTAGTTGTAGGTATAGAGAATGCAATTGCTAAAGCTGAAGCTGATAAAATGGCTTTACTTTTTTTACCGGAAGGAGAACATCACGAGTTAGGACTTCTGTACGTTCATTACCTTTTAAAAACAAGGGGTGTGAAAACATTATATTTAGGAGCTAATGTTCCTTTAGCCGATCTTAATTTTATCGTTCAGTTAAAGAAACCCGATTACTTATATTCTCATCTTACCGGCGCGGCAGCAAATTTCAATTTCGAAAAATTTTTTCAAAATCTTCATTCCTGCATTCCAAATACGCCTGTTGTGATTTCAGGGCCGATAACTCTTGCTTATAAAAAAACGGTTCCTTCCAATATTTACTTTAAGAAATCACTCGATGAAGTGTTAGAGTATTGTTTGTAGTCTTCTGCTGTACCTCTTCTGATAATTTTCATTTTAAAAATCTTTTACAGCCCGCATCTCGTAAACTAAATTAGGCAGAAGCATAATTTTTAGTTTAAGATTTTATAAAAAAAAATTAAACAGAAAGTTTTGTTTTTCCATTTCTTTGTTTAATTTTACAGCCTCAAATCATAAACGTTAATTTATGTCTACTGTTGACTTTACTCAAATGTTATTAGCTAATGCAGAGTTTCTACGCCCTTTTGCTGTAACCTTAACAAGGGATAACGAAACAGCAAAAGATCTTTTTCAGGAAACGCTTTTTCGGGCATTAGCTAACAAGGAAAAATATAATGTAGGAACAAACATTAAAGCCTGGTTATACACTATAATGCGTAATGTTTTCATAAACGATTATCGTAAAAAAGCCCGGCAGAACACCATTTTTGATAGTACTCCGAATGATTTTCTTTTAGATTATAATCAAACAACAGCCAGTAACACTGCGGAGAAAACAATGCAATTGAAAGAAATTCAAACTTCAATTCATAATCTTCCTGATATTTTTAAAAAGCCGTTTTTATTATATTTTGATGGCTTCAAATATCATGAAATAGCAGGGATGCTTAAAGAGCCTTTAGGAACTATTAAGAGTCGTATACACTTTGCACGTAAACTTTTAAAAGCCGAAATTCAACGGTATTGATGGCCCCCTTAAATGCCAGCAAAAAAAGTAATTATTATTGGAAGTGGCTTCTCTGGCCTTTCAGCGGCTTGTTTTATGGCAAAAGCAGGTTGGGAGGTAATAGTTTTAGAGAAGCATGAAATACCCGGAGGGCGTGCTCGAAAGTTTACTGACCAAGGCTTTACATTCGATATGGGGCCAAGTTGGTATTGGATGCCCGATGTTTTTGAAAGTTTCTTCAAACAATTTAATAAAAAGGTTTCTGATTACTATCTGCTCGAACGTTTAAATCCTTCTTATCGTGTTTATTGGCCTGGTGAAGCTGTAGATATTCCCGCAAACTACAATGAACTAAAAGCCTGGTTTGAAAAGATTGAACCCGGAAGTGCAAAAAAGCTGGATGAATTTTTGGAACAAGCAGCCTATAAATATAAAACAGGTATGCAAAACCTCGTTTTAAAGCCGGCACTTTCCCTTACCGAGTTCATTGATATGGATGTGATGAAAGGGGTATTGAAACTTGATCTTTTTAGTTCGATGAAGAAACATGTTGCTAAGTATTTCAAAGACCCAAGATTGCGGGAATTGTTGGAGTTTCCTGTTTTATTCCTTGGCGCTCTGCCAGAAAAAACACCGGCTTTATATAGTCTAATGAATTACGCAGACATAAAAGGTGGTACATGGTTTCCTATAGGCGGTATGTATAAAATAGTGGAGGCAATGCATAAACTTGCTGTTGAACTTGGAGCTTCTTTTTATTTTAATACTAATGTTACAGCAATAAAAGTTGTAAATGATAATGCGAAAACGGTTGAAACAACAAATGAGCAATTTGAAGCGGATGTTGTAATTGCAAGTGCAGATTATCATCATGTAGAAACAAAATTATTGCCTGCTGATTACAGAAGTTATTCTAATGAATATTGGGAAAGCCGTATTATGGCGCCAGGCTGTTTATTGTATTATATTGGTTTAAACAAAAAGCTTAAGAATGTAAAACATCATTCGCTTTTTTTTGATGTTCCCTTTAAGCAGCATGCTGAAGAGATTTACTCAACTAAGAAATGGCCAACTGAACCATTGTTTTATGTAAGCATGACGACCGCCACAGATGAAACCATGGCGCCGGAAGGGTGCGAAAACTTGTTTTTTCTTATACCTGTTGCCGCAGGTTTAGAAAACGATACTGAAGACCTTCGCGAACATTATTTTAAAAAGATTGTTTTACGCATGGAGAAACAGATTGGTGAAAACATTACAAACAATATTGCATATAAAAAATCTTATGCAAATACGGATTTTATAAAGGATTATAATTCCTTCAAAGGCAATGCTTACGGCTTAGCAAATACTTTATTACAAACGGCTGTTTTAAAACCTTCTATTAAAAGCAAGAAAGTAACGAACTTGTTTTATACTGGTCAGTTAACAGTGCCTGGGCCCGGAGTTCCGCCAAGTTTAATAAGTGGTGAAGTGGTGGCAAAACAGGTTTTAAAAGAGTTTGGACACAATTGATAAGTTTTTTAATAATAATATTTCCCAGGTTCACAATTACAAATTCGCAGGCTATGATAGACTTATTTTATGATGTTAGCCAACAGTGCAGTAAAATAACAACTGAAAAGTACAGTACCTCTTTTTCTTCGGCTATAAAGTTGTTACATAAAAATCTTCGGACTCCTATTTATAACATTTATGGCTTTGTTCGATTTGCAGATGAGATAGTAGATACTTTTCACGATTTTGACAGAAGCGCTTTGTTGCAGCAATTTAAACAAGAAACCTATGATGCAATTGAAAGGAGATTTAGCTTACACCCTATTCTTAACAGCTTTCAAATAACTGTGAACGAATACAAGATTGCACATCACTTAATTGACGCTTTTTTTAGAAGTATGGAGTTTGACCTCACCAAATCCAAATACGACAACGAGCGTTACAATGATTATATTTATGGCAGTGCAGAAGTAGTGGGATTGATGTGTTTAAATATTTTTTGTGAAGGCGATAAAGCTTTGTACGATAAATTAAAAGTGTATGCCCAAAGTTTAGGAGCTGCTTTTCAAAAGGTGAATTTTTTAAGAGATTTAAAGGCAGATACAGAAAACCTTGAACGCATGTATTTTCCCGGCTGCGATTTCGCCAACTTTACAGAATTGGAAAAGCGAAATATTGAGGCTGACATTCAAAAAGATTTTAATAAGGCTTACGAAGGTGTAGTTAAATTACCTTTAAAAGCGAGGTTTGGAGTTTATGTTGCCTATAAGTATTATTTATCATTATTTACTAAAATAAAAAAGCTGCAGGCAAAACGGGTAATGGAAGAAAGGATACGAATACCCGATTATTGTAAAGTTATGATCGTAGCAAAAGCGGGTGTAAGAAGTCAGTTTAATATTCTGTAGGTTACTTAATTTTATTCTATGGAAGAAGTGATCTTAGTAAACGAGCAAGACGAGCAGGTTGGCAGTATGGAGAAAATGGAAGCTCACTATAAAGGAATATTGCATCGCGCTTTTAGCATTTTTATTTTCAACGAACGGGGCGAAATGTTGTTACAGCAAAGGGCAAAGTCTAAATACCATAGCGGGGGGCTTTGGACTAATGCCTGTTGCAGTCACCCACATCCCGGAGAAAATATTGAACAGGCTGCGGGGAGGCGTTTACAGGAAGAACTTGGATTTTCAACCTCGCTAAAAAAGATATTTGATTTTCGTTATAATGCCGCATTTACTAATGGATTAACAGAACATGAATTTGACCATGTTTTTGTTGGAAATTTTCACGGAAGGGTTATGCCAAATGCTTCTGAAGTGGAGGATTATTGTTTTAAAACAATGCATGAAATCAGCACTTCAATCGAATCTCATGCACATAAATATACTGCATGGTTTTGCATTGCTTTTCCTAAAGTATTTAACTGGTGGCAATCGCAAGGTTACTGATTATTCATTATTCGTTATTCATTATTAACTATTCTTATTTTTAAAAGAATTATTATGAATTGGCTTATTAATATATTTATTGTTCTCATCACCTTTTGCCTTATGGAAGGAGTTGCATGGCTTACACATAAATATATAATGCACAAATGGCTTTGGTATCTTCACGAGGATCATCATGTAAAAGGTCCGGGTTTCTTCGAAAAAAACGATGCCTTCTTTCTCATCTTTGCGATACCAAGTATGCTAAGCATTCTTTACGGAACACTTAACCACTTTTATTGGCTTGTAAGCATTGGTGCAGGTATTGCCTTGTATGGTGCTGCTTATTTCTTAGTGCACGATATCATCATTCATCAGCGGTTCAAACTATTTAGACGCAGTAATAATTCTTTTATACGCGCTGTTCGATGGGCTCACAAAATGCACCACAAACATTTAAGTAAAGAAGATGGAGAAAGCTTCGGAATGCTTCTTGTTGCACGTAAGTACTGGCAAAAGGTAAAAAACGACAATCAAAGGATGAGAGCAGCAAAATCTACCGCATAATTATAAAATTTTTAAAAAGTAAGTCTAAGGCCGTGAGTAATCACGGCCTTAGTTATATTTTCACCGCTAAATAGTTGAAATGCAAACTGCTGAAGATATAAAATTATTAAACGAAAGAATTCAACATGCGGCTTTGTTCATTAACCGGCTTAGAACAGAACTATCGAAAGTAGTGGTGGGGCAACTATATATGGTTGACAGACTGGTAATAGGTTTATTAAGCAACGGCCATGTTTTATTGGAAGGTGTGCCCGGACTGGCTAAAACGCTTACTATAAAATCATTGGCTCAAACTATTCATGCAAAATTTAGCCGTATTCAGTTTACACCGGACTTATTACCTGCGGACGTGGTGGGAACAATGATCTATAATCAGCAGCGAAATGAATTTGTAATAAGAAAGGGGCCCATTTTCGCAAATTTTATCCTCGCTGATGAAATTAACCGTGCCCCTGCAAAAGTTCAAAGCGCATTGCTTGAAGCTATGCAGGAAAGACAAGTAACCATTGGTGAAGAAACTCATAAGCTTGACGAGCCCTTTTTAGTTTTAGCAACACAAAACCCTTTGGAGCAGGAGGGCACTTATCCTTTGCCCGAAGCCCAGGTTGACAGATTTATGCTAAAGGTTGTTGTTGGTTATCCCGACAGAAATGAAGAGCAATTAATTATACGCCGGCAAGTACAGGGCGCAGACATTCCTTATATAAATCAGGTGGTAAGTGTTCATGAGATTATACAGGCGCGAAACCTGGTTAAGCAAGTTTATATGGACGAAAAAGTGGAGCAATATATTATTGATATTGTGTTTGCTACCCGTTTTCCCGAACAGTATAAATTAGAACGTATTAAACCCTTAATTGGTTACGGCGGGTCTCCGCGTGCAAGCATCAACCTTGCTTTGGCTGCTAAAGCACATGCATTTATGAATAGGAGAGGATATGTAATTCCAGACGATATTAAAGCAATTTGTAAAGATGTTATGCGCCACCGCATTGGATTAACTTATGAGGCAGAGGCAGAAAATATTACAACAGAAAAAATTATTGATGATATTTTAGAAGCTATTGCAGTGCCGTGAGAGTGAGAAGTTGACAGATGACAGTTGACGGATAACAGTAGTTATGTTTTTATTAATTTATTAAGTATGACTTCTTATAAAAGCTTAAATGCGTGGAAAAAAGCAATGATGATAGTTAAGGAAACATATACAGTTACTAAAGCATACCCTAAGGAAGAGTTATTTGCACTTACATCGCAAACAAAAAGAGCTGTTGTATCAGTTCCAGCTAATATTGCAGAAGGAGTAGGAAGAAATTATAAAAAAGATACTATTCAATTTCTGCATATAGTCCGTGGTTCTTTATACGAAGTAGAAACACTTTTAAATATTGCATTAATGCTCGAATATTTAGTTCAAGAAAAGTTCAATCAATTATCAGGTTTAATTGATGAGGAAATAAGAATTCTTAATGGTTTAATAAAATCGTACGAAGCCAGACCAGATTTAAAGTAGTTTATTTCTGTCAACTGTCATCCGTCAACTGTCAACTAAACTATGACAACCGCCGATATTTTAAAAAAAGTTCGTGAGCTTGAAATCAAAAGCAAAAGGCTTACTAATCACTTATTCACAGGTGAGTATCACACTGCTTTCAAAGGTCGCGGTATGTCGTTTAAAGAAGTAAGAGACTATTACCCGGGAGACGATATACGCTTTATTGATTGGAATGTATCGGCGAGAATGGGTCATCCGTACAGTAAGTTGTTTGAGGAGGAAAGAGAGTTGACTGTTTATCTTTTAATAGATGTAAGTGCCAGCAGCTTGTTTGGAACATTCAGGCAGAGTAAAAGAGATTTGATAACAGAAATGTGTGCAGTGCTTGCGTTTTCAGCTACAACAAATAACGATAAAGTTGGACTGATATTTTTCAGCGATCATGTAGAAAAATTTATACGGGCAAAGAAAGGACGGGATCATGTATTATATATGGTTCGTGAAATGCTTTCTTTTAAATCGCATTCTGCGCAAACGAATGTATTAAAGGCACTGCAGTTTCTGAATAACACAACTCGCCATAAAAGCATTGTTTTCTTATTAAGTGATTTCGCCGATGCCGGTTATCATGACACTTTACGGGTGGCAGCCAAACGGCATGATGTAATTGGAGTACAGGTTTACGATCAGCGGGATGAACAATTGCCAAAAGCGGGTCTGATGCAATTGCGTGATGCTGAAACAGGTAAAATGGTTGTTCTTAATACAAACGACGCCTATACACAATATAAATACAACCAGCAATTTAAAAAGATACTTGACGATGCAAAGGTGTCTTTTAGAAAAGCAGGGGCGGATCTTATCCAGTTATCAACAGGGCAGGATTATGTAAAACTTTTACAGCAATTTTTTATTAGAAGGGCATAGTGAAAAAGTACTGGATATATATTTTTTTGTTGTTTTCGTTGATAATATTTTCAACTCAATCGCCCGTTTTTTCGCAGGTAGTTAAAGCAGAAGTAAACCGGCATAAAATCTTGATTGGCGAACAAATCAAATTAAAGCTCACACTTCAAAGTGAAAGGCGCATACCTAAATGGTTTCAATTCCCCGACAGTATAAATCATTTATTAATATTAAACAGAACCAAAATAGATACTGTTCTAAATGGCAGGTTTACCAATTATCATCAAACGCTAACCATTACATCTTTTGATAGTGGCCGTTGGGAGTTTCCTTCTTTGGCAGTGGCTGCAATAAATAAAGCTACGAATCCGGTTATGATAGATGTAATGCCTGTTGATGTTTCTAAGCTGCAGGATTACCACGATATAAAAGAGATAGAGGAAGTAAAGCAGGAAAATAATACAACAATCATTGCAATTATTGCAGCAATTACTCTTCTTTCTATAGCTATGATCTATTGGTTTATTAGAAAAAAGAAGAAGATAAATGTGCTATCTCCTATAAAAAACAATCTTTCTCCTTTGCAATGGGCTTTGGCAGAGTTGGATAAGTTGCATCAGCAACAATTGTATAAAAACGGCCTGGTAAAAAAACATTATAGTGAATTGACAAACATAACCCGTAATTTTTTCCACTTGTTTCTGCATCAACCTTCACTACAGCAAACAACGGATGAATGGATGGTGTCTCTTCAATCATTACCTGTAAATAACGAATCGAAAACTTCGTTCATTCAATTATTAAGGCTTGCAGATGCAGTTAAGTTTGCTAAGTATTTACCACCGGCAGATGAAAATGAAAGATCAATTGAAACAACAAGATCGATGCTGCATACCGTTGCACAAATGCAGCAAAATGTTCACGCTAAATTTCAATCCCACTCCTGATAATGGTTTATCAATGGTTTCAAAATATCACCTTCGCTAATCCTGAAGCATTAAGCTTGCTGATAGTGGTGCTGATTGTGGTAATATGGTACTGGAGTAGTAAAAAAAAGCGCCAGGGATCGATGTTAGTAACAACAACTCACTTCATCTCCGATGTAAGAAGCTTCAAAACCTGGTTTCAGCATTTTCCGTTTGTGCTGCGCAGTCTTGCCTTAATATTATTGGTGATAGCATTGGCAAGGCCGCAACACAAATTTAGCGAGGAGCAAACAGAAGGCGAGGGTATCGATATAGTGTTATGTTTTGATATAAGCGGCAGCATGACCGAAAAAGATTTTTCTCCTAACCGCCTCGAAGCCTCCAAAGAAGTGGCGCAGTCTTTTGTAAATGATCGTTCGGGCGATAGAATTGGAATTGTAATATTTAGCAGGCAAAGCTTTACTTTATGCCCCATAACTACCGATAAGAATACTGTTCTTTCTCAAATCGCCAATATTCATAGTGGTTATTTGGAAGAAGAAGGAACTGCCGTAGGCTCCGGACTTGCTACAAGTGTTGACAGGTTGAAAGATCAGAAAACAAAAAGCAGGATCATTATTTTGTTGACTGATGGCGTCGACTTCGGTGGTTTAATCCCACCTGACATTGCAAAAGAAATGGCTAAGCTATATGGTATAAAAGTTTACACGATAGGAGTAGGTTCTGAAAAGGAAATTGACGAACAGGTAGAAACTCCGTTTGGAAGAACAAGCAATCGTAAAAGACTTGAATTTAATGAAAGTCTCCTCAAAAATATTGCTGTTGAAACCGGTGGCCAGTATTTTCATGCAAGTGATAAAGAAGTTTTACAAAAAATTTTTTCAAGTATAAGTAAGTTAGAAAAAACAAAAATAGAGATCACCGCTTACGACCGCTACAGCGAAGAATTCTTACCAGTTTTATTAGCTGCTTTAGCCCTTCTGATTATTGAAGCTATACTTCGTTATACTGTCTTTAGAAAATTTCCATAAGAGTTCGTGTTATAAATTCATCATCCATCTTTTCATACCAGTTATCTTAACTTCGGCAAATGAAGGGGCTTATATATAAATCTACAGGCAGTTGGTATGTTGCAAAAAACACCAAGGGAAAGGTTTTTAATGCACGCATAAAAGGTGTGTTTAAGATTGATTCGATAACATCAACAAACCCTATTGCCGTAGGCGATGAAGTGGAGATGGAGGTTGAAAATGAATTGGAGAATACTGCTACCATTACTAATATTTACGATCGTAAAAATTATATTGCCCGGGTATCTCCGCATAATAAAAATCAGCATCATATTGTAGCTTCAAATCTCGATCAGGCCTTACTGTTTGCCACCTTAAAAGATCCAAAAACATCCCAGGGTTTTATTGACCGTTTTCTTGTTTCGTGTGAGGCTTATCATCTACCTGCAATCATTATTTTCAATAAAGCAGATGTGTACCGCAAAAAGGAAATGGATAAGTTTAAAGAGTTACAGAATATGTATGACAAAGCGGGTTACGCTGTAGTATTAGCAAGTGTGATTAACAGAATTGGGGTTGATGAGGTTGAACAAAAATTAAATAGTAAAACAACACTGCTTAGCGGTCACAGCGGAGTAGGAAAATCTACACTTATCAACGCAATCTTTCCTGAATTGAACCTGCGTACAACCGAAGTAAGCGATTGGAGTGGTAAAGGAATGCATACTACTACTTTTGCCGAAATGTTCGATCTCCCTTCAGGCGGTAAAGTTATTGACACACCGGGTGTAAGGGAGTTTGGATTGGTAGATATTACAAAGCCGGAGTTATCGCATTATTTTCCGGAGATGAGGGGGCGATTAAACGATTGCCAGTTTAATAACTGCATGCACACTAACGAGCCTGGTTGTGCAATTAAAGAAGCTGTAAATAGCAGTGCAATAACCGTTGACCGTTATGTTAGCTATATGGCTATTCTTGATACAATGGAAGATAAAAGCTATTAGAAGAAACGGCTTTCCAGCTTCCGGGTCAATTGTATAAAAAATTTAGTTATTGGCTTGTGCATGCGTAAACGCAAGGGATCTATTTGGACGTTAAGATATCTCCAGATGAGCTTTGGATAATTAGGCTTAGCGTTATGACTGGTGAAACAAAAAAAAATCCATAGAGTGTTATACGCTCTACGGATTACAAGGGTTATACAACTAACTTTACCTTCAAAGGCTTGCCAGCTTTTGTTCCTTCTCCAGCTTTTCTGCATTGTAAAAGAGGACAAGAGATGATGCGCCTTTCTTCTTTTGAAGGCCTATCAACTCCTTTACAGGAATAATCATTGCATGGTCTGAACCTTTTACATCTTCAAACTTCCATTCTTTTATTTTTTTGCCTTCAGCATCTTTTACTACAATACTTCTGCCACTTCCTATTTTATTGGGTGCATTGCACTGGTTGTAATAAATGGTCAACTCATCATTAGGATTAGCTTTATCCAATTGAAGGCTTTGAAGCGTAAGTGGTTTATCCAGGGTTTGCTTAAATAGCAGCTTTTTATTTAAGTAAATGGAATAACTGTCAACCCCTGCGTTTGCAGTTTCTGCAAATATCATACAGGAGATAAGAGCAAGCATAAAAGCTTTTACAAAGGTGTGTTTGAATGTTCTGCGTTTCATATAAAAATTATTTGATGAAGAATAGCACAAAGAGAAACATATCAGCAAACGATTACTAATTAGTTTGATTAACTGTAACTAATTATTGACGTAATGTAGCTGGAATTCAGATTTAGTTGATTTGTGTATTATTCGCAATAAAAGCGAGGTTTTGACAAGAGCCTTTTGTAATTCATCAGGTAAAATGAACATGTTGAATAAAAGCTTTTGATTGCTGATTGTTTTGCGTAATTTTTAGATATGAATTTTTTTTGGAGATATAAGCTGGATCATATCCTGTTCTGGACGATGACTGTTTTGTTTTATGCCTATGGAAGGTATGACCTGGTAAGCAGAGCAGGTTTTACCCATTATCTTTTGGATATAATTATACGAAATGGTCTGATTGCACTTGCCTGTTATGTGAATATTTATTACCTCTCACCAAATTATTTGAAAAAAAAATTGTATTTACGCTATCTGGTCACTGTGCTGCTATGCCTCATGATGTATACAGTTATAAAAAATATACATGATAGAGAGATAGATGGCTTTATTATGAACGATACTAATAAGCAAAGTTTTTATTATAACACTTATTACAATTTTTCAGTAGCACTTTTTTATATGGTTTTTACGATGGCTCTTGATACGAGTAAACAATGGTTTTGGCAGCAAGCAACGCTTAAGCGTATTCAAATGGAAAACCTTGAAACAGAACTACGGTATCTTAAGGCGCAAATGAACCCTCATTTCCTTTTCAACTCTATCAATACGATCTATTTTCAAATTGATAAAAAGAATATTGAGGCCCGAACATCACTTCAAAAATTTGCAGAGATGCTGCGGTACCAGTTATATGAATGTAATGCAGATACCATATCTATAGAAAAAGAAATTGAATATTTAAAGAGTTATATTGATCTGCAAAGACTGCGCAAAAATAATAACCATTCGATCAATTTTAATGCAGGAAAAGATGTAAGAGGTTTTGCATTAGCTCCACTGTTATTGTTACCTTTTGTTGAAAATGCCTTCAAGCATTTGTCAAACTTTGACGATCAGCCTAATCATGTTAATGTTAACTTAAACAGGCAAAACGGTCATTTTGAATTTGAGGTAAGCAATTCAAAAAATAATACAGAGACTTCAAAGAATTATAATGGAATTGGTTTAAAAAATGTACAACGCAGGCTTGACCTCCTATATGCAAACAAGTATAGTTTAGCTATTGATAATACAGATCAGTACTATGTGGTAAACCTAAAAATACAATTGCAATGAGCATCAGGTGTATGATAATAGATGATGAACCTATTGCATGTAAAGGCATGGAGGAATACATTACTGAAGTTGAATTTTTAAGTCTCGTAAACATTTGTGATAATGCTGTAAAAGCATATGCTTTTTTACATTCAGAAAAGGTTGACCTTATTTTCCTTGATATTGAAATGCCTAAACTTACCGGAATTGAGTTTTTACAATCTCTAAAAAATGCACCTGCTGTAATATTCACTACAGCTTATCCTGATTATGCTTTACAGGGCTTTGAGCTGGACGTTATTGATTACCTGGTAAAGCCCGTTTCTTTTCCACGGTTTTTAAAAGCTGCTAATAAAGCAAAAGATTTTTTAACAGGAAGAAATACAGGGAGGGAAAATGTAATTGAAAAAGACCATTTCTTTTTAAAGGTGGACAGCAAGTTTGAAAAGATATTTTACGATGACGTATTGTATGTCGAAGCTTTGCAGAATTATGTTGCTATACACCTGCCTGGCAAAAAAATGATAAGCTACATTACTATTTCTTATGTTGAAAGCCAATTACCGGAACATCTTTTTATGCGGGTTCACAAATCGTATGTTGTATCATTACCCAAAATACAATGCATCGAAGGAAATACTTTGATCATTAACCAAAAGCAAATCCCTGTAAGCCGTAACTTAAAAGAAAAATTGAAGGCTAAAGTTGTTGATAAAAAATTGTTTAAGCGTTAGAAATAGACTTTTGCTTGTATAGTTTAAAGACCCTGTGTGAGATTGTAATGTATAAGTGCGGATGATCTGCCACCCTCCGTTATTATTCTTCAAGGAGTGAACAACATTTCCCTTATAGTAGCACAAGGCTCGGTACATAAACCCCAACCCTAACCCCTGCAGCTCTTTTTTTACTACTGGTATGTAATTTGCAACTTATCGCATCAGGATTAGGAAGGAGGCGGAAACGGTGTAGCCGCTTGGTTGAAACAACTGATAATAATGCGAAACAGCTTATGAAATCTATCTCTATAGCAGGTCATCGTGAAGGCCGCATCAACGTTCTCGAAGTTATCGGAAACGCCGGCCAGGGAGGCATGGAGAATTATATTGAAAATTTCATCGCTCATCTGCCTCCAAACCAATTCAGGTTGGCTTGTATTTGCCCTTACGAAAGCCAATTTACCGCTTTGCTTCGACAGTTGGGAGTTGATGACGTTTATATCACGCCGATCACAGATGATCCGGCCTGGCGCTCCATCCAGCTTACAATTGAAGTTGCTCGTCTCCACCAAATAGATGTACTGCATGCCCACATGCCTAAAGCGCATATACTTGCGGGATTATCCGGCTGCCTGATAAATAAACCGGTGGTTGCAACCCTTCATGGAATGAATATTTCGTCCCAGGAGTTGGGAATAACGCGGGCTGTAGGATCACATTTGATCTCTAACTGCCAGGAGGGATACACCCAGGCTTTGGCAATGGGCGTGTTAGCCGAAAGGGTTAATCTTGTTCGCAACGGTGTCGATACTTCAGTGTTTACTCCTGATCGCAGTGGAAATGAACTTCGAAATGAAATCAATGTGCCAAAAGGCACCCCGTTGGTAGGTTTTGTTGGTCGATTGGAGCATGAGAAAGGGCCTGATATGTTCCTTCGTGCTGTTGATCAGGTTCACCAGGTGAGGCCTGATGTACACTTTGTAATTGTGGGGGATGGAGTAATGCGCAACAAGCTTGAAGAAATGTGCGCCCATTTGCAATTGGATAAGCATGTACATTTCGTTGGCTGGCGGACGAACACCGTTGATATATACCCGGCGCTCGACTTCCTGGTACATACCTCCCGTAGTGATGGTACTTCATTAGTGCTGCTGGAGGCGATGTCATGTGGATGTCCTACTGTTGGCCTTGCAGTTGGTGGAGTGCCCGAGATTATCGAGAACGAGAGAACCGGCTTTCTTGCCGGCGCCGGCGACTGGGAGGGCATAGCATTCCGCATTATCCAACTACTTGACCAGCCTGAACGTGTGCAAGGTATGAAAGCTGCTGCCCGCAACCGGGTGAAAGAGCACTTCGATGTTAAGACAAATACCCGGCGTATAGCTGAGTTGATAAGTCATATAGCTTTTCCCGGCATTAATGGCCATGCATTTTCTAACAATAGCACAATGCCTCAGGAGGTAGATAGCAGAGCATCATTCAACAACTTCAAGGGGTAAGCCAGGCAGGAACAAGTGCCTATAATCAGGTGGATAGCAGTAGGTCTATAGTTTGGCATCACCTTAAAAAGCGGAAAAAGCCCCGGCATGCCTAATGAACAATTTACTAAAATTTCCTTCTATGTAGTTGCACACGCTGATGATTGGCAACTTTTCATGCAGCCCAATGCCTATAACGATCTTGTTGCGCCTGGTAGTAAAGTTGTCTTCATCATTACCACCGCTGGTGATGCAGGTTCCGGCAAAACGTACTGGATCGCCAGGGAGGAAGGATTGAAAAGCTCCCTTCGATTCTGCATGGCTCCTCTTGCTGCCCTCACACAATCAAGCGGAACAAAAGAATTTAACCATCATCCCATCAACTACTGGTCGACTAATAACGCTACATCTTATTTTCTTCGCTTGCCCGATGGCAACCTTGATGGGAATGGATTCCCACTATATCATTACCAGAGTCTTTCAAGGTTTAGAAGCGGACAGATCCGTGCTATCACTGCCATAGACAACTCAGTTACATACAATAGTTGGTCAGACTTCTATATCACTCTTCAAACGATCATTCAATTAGAAAGTCAGGGTATATCGGGTGTATGGATAAACTATTTAAACCCGGATGTGGGCGAAAACCCAAATGATCACACCGACCATATTACAACCGGGCAAGCTTTACAGGAGATGACGATCATCGCGAGTTTACGACAAGCGCTATTTGTTGGCTACAGCGTTAGTAATGCTCAGGAGAACTTGCATCTAAAAGATTTATTCTGGAAAGCAGGAATGTTTGCAGCCTACGAGAAAGCTGTATATGATAATAGTGGTTATAGCACATTGCAAGAAAGTGTTTCTACCTATCTCAGATGGTGTTTGAGTAGCGCTAACTTCATCACCACTAATCCATAAACTTTATTAGTGGCTGAGTGCTCCTAAAGCAATTGAAGTAATACTTTAGTAGCTGGCACAGTTGTTTTATGCTTTAAAAAAATCTTTTTAAAAGTTTTTGAATTGATTTGAGGTTTTTAATTTTTAATCTTTAAAATTTTATGTTATGGCAGAGACAAATAATTTCGACAGTACTTCAGACTTGAATGATGATTTGAGTAATGATATTTCTACGGGAGCATCAAGAGTAGAAAATACTACTGATCATCTTGCAAACAAAGCAGGAAATGCTGCAAATAACTTAGGTAACAGAACAGAGAACGCGGCAGACAATTTTGGTGATAGAGCAGAGAATGCTGCAGATAACTTTGGTAATGATGTAAGTAGGGGCGCCAGTAATTTAGGAAACAGAGCAGAGAATGCTGCAGATAACTTTGGTAATGATGTAAGTAGGGGCGCCAGTAATTTAGGAAACAGAGCAGAGAATGCTACAGAAGATGTTAGCGATAGAGTAAGCAATACCACCAGTCATCTTGGAAACAAGGCAGAAAA